>Ga0115002_10007188_pt1 | contig 12605 bp, 9 predicted proteins | sample ArcticOcean_MG_C_8_FD_89576 | JGI IMG/M metagenome (GOLD analysis project Ga0115002, IMG submission 89576) | Marine microbial communities from western Arctic Ocean - ArcticOcean_MG_CB11_86 | ecosystem: Environmental > Aquatic > Marine > Oceanic | place: Arctic Ocean: Canada Basin | collected...
ACCTCTCCAACAGCAAAGTATAGCAACGGAACCCGCGTTTTGATCGCGCTTGAGGCACCAAAATAACGCCATTGCCGGATATCGGTTGCCTTGACCTGATACAAACCGGCCTCATACCATGATCGTGACCGAACCGGTCAATAATGCGCCACAAGATATCAATCCGTTCACATGAGTCATTCTTTACGCCGCATCTCGGCGCCCGGGTGGCTCGTCTGTTTTTTAAACGCTTTTCAAGTTCTGCGCACCCCCCGGTTGTCATATGACGATTAATCCATGGGTGGGCGTAATCCTAGCGGCCGGTATCGGTTCCCGGATGCGGTCTTCCACTCCAAAACCGCTGCACACGCTGTGTGGTCGCACGCTGATAGAACAGACGGTTCAAACCCTGCGCGAGGCTGGCATTAAACGCGTTGTGATCGTTGCGTCGCCACTGCTCGCAGCGGATCCTCAACTCCTTGAGATAGTCGATGGAGACATCGGCGAGGGCGTAACCATCGCCATACAGACCGAGCCAAGAGGGACGGGACACGCCCTGCTCTCGGCCTCGGACGCGGCGGGCGACGCGAAACACATTCTCGTAGCCAACGCAGATATGCCGCTCATCAGGGCGGAAACCGTTCGATCAATGCTCGACACTCACGCCGGCCAAAAGGCATCGATTACGCTGTTGACGGGTAAGGGCGAAGTACCGGCCGGGTTCGGGAGAGTCATCCGTGACTCGGATGGGCATGTGATCAAGATCGTGGAAGAGGCGGACGCCGATGAAGCAGCGCTCGCCATAGACGAGTTCAACGTCGGTTACTACTGCATGGCTACAGACGTCGCCTGGAGTTTGCTTGCCGGTCTGGAACCGTCAGCAAAGGGCGAAATTTACATCACGGACGTCGTGTCCGCTGCCGTAAAGTCCGGCGCGCTGGTCGAGGCGGTGCTGGTATCCGATCTTTCAGAAGTCGCCGGAATTAACGATCGTACGGAGCTCGCCGCCGCAGAAGCGGTCATGCGGGCCAGAATTCTGCGGCACTGGATGCTTCAAGGGGTGACGATGGTTGACCCCGACAACACTTACGTAGACTCAGGAGTGATCATCGGGCAGGACACGACGATCAAGCCCGGAAGCCATCTGCTCGGCAAAACTCAGATCGGCAGCAACGCCGTAATCGGACCGGGAACGGTTCTGGAGGACACACGGGTAGGCGATGGCGCGGTAGTAATCTCATCTCACGCCGAGTCAGCAGTAATAGCTGAGAGGGCAACCATCGGCCCGTTCAGTCATCTTCGCCCCGGATCGGTGATCGGGCCAGATGCCCATATCGGTAACTACGCAGAGATAAAAGACAGCGTGATTGGGCCCGGCGCTAAGATTGGTCACTTCAGCTATGTGGGCGATACGACGGTAGGAGCCGGTGCAAACATTGGTGCGGGAACGGTCACCTGCAATTACGATGGTGATGTAAAACACCAGACTTTTATTGGAGAAAACGCATTCATCGGCTCCGGAACCATGCTTGTGGCGCCAGTATCGATAGGGTCCGGAGCAAGCACAGGCGCGGGTTCAGTGGTGACGCATGATGTGCCGCCCGGCGCGCGCGTTGCCGGAGTTCCAGCCCGATCTTTGTCGGACCCGGATTCGAATCCAGGCGACGGTGACTAGTTCAGTAACCTCTCCGAATATTTATCCAGATTCAGATCAACCCCAGATCAATTCAGGAGCCCAGAACACAGGACATGAGTAATAGCGAAGACCCCGGCGATAGAAGCCGCATTGGACGACGAGGAACTGCGACCACCCACGGGCTCATTTCCAGCGTGAACGATGGCTCGAACTGCGAGGGTGAACCTCCCAGTCCGAGCTTGAGTCGAGACTGCCTGCGATCAGGTACCGGCTCTAGAGGATCAGGCCGATGAGCGGCGAAACGTTGACCGGATGGGTGGTGTTCGGCGTCGCGATTGCCATCTATATCGTCGTTTCTCTGGTCGCCGGGGTGGCCGCCAGACGTGCGCCTGGGATCCGTCTCTTGAGAGCTCCGGTTGAGGGCGAAAATACCGCTAACGGCGGTAACGGCCGCGTTACTCCATACAACTCCGCCGTCCCGGTAGCCTCACGTGCGATCGTGTATCTGTCGCTCGTGGTGTCTGCAGCTGCGTTGTTCGTGGCGCTTGGCGAAACCGTATTGACCGAGATGCAGCGTGGATTAGTCGTTGCCGGTGGTATCGCGGGCGGCCTCGCCGCGATCCATATTTTCGCCGGCGCCATGCGATTCAACCACCGCAGCGGTATCGAAAGAGCAGTTCGGCCAGTCGAAAGGCTGTTTGAGTCGCTAACTCGCATCCGCGGGTTGAGTTCGCTACTTCTGAGGATTTCGGGAACGGGCGGGTCCATCGATAAGTCAGAAGACGTGGTTACGGTGGCGTTCGAGCAAAACCTGGATCTCCTTGAGGCGGCCGGGGTTGCTACAGATGTGGAAGAGTTGAGGATGATCCGGGGAGTGCTGGATCTGGACACTACCCGCGTCCGAGAGATCATGCGACCACGTGTGGACATGGTTGTTGCGGAGGCGGAAGCAACACGGCGTGAAGTCGCGGATCTCATGATTAGCGAGGGCTATTCAAAGATCCCGGTATATCGCGGCCAGATTGATGACGTCCTTGGAATAGTTTTCGCACGCGACCTACTCAGAGCACAGCTCGTTGAACCAGACGGTAATGAAAGCATCCTTGATCTTGTCAGGCCCGCAATTTTCGTCCCGGAATCTCAATTCCTAGAGCACCTGTTGCAGGAGTTCCAGCGCAATCGAGTCAAGGTGGCGATCGTCGTTGATGAATACGGCGGCGTGTCCGGGCTTGTGACGCATGAGGACCTCGTGGAGGAGATCGTGGGCGAGCTCGAGGATGAGTTCGACCAGGAAGAGCCGGAGCTTCAGAAGGTCAACGACGACGAGTCTTTGGTAGATGCGAGGTTGACGTTGGACTCGTTGAACGAGACGTTCGATACCGATATCGAGGGCGATGGTTTCGATACTGTTGGCGGACTGATCTACCTTGAGCTCGGCCGCATGCCTGTCGTCGGCGATCGTGTCTCCGTAGCCAATCTGGTCATGACGGTGGAGTCAACAACAGGTCGTCGTATCCGGCAGGTAAGGGTTATCCGAGAGGCATCCACGGCCGAGAGCGCCTGATCCCGGCGCCGCAGCGTCACGGCCCTCTCAGGGGTCCACCGTCGTCACAGTGTGCCCGCCATCAGTTGACCAGGCATCTGCGCTGTCCCGTCACTCCATTCCCGGAGATGAGCACGCTCTGTGACATCTCTCAGATGTCTACCGCGGCGTAAACGGCGCGCTCAAACACGAGTCGGCTCCACCCCTCCCCACATCGCCGTTTTCGAGCGATAGATGGACGCTCGTCAGGCCACTATGTGAACACCTGGCTCCCGGGATCGTGTCAGGCCTGAAATCCGATGCTCAGCGTTTGTACGTGAACGCAAAACAGGCCCCGGCAAATGCCGGGGCCTGTTTAAGGTCTCTACTTGAGTCCGGAGTTAGTCGGTCGCTACCTTGTCTACGATAGCGAAAGCTCCGGTCGCATTGTTGTCCTCACCCATTGCGTCAAGGGTGTGAACCGAACCGGCTGAGAACGCCGAGTTCGAGAGGTCAACGGTGACAGAGAATGCACCAGCACCGTTTGCCGTTACTTCAGTCAGAACGACGGTGCCGAAGCGACCGTCAGCGCCAACCGTGGTTACACGGAGAGCGACGACTTCTGTGCCGAGGAAACCTGCGCCAAGAACGTTGGCTTCGGTCGTACCGGCTGCCTTGAGCTCTACGAATCCTGCTGACCCGGTACCGGCGTCAACAACGATCAGTGAGGTGTGGTTGGCGTTTCCGCCATCACTACCCGTGAGTCCGGCTGGTCCGGCTATGCCCTGCGCTCCGTTAGCGCCATTGGCGCCCGGGTTACCAGGCTCGCCGGGGGCGCCGGGTGAGCCTGGCTCGCCAGGGGCGCCCGAGTTACCGGGAACTCCGGGTTCACCGGCTAGTCCTGCGTTACCAGGGAAACCAGGTTGGCCTGCAGGTCCCTGCACGCCTTGAGAGCCATCGTCACCGGCGCAGGCGGCAAGCGCCACAACAGCAACCGATGAAAGCATAAGGAAGATTAGTTTTCCTCTTCCGCGCTTGATAAAATTCATTGAGCCCCGTCCTCCATCCTTGAGGTGTTTCGGCGCTAGCCCGGGCGGGTACGCCATTCTTCTTTTGGAACGGCGGGTCTTGTGGCCGGCCACACTAGAAAAATTTTACGCTCGGACGCGAGATTTTAGCCCCCGCGAGCGCTCGCCAAACAGTATCTCAGGCCCTTCGCGGGTGTCAAGGTAGATTCAGAGGGCCGAGCCGCCCGTATAGGATTGGATACGGCTTTGATCAGGTCTTATAGCGTTTACACGGTAAATGCAGAGTCACTTTCGGCCCACAGTCTTATGAATTTCAATTACCGGGCACAACTTCATGAGTTCTGCCGGATGTCGGGGACCGTTTCATTTAGCTGCCACACATCGTCATCGTGGTTTACGTTGGAGTAATAGTGGTGCGCCGCATGCTATACTTTGTTCGCCTTCGCACATGATGGATTACGCCACGCGGAATTCAGTGCTACCGACGCCCGAAATGATCAGGCGATCAGCGAAGTTTTCCTTATACAGAGCTATTCGGTATTCGAATTGCGTAATCTCCAGGAGATACCCACCACTTGGACCAGGCGACAAAAGCGGCGATAGTCGAGGAACACCAACGACACGATACCGACAAAGGCTCGGTAGAGGTCCAGGTGGCGATCCTGACGGGACGGATCACCGAACTAACGGAACACCTCAGGGAGCACAAGCACGACCACGCGACTAAACGTGGCCTCTTGAAACTTGTCGGTCAACGACGAAGGCTCCTGAGTTATCTCAACGGCAATGACGTGGGGCGTTATCGCGCCATCATTGAAAAGCTCGGCCTGCGCAGGTAAACGCATATAGTGCCCCTCTAGCAGTTAGTGGGGCGTTTTTTTGTGGGAATGTCCTGACTTCAGGACAGCCCAAAACCGGGACGAAAACGCAATATCGTCCCCGGTGAACACATGGAGCCGGTACAGAGTCCGGCCGGTCCCGTCCCAGATATAAGTCTGGGGTTGGGCCAGAAGATGGGATTAGACAGTCAATGATTTCCAATTTTGAGATCGAATTCGGAGCGCGCACGCTCAAGTTCGAAATCGGTCGAATAGCCAACCTCGCCGGGGGCGCGGTAACGCTGCGCTACGGCGACACGATGATGCTGATTACGGCTTGTGGGTCAAAACGACCCCGGCCGGGCCAAGATTTCTTCCCGCTCACAGTGGATTACGAAGAGAAGATGTACGCCCGGGGCAAGATCCCTGGCAGTTTCTTCAAACGCGAGGGCCGGCCGAGCAGCGACGCCACCCTGATGGCTCGCATCACTGACCGCCCACTTCGCCCCCTGTTCCCTAAGGGATACAAGAACGAGGTCCAGATCATCGCGAGCACGCTCTCCGTTGATATGGAGAACCCGACCGACATCCTCGGCATCATCGGCGCTTCCACCGCGTTGACGATCTCCGAAATTCCGTACGACGACCCGATCGGCGCCTGCCGCATCGGACTCATCAAAGACGAACTCGTGGTCAACCCGACCTACGCCGAGCAGGAGGAAAGCCTCCTGGACCTGGTCGTAGCGGGAACCGCTGACGCCATCATGATGGTGGAGGCCGGGGCCAAAGAAGTCTCAGAAGACGTGATCGTCGAGGCCCTCAGGCTCGCACAAGAAGTCAACGGCGAGATCGTTGAACTGATCCGCGAGATCCAGGCCAAAATCGGCAAGAAAAAGTGGGTCGTCGAGCCCGACACCGCAGCCGATGAAGCAGAATCCGCCGCCCGTGAATGGGTCGGGACGAAGATTTCTGACGCCCTTGCAGCTCCCGGCGACAAGGCTTCCCGCGAGGACGCCTTTGAAGAGATCAACCACGCCCTGAAGGAAGCCCTGAAGGATTCTCACGACGAGAAGAATCTCCAGGCCGCGTTCTACACACTCGAGACCGAAGCGGTGAGGAAAGCCATCCTAGAAGATGGTCGCAGGCCTGACGGCCGGGCCCTCACAGACCTGCGGGATCTCTCCTCCGAGGTTGGTTACCTTCCGCGGACTCACGGCAGCGCAATCTTCACCCGTGGCGAGACACAGGCGCTTTCCATTGTCACTCTGGGTTCGCCGGGCGAACGCCAGCGCATGGACACCCTTGGGCCTGTCAGCGAAAAGCGCTACATGCACCACTACAACTTCCCGCCCTACTCGACCGGCGAGACCGGCCGAATGTTCACCGGGCGTCGGGAGATCGGCCACGGCATGCTCGCAGAGCGCGCCCTGATACCGGTTCTGCCGAGCCAGGAAGACTTCCCGTACACCGTTCGAGTGGTGTCCGAGATTATGAGTTCAAACGGTTCCAGCTCGATGGCGAGCGTCTGCGGTTCCACGATGAGCCTGATGGACGCCGGTGTGCCGATCAAGGCGCCGGTGGCCGGTATCGCCATGGGACTTGTGTCCGGTGACGACGGCCAGCGCGCAGTCCTGACGGACATTCAGGGCGCAGAGGACCACTCCGGAGACATGGACTTCAAGGTGGCCGGAACCCGGGACGGGATCACGGCGCTCCAGATGGACATCAAGGTCAAAGGGATCACCTGGGAGTTGATGAGCAACGCCCTGGCCCAGGCCAAGGACGCCCGTTACGCAATCATCGATCACATGGAGACGACCATCGCGACGCCTCGCGCCGAGATGAACGAGTACGCTCCTCGAATGATCTCGACGAAGGTACCGACCGACAAGATCGGCACCATCATCGGCCCGGGCGGCAAGGTCATCCGGGGCATGATCGACGAGTTCGGCGTGACGATCGACGTGTCGGACGACGGCACGGTTGTTATCGGATCTCCGAACGCAGAATCCGCGGAAGCGGCGCTTGCCCAGATCGAAGCGATGACGGGCGAGGTCGAGGTCGGCACCCGATACAAAGGCAAGGTCGTCAGGCTGATGACGTTCGGCGCATTCGTCGAGCTGTTCCCCGGCAAAGACGGTCTGGTCCACATCAGCGAGCTCGCGGATGAGCGTGTGCCTTCCGTGGAAGCGGTCGTCAAAATCGGCGACGAGATCGAGGTCCTTGTGACCGAGATCGATGGCATGGGCCGGGTAAACCTGTCGGCAAGGCCGGCGGTACTGTCCGGAGATGAGAAGGTCGGATCCGATGGCGGCGGTGGTCGCAACGGTGGCGGCGGACCAGGCGGACCAGGCGGCGACCGGCCTCGCAGTTTTGACCGCGGCGGACGCGGCGGTGGACGTGGCGGAGATCGCGGTGGCCCCGGTGGCGACCGTGGCCCTCGTCGAGACGGCGGTAGCCCCGGTGGCCCCGGTGGCGACCGTGGCCCTCGTCGAGACGGCGGTAGCCCCGGTGGCCCCGGTGGCCCTCGTCGAGACGGCGGTAGCGCCGGTGGCGGAGGACCTCGCAGGCGAGTCGGTGGCTTCGACGGCGAACGCCGATCAGGCCCACCATCTAGATAGGTTCATGACATGACAGACCAGCCGATCAAAGTTGCCGTAAACGGAGCCCTCGGCCGTATGGGACAGACAGTCCTGGGTGCGGTCGAGGCTGATCCGGCCACGATCGCGGTCGGCGGCGCAGACAGCGCCGCTTCGGAAGACACGGTGGCGGTCCCCGGTGGCAACCCGGTACCGCTCGCAGCCACACTCGCCGATCTTCTTTTGAAGGTCGAAGCGGACGTGGTGGTGGACTTCTCAAACGGTGTGGGCGCGGTGGACACGATGGCCGCAGCAACCGGCGCCGGGGTTCGCGTGGTATCGGGATCTACCGGCGTGCCGCCCGGGGAGCTCGAGCGCTTCGGCGAAATTGCGTCCGGAAAAGGCATCGGGATCATCAGCGCATCCAACTTTGCGCTGGGTGCGGTGCTGATGATGTACTTGGCTGAGATGGCGGGACCGCATTTTCAGTATGCAGACCTGATCGAGAGTCATCACGAAGCGAAGATCGACTCGCCTTCCGGAACGGCACTGTCTATTGCAGAGGCCGCACGAGCGGGACGCGAGGACGATTTCACGTACAACCAACCCGAAAAGGTGACGTTGGACGAGGTCCGTGGCGGACTGATGGGTGGCGTGAACGTTCACAGCGCACGTATGCCAGGCCGCATGGCCCGGCACGAACTCGTGTTTGGCACGTCCGGACAAACTCTCTCGATCATCCACGACACGATTAATCGTGACTGCTACATGCCGGGCGTACTGGCAGCGGTTAAGCGTGTGATGACGTTAACGGGTCTCATGCTTGGCCTCGACCAGGTGTTGGGCTTGCGAGACACCGCTAAGCCGTAGCCGCGGACGCTGCGCTTCAGAAATTGGAAGCCATCGAGAACAGCGCACCGCGGCGACTCAGCCAACGGGCCACCGGCTTGAAAAGATCAGCGAAACGCGATGCCGTCCCTTTTTGTGTGCGCGCTTGTTCCTGATCGGAATACATCAGCGCTTCACGGAACTGCATCCGAAAGCGCGCTCTGGTCGCACAGCCCTGTAAAATTGCGTATCTCTTAAACATAGAACGGTTAAAGAAATGTCTGACAATAATCTGACCATAGCGATCGTCGGCGCCACGGGGGCCGTGGGTGCGATCGCACTCGAACTCCTCGCCGACAGGTCTTATCCGGCGGAGCGCATCATCGTCATGGCGTCTTCGCGATCGATCGGGAAGAAGTTGCCCTATCTCGACACGGAGCTGACCGTAATCGAGGCGGTTCCGGACGCTTTTGAAGGCGTAGACGTGGCGTTTATATCTGTGAGCGCTGAGGTTAGCCGTGCGCTCGCCCCTGAGGCCGTGAAGCGTGGTGCGCTTGTGATCGACGACGGCTCGGCGTTCCGCATGGATCCGACGGTCCCGCTTGTGGTGCCGGAAGTGAACGGCGCCGACCTCGAGTGGCATCAGGGGATCGTTTCGATCCCCAACTGCACGACGACTCCGCTCGCCATGTCGCTCGCAGCGCTTGGACAGGCTGCGCAGGTAACGCGCGTAACGGTAGCGACGTACCAGGCGGTGTCCGGTACAGGCGCTGCGGCGGTCCGTGAGCTGGATGAGCAAACGGCCGATGTCCTGGCGGGTAGGCCGACAACCTCCAAGGAGTACCCGCACCAGATCGCCTTTAATGTTTTACCCCAGGTAGATGATTTTGCCGAGGACGGTTATACGGGCGAAGAGCACAAGATGATCAACGAGACGCGGAAGATCCTTCACGATGCGAACATTGCAATATCTCCGACCTGTGTTCGTGTGCCTGTGCCGGTAACTCACAGCGAGGCCGTGCAGGTGGAGTTCGAACGTCCCATGAGCCCGGAAGAAGCCACCCGGTTGTTGTCTGAATTCCCCGGCATCACGGTGGTGGACGAGCCTCAGGCCAGCGTCTACCCTATGCCCGCCCAGGCAACGGGCAGGGACGATGTCTTCGTAGGACGAATCCGCAAGGACGCGTCTCACCCGAACGGCCTGGCTCTCTGGATAGCGTGCGACAACCTCCGAAAAGGGGCGGCGTTGAACGCGCTCCAGATCATGGATGAAGCGGTTCGCCGAGGCTGCGTCAAACCGGTACGGTAGGTCCGCACTCTTAAACTTTCAGGAACGGACGAACAAAAGCATCACAACAACCGCCGGATAAATCCGGCGGTCAAAAGCATCGGGAAGAATCAGGCATAGCCCGGAGTAACCCGGGTTGTCCGAAATTATTAGGGGTAACGGCAATGACAGACTTCGGCCGACTGCTCACAGCGATGATCACTCCGTTCGATGAGGACGGTGAGCTGAACTACAAAAAGGCCAGGAAGCTGGCGAGTGCCCTCATCGACGCCGGCAACGATGGCCTCGTAATCGGCGGCACAACCGGAGAAGCGCCGTCGCTCAGTAACGACGAAAAGATCCGGCTTTTCTCGGAGATCAAAGAGGAGATTGGTGATCGTGGAAGCATCGTTGTCGGCACGTCAGACAACAACTTCCCGAATTCTCTTGAGCTCACAAAGGAAGCGGAGGCGACCGGAGCGGACGGCGTTCTGCTAACGGTTCCGGCGTACAACAAGCCACCACAGGAGGGCTTGTTCCAGTACTTCCGCGGCCTGGCGGAATCTACGAACCTGCCCTGCCTGCTTTACAACGTTCCATCCCGAACGGCACTCAATATGACGGCCGAGACGACGCTCCGCGTTGCCGAGATCGACAACGTGGTCGGTGTGAAGGAAGCGTCCAGCGATCCGGTGCAGATCACGATGGTTATCGACGGCGCTCCGGATGGCTTCCGGGTGTGGAGCGGGAACGACGATGAGACGTTTTCTGTGATGGCGACCGGAGGCCACGGCATCGTGAGCGTTGCCGGGCATATCGTGAGCCGACAAATCAAGACGATGATGGGCCTGATCCTTGAGGGCGATATCGAGGCAGCGGCCGCCGAGCATCGCCGCTTGCTGCCGCTGTTCAAGGCGATCTTCTGGGTGACCAACCCGATTCCGATCAAGTACGCCGTCAACCGCACAGGCTTTGACGCCGGGGTGCATCGGCTGCCGATGGTCAGCATTGATGATGCGGACCCGGGTGTGAAGAAGCGCCTTGACGATGTGCTGGATGGCTATGAGATGGACCTGGCTGTTAGTTAGGGACCCGATCTTCGTAAGACAAAAAGAAGCCCCCGGTTGATCCGGGGGCTTCTTTTTTTGTCCTGATTTGACGGCGTCCGCCGTTATACGGGCCGGATCAACGAGGCCGGTCTATCGGGGAATGATGTCCTTCAGGACAACGGTCTCTTCCCGCCTCGGGCCGCTTGAGATGATGGATGCCTTCACGCCGAGGATGTCCTCGATGAAGCGGATGTAGGTCATCGCGTTTGCGGGGATGTCCTCAGGACGTGTGATGCCGGCCGTGGAGCCGGACCAGCCCGGGAGCTCTTCGTAGATCGGCTTGCTGCGGGCGAGCAGTGAACTATCGATCGGGAAGTTCTCGGTGCGCTCTCCGTCGATCTCATAGGCGACACATGCCTTGACGGTTTCAAAGCCGTCGAGGATGTCCAACTTGGTGATTATCAGGGCGTCAAAGCCGTTGACCTTGGCGCTGTAGCGACCGGCGATGCCGTCGAACCAGCCGACTCGTCTCGCCCGGCCCGTCGTCGTACCCACCTCTTTGCCTACGCTCCGGATCCTGTCCCCGACCTCGTCTTCCAGTTCCGTGGGGAAGGGGCCCGCACCGACGCGCGTGGTGTACGCCTTGAACACACCGGCCACCCCCGCAAAGACGCGGGGGCCGATTCCGAGTCCCGACAACGCACCGCCCACGGTGGAGTTGGATGACGTGACGAACGGATAGCTGCCGTGGTCCAGGTCAAGGAGGGCGCCCTGAGCACCTTCAAGGATCAGGTTCTCTCCGGACTCCAGCGCCTCTGCGACGAAGTACTCAGCCGGCTTGATGTACGGCCCGAGTTCGGTCGCCCACCTGAGTGTGGCCTCAAATATGTCTTCGAGTTTGATGGGGGGCGCGCCGTAGATCTTGGTGAGGACTTCGTTCTTGAACTCCACAATCGCCGGGAGGCGCGCCGCCAGGTCTTCCGGGTCAAGTAGCTCGCCGGCGCGCAGGCCCGTGCGGTTCACCTTGTCCAGGTAGGCCGGACCGACCCCCCGGCCTGTTGTGCCGATGGCGTCGCGCCCGCGGCGCGCTTCCTCCAGTTTGTCGAGTTCGATGTGATACGGCAGGATGAGGTGGGCGCGGTCGCTGACCACGAGGCTGTCCGGGTCCAGGGTCAAATCGCTGACGGCGGCGAGTTGCTGGTTAACGTCCCGGACCTCACCCAGGAGAACGTCGGGGTCCACGACCACGCCGTTTCCGATGATGTTTGTCGTATGCGGCCAGCAGATCCCGCTGGGAACGAGGTGAAGTTTGAAGGTGCCCAGGTCGTTTATGACGGTATGCCCGGCGTTATTTCCGCCCGAGTAACGCGCCACAGCGGAGGCATCCCGGGCAAGATAATCGATGATCTTGCCCTTGCCCTCGTCGCCCCATTGTCCACCGATCACGGCGTAAGCCGGCATGCCGTTGCCTCAATCCACTCCGCCGGACCCTTCCAGCGTTGCGGACACTGTGCCCTTACACGTACCCAGATGGGGGACGCGCGCAAACGTCTCCCCATCGGTTGTTAGTCCACTGGGAAGTGCATGCAGATTATACCTTCCGCTGGCCATAAAGATGAGTTTGAAATTGGGTGTGAAATTGACCTTAAAATCTGTTGACCCGTCCCCCTTCGACCGGTATATTTGTAAGTCGCCCTGAATTACCACGGTAATCGGGACGCCTCGTAAAACCTGCTGGGAACTTTGGTTGTCCGCAGGGAAACGGGGATCAGGACTTTGAAAACTGAATATCTGACTCCAAAACTCCGAGTAGCCGAGAGATAGCCGAACCTTAATGTGGGTCAAGCTATTAAGGGCGCACGGGGGATGCCTTGGCACCAGAAGCCGAAGAAGGGCGTG
>Ga0115002_10007189_pt1 | contig 12604 bp, 10 predicted proteins | sample ArcticOcean_MG_C_8_FD_89576 | JGI IMG/M metagenome (GOLD analysis project Ga0115002, IMG submission 89576) | Marine microbial communities from western Arctic Ocean - ArcticOcean_MG_CB11_86 | ecosystem: Environmental > Aquatic > Marine > Oceanic | place: Arctic Ocean: Canada Basin | collected...
AATACCTTTTATGCGTGTTGTGTCCAGCCTCGCGATATCTCCGGGAAGGAGTTGCCTTACAACAAGAATTCCTGTCTTTTTGGTTACGGACAGGACCTCGTGTCCTAAATAATGTAAAAGCCGGTAACCGACGTCTTTTAAATCCGCACCTTTTTCACTCAAATAAGGATCCTTAATTTCCTCAAAGGCACCAAGATATTCGTGAACTGTATGGTAAATTGACCATGCTGTGGTATATCCGGATTCAATTTTAAGCTTAATTTTATCCTGAAAATGTTGATCTTCCAGAAACATCAGGTGAGCGTGAAAAATAGAAGCTTCCTCTGTTCCAACGCGATCCGTGACTTTCTCGATCAATTCCAAAGTATCGGAAATTGTATGATCCATTGCAGCCTGAAAGTCCGACATTTCTAATTCAACTGACAGGGAACTCGTCTTTTCAGGAACTTCAATATCAGACTGTTTGAGGAGGACTGCTTTACCAACCGCTACTCCGTAAGCCACAGGTTGTCCTGTCATGTGAAGAGAAGTACCCTCGACTGTAGGCTGGGTGACTTGTTCTTGAGTTGCAGTATCAAGTTGTTTCAGCAACAGAGCTTTTGAAACAAGGCTGGAGATTTGAGTTGCAATTGAACTCAGTAATTGTACCTCTTCCGGCGGGAATGTACGTGGTTCAATTGTATGAACTACAAGTACCCCGAAAGATTTGCGGTGCTCGATCAGCGGAACTCCAAGGAAAGAAGAAAATGAATCTTCTTTAGTTTGTGGAAATGCTTTGAAACGCGGATGTTCCTGCATCTTTGACTCCTGAACAGGAGCAGAACGCTCAAGTACTAAGCCTACCAAACCCTCTGAAGGCAGCATCCGGACTTTCTCAATAGTCGAGGGATCAAGTCCATGAGTTGCTTTGAGGATCAGAATAGACTGGTCTGCATCAAAAATATAGATTGAACACGCATCTACCTTAATCCGCTTTGCTATCATTATGGCAGTCCTCGCCAGTGTCTCATCAGAATTATGAGAAGAAGTAATGATACGGTTAACTTCCGTGAAAGTTTGAAGCGCAAAAAAAAGCTGCTCTTGTGTTTCAGCTGTATACATTTTAACCTTTTATTTCAGCAGAAATTTGTTCAATCTGTTTATTCTAAAAAATGATGATTGTATGACCCTCGTCATTTTACTGTAGTTTTAGAGGAGTGGACGTAGTCACATGTTAATATTTTGTTAAAATATTTCAGTTGTGTAATTTTCGTCGCAGCAAGAAAGAAGTGACTCAGTTTCCAAGTTTTAAGGTTTAAACTCAAGTTGATTATTTAACACAAAGTGTAATGCAGGTATTTGAGTTAAGAAAAACTTAAGCTGCAGAGGAGGTATTCGGAACAGGAAGTAATAGCATTTAAAAGGGTAAAATCTGAAGTAATGCGTTCTGCATCAGAAGTGTTTTACCCAGCTTAGTCGGAAACCCTTGGGAACAGAATTCAGCTGCAATCCGGAAGGTTGGAGGTTGATGGTACTGGAAATAAAACCTTGAGAGCGTCCTTCTGTGGAAAGTTCATTCATTAAATCACGATAATGGAAATAACGGATTCCGCTGTAAACGGTACCTGCACCGGTTATCCAGGGTAAAACGCTCAAAACCCCGCTCATCGGGATAATTCCGCTGAGAAACAGAATAGTTGCGCCACCGGCACCTGCAGTAGAAAAAAGCCAGCGGTCATGCTGAACTTTGGCTTGTCTATAGCGGTACGACCATTTTGAATAACCTGTACTCACCTTTCCTACTTTTGCTTCTAAGCGGATAGTCCGTTTTTTTGGTTTCAATCTTTTTTTAGTATCAAGTTCCTTACGGGTTTGACTGATCAGGCGGATCAACTTTTCTTTATCGATGTAGGTTTGAACCTGATCCCCTTGTGCGACTGAAGAAAATTTTTGGATGATAACTGCCTCTGCAGACAAATCACTAACTTGAACAACTTCTGCTAAGGCTATATTATGAAAAATTGTTTCCTGCGTGTTAGCTGCTGATGCTGATTTATCAGATGTCCTACGTGAAATTACCAGCTGTTGTCCGATTTTTATGCCTTGGGCCCTACCAAAATTAATGGTGATTCCAGAAAAATTTGTGTTTAGCACATTTCCAACTAACAAGGTGTTATCTGAAATCCTCGCAGCCAGTCGGAATAATTCATCATGCATTTGAAGATCAGTGAATTGAACTTCATCGCTGAAATCAGTGATGTTGGTACGTGAATCAACCATTCTGACGGCAAGCACAAAACTCGATTCCTCTTCACTGTTTTCATTAAGTATTATTTCTGAATGAAGTGAGCCGACCAACACTTTGTCAGCATTAAATAATTTACCGATCAATGCACCGCAAGCAATGTCATGACAGTCCGCCAGTGTGGGATCTTGGTCTCTGATTTCCGCATTCCACTCAGCAGGTCCAACTACTGTAAAATGATTCGTGTTGTAGATATTCAGTTGGAGTGCTTTCGCAATTTCCACAGCAGCAGTTTCTGTCATGCCTGAAGGAAGGAGATTAAGTAACAATAATTTTATCCGTTTATCATCACTGAATCCACTGAGTTGGGTCAGTTCCAAATTGCTCCCGTTTTCCTGATAATTGTTGGACTGAGACCAACTTGCAGAACTAAAAAAAAGAAAACTGAAACAGAGCAGGAACACTTTCCTGATAGACAATGGCAATTTCATACTGCAGGAAACTTATAATTGAATGTTGAAAATGGTACTAAAGGTGATGAACCCATAAAAAGTCTAAATGGTACACTTGTATGTCACACCCGCGAAAGCGGGAATCCATTATTTAAGATACTTACAAGTTTTTGGATTCCCGCTTACGCGGGAATGACAACTATTTACGAATGCATCAAAGGTAAAAATTGATAATATCTTAATGAAGCTAAAGCCGCTCTCTTGAACAAGCAAGAAAAAGACCTTTTATTGCATTGTAAAGGAGCAGGTTAAACTGTCAGGAATTTGCTGAAGTTAAAAAAGGGTTGGGGGGTGGTTCTGTTAAACAATTAAAGCTCAGGCAGAAAACAGTCTTGTGAAGACGCTCAGCAGTTCTTCATGATCCTGTGGAAGAATTGTCCGGAAATCGAGCCATATTTGATCTTCGTGGATCCTGACAATAACTGGTATTGAACGTGAACGAAACCAGTCCTGTAATTCATTTGATGACCTGTCTGCATGAGACAAAACAAGAGCAGCAGATTCAATAGGAAGTTCCGGTAAGGCTCCTCCTCCAGTACGGGATTCAGTATCACGGAGTTCACATTTCCAAGCTGTATTTTCAGGTAAATTCAGCAGTTTTAGGAAGTCATTTACTTTTTCTCGAATTTCATAACGCGTCAATTCCAGCAGTCCAACAGTAGGCACTTTTTCCGCTAAAGTTTTTAAATCAAGATATGCTTCCAAAGTTGCTTCAAACAAGCCAAGCGTTACTTTGTCTAAGCGTAACGCGCGATAGAGAGTATGATTACGTAGTTTTTGAATATTTTCAGCTTTTCCAAGCAACACACCTGCCTGTATTCCGCCCAACAATTTGTCCCCGCTGAAAGCCAGCAAGTCAGGTCCAGCTGAGAGTTCCTGTTCTGCAGTTGAATATTCACTCAAGCCACGCTGACGGAACTTGTAAAAACTGCCACTTCCCCAATCATGAAAGCAAAGCAGACCTTTTGAATGTGCCAGTTTTGCTATTTTTTCAACGGAAACCGATTCAGTAAATCCATGAATTTCATAATTTGAAGGATGTACTTTTAACAGAACTTTCGTATTTTCTGTGAGAGCCTGTTCATAATCCGCAAGCCGGCAGCGGTTAGTGGTACCAACTTCTACCAGTTTGACTCCTGCTTCCCGCATAATGTCGGGAATCCTGAAAGAACCACCGATCTCTACTAATTCACCTCTGGAGACAATTACCTCTGGTTTTTTGTTTTCGGGCTCATTTCCGGTCAAAGCCTTAAGCATTAAAAAAACAGCAGCGGCATTGTTGTTAACCACCATAGCATCTTCCGCACCCGAAAGGGAACGCAGCAGTTTGCGGATTTTTGAGTCGCGTGAACCGCGTTTTCCCGTGCTGAGATCGAATTCCAAAGTTGAGTAGGAACTCATGCCTGGCAACACTTTGCGCAACAAATTTTCGGACAAAGGAGCTCGCCCTAAGTTTGTATGAACTACAACTCCGGTAGCATTTATTACTCTTTGGGTTGTCTGAGATTGATTGCGGACTTGTGCTACTACACGTTCCAAAATTTCAGCATTGTCGACTGAAACAAATTTGTCCGGATTTCTGGAGATTTCGGATCGTACCTGTTCCAAGACGATGTTTACTTGCTCCCTGACTGCTTTGCCATGAGGGAGCTTTTGTGCCTTGAGAAAGGTATCACACTCTGTGATGGATGGAAGGTTTTGGTAAGACATTTTGCAGCGGATGCTTTTTCAGTGGACTTAAGCAACCGATTCATCTGCTTTAGCAGGAGCAGCCGTTGTTACGGGCTTATTTTTCTGCTTCGGTGGATTTTTCACCACGGGCTTAGATTTTGTGGTTTTAGGAGATTTAGCAGGCGAATTCTTATCCAGCACTGCAGGCTTGGTAGTTGTTGATTTTACAGGCTCCTTTTTTACAGCAGAGACTTTACTTTGAACAGTCTTAGACTTTGCTACGGGCTTTTTAGCAGATTCTACTTTCGCTTTCTTTGGCAGCGCTTTTGTGTTTACTTTTGATGGAACCGTCTTTTTTGAGCCAGGTTTTGTTGCAGTTGATTTACGCGAAGCAGATTTTACCGGCTTTTTTTCAGGAACTGGCGCAGTTTTTACCGCTTCCGCCGGAGATTTAGAGTCCTGCATTGCAGCAAGCTGCGTTGCTTTTTTTTCTGCATCTCCTAAATGAACACTGCTGAACATAGGTATTTCAGTGCTATCTTCTTTTACTGTTTTATTAACAGGAACAATTTTAGTATTTTCAGTTAAATTGTTCTGATCTTCTAGATGAACACTTTTATAAGAAGTAATTTCAGGGACTGCATTGTTTTCAGCAATCTTCTCCGGAGTTGAAATTATTTTTTCCGGAGCAGACTGAGCTTTTACTGGTTCATGGTTGCTCTTAAAAAGAACTACATTTTCTTCTGCTGTTTCTGCTTCATCTTTTGAAACGTTTGAAGGTTGACTGATTTCTGCTTGTTTTTTACCCTTTGCAGTTGTTTTTGGTGAATCCTTTACTGCGGACTGTTCAGTTTTATTTTTCGCTTCAGCGGTTGTTTCCGGAAGTTTCGGTTTCAGGCTTGACTCTTTTGCGGACTTTGCCTCGGCATTATTTGACAAAGACTTTGCAGGAGTTTCTGTTGATTTAACCTGTTCATCAGCTTTTTTCATTTCCGGAGAACTCTGAGTAGTCTCGGAATTATCCTTTTTATCAAACTCTTTTTTGTCCGGCTCTTTTTTAGTACGGCTTTTTTTCCTAGCCTGTTTATCGTCACGCATATCAGAGGCAGAAATCGGTACGGAAGTTCTGGTTTCTCCTCCACCCTGACCTTTCAAAGTAACTTCCATTTCCTGAATTTCTTCAACTCCAAGTAACGGATCAGGAGTAATAGAAATACGGATTCCGTAATCCATTTCCATTTGAGTTATACGCTGTCGCTTAACATTGAGCAGATGGGTCGCCAATTTTAATGGCAGTCTGATGTGAACCTGCATTACTTTTTGCTCAATTGCGGAATCATGAATTTTCCGTAAAATCCGGTTGGCCAATGTGATCTCTATAGAGTTTAGTGACAAACTGCTGGAAATTCGCTGACGGCTCAATTCCAATAATCCGAATTTGGAGATAACACCAAACGAAGTCTTGGCCTTGTCGGAAGACATATCTTCTTCAATTTTCTGTTCTACTGCAAGGCGGTTTTTAGAGTTTTCCATATCGATAAAATCCACCACAATCAAACCGCCGAGGTTTCTTAAACGTAACTGTCTAGCGACTTCTTCAGCAGCTTCCAGGTTTGTACGTAACGCAGTAGCCTCAATGTTTCTCTCTTGAGTGGATCTTCCTGAATTGACGTCAATTGCCACAAGTGCTTCTGTGGGCATGATGACTAATGAACCGCCTGAAGGCAGAGGAACCTGTTGGTGGTGCAGCACTTCAATCTGACCTTCAATATCATAAGTTGAAAAAAGAGACTTTTCACCAAGATAAAGATGCAGTTTATTTTGTTCTGCAGGCATATGAGTTTTAAAAAACTCTAAGGCATGTTGAAAAGCAATTGGTTCATCAATTACAACCTCTGTCACACTGTCATTGTAATAATCACGGATCATCCGCAGCATCGCGTCTTCTTCCTGATACAGTATCCCAGGAGTAGACTGTTCTTCGTACTCGTCTTTGATTTCATTCCAGGTACGGCGTAAAATCGTATAGTCTCGTTTTAATTCAGTGAGCGAACGGTCAACACCAACCGTGCGGATAATGGCCGATGAATTTTCTGTTCCGAGACCTTTCAGTAAGTGACGCAAACGTGCCCTTTGGTCTTCATCTTCTATTTTTTTGGAAACACCTCCACGATCACTGTCCGGCATAAAAACAAGAAAGCGTCCTGCCAAAGAAATGTTTGTGGTGATTGACGCACCTTTGTGGCCAATTTCATCTTTAATTACCTGAACCAGAATTTTTTGTCCGGGTTTAAGAACCTGTGTAATGGAAGGACGCCCTCGACCTTCTCTGTTTGGTTTGTAGACTTGGAAGTTTATATCGGAAAGGGAAAGGAAACCGTGACGTTCTTCACCGTAATCAATGAAGGCCGCCTGAAAGGATGGTTGTACTTTTATTACTTTACCGCAATAAATATTACCAACTTTTTGGGCGCGGTGGGTTTGTTCAATGTAAAGGTTATCCAGCTTGTTGCCGTGCAATAACGCAATTCTGGTTTCGTCATCCTCTACATTGATGAGGATTTTATTGTCTAATTCTGTCATTTATTACCTGATTTTTATGAGTTTAAAATCAGGATGTTCCGACAAATATTTGATTTACAGATTAGAAATCGAAAAGAGGAACCGTAGTGACGCAACTGCTCATATATTGAACAGTACAACCCAGCATTCGCTTGAACTTGCGTAGACTTGCAGTTTTATTTTCTAGAAATCAGTAATCAGAAATCAGCATCCCCCATTCTTTCTTTCCATCAAGGGTGAGACAGAACATCTCTGAAATATTAGTTTTGTTTTTCGGACATTTTCCGAAAAACGTGTTTATCAGTCGAGCACAAATTCTTTTTGTTCGTACTCACCATTTTCATTCTTTATAATTTTTTCTATACGTTGCTCTGCGTTTTCAAGGAATTTGTTGCATTCCCTACTCCAGCGAACACCTGATTCAAAAGTGGTTAATGCTTCATCAAGAGGGATAGCTCCTTCTTCTAGCTTATCAACCGTTTCTTCAAGTTTTTGTAGCGCAGATTCAAAAGTTGTGGTCTGAGTCTTCATTGCATAGTTTGCGGATTATTTCTGAAGCAATTTTTTGCGGAGATTGTTGACCTGTTTCTATAATACACTCTGCTTGCTCATAAAGCAAACATCGTTCTGCAAACATCTCATTTAAGACAGTTTCCGGATTTTTTTCTTTCAACAATGGACGGTTACGGTCGTTTTTCAGACGCTGTAGCAATTCTGCCTGAGGTACCTTCAAATAAACTCTTTTGCCTATTTTCTGAAGCAAATCTCGATTTTGTGTGCGTAAAATAATCCCTCCACCAGTTGCAATGACCGAATTATTCACACTTTTCAGTTTTTCCAACTGACGTGTTTCCATTTCACGAAAACACTCTTCTCCACCATATTTAAAAATTTCAGCAACGCTGCAACCCTGATCATCTTCAATCTCATTATCGGTATCGATAAAAGAATATTCCAGCAATTTGGCTAACTTACGCCCTATTGTGGTCTTTCCTGCACCCATAAAACCAGTCAAAAGGATATTCATTGTCTTAGGTCGATTGTAACATATTCAAGGTGAATTATCGATACGACCTCCTCCGAGGAGGATATCATCCTGATAAAATACAGCAGCTTGTCCAGGAGTTACTGAGCGTTCTGGAGAGTCAAACTCAACCCTGACTGTATTTCCGGAAGCAGGAAAAACAGTGGCAAACGCTCCCTGATGTGCATAGCGCAGTTTTGCGGATACCCGCAAAGGTTTTTCCGGTGCTTGTATGGACACCCAATTGACGCTGGAAACCTGAATTGTTTGTGAAAATAAATCATCTTCTTTTCCGAGCACAACTCTGTTTTGGGCTTTATCTATTTTTACCACATAATATGGTGTGGTGTCGCTAATCCCAAGTCCGCGGCGTTGACCAATTGTATAAAAAGGCAGGCCTGTGTGCTCTCCCAGGACTTCTCCGGAAACACTTATAAACTCGCCCGGTTCAGGAGCAGTCTTCATTTCCTGCTTCAAAAAAGTTCTATAATCTTTTGGTACAAAACATATTTCCTGACTATCGGGTTTTTTTGCGGTGGACAAATTAAGTTTGCTTGCAATCTTCCTTACTTCAGTTTTAATTATATCTGCCAAAGGAAACATCAAGCGCGGCAGTTCATGTGCAGGAATACCGTGCAGAAAATAAGTCTGGTCTTTACGTAAATCCTGTGGACGTGCTAGTTGTGGACGTCCATTTTCAGGATTATTGTAAACTCTGGCATAGTGCCCTGTTGCCAGGAAATCACAATCCAGTTCATCTGCTTTTTTTAACAATAAATCACTTTTTATTTTCTTATTGCACATTACACACGGATTAGGTGTCTGCCCATTTGAGTATTCACTGATGAAATAATCAATGACAGTTTCTCTAAATTCTTTTTGATAATCAATGACATAAAAAGGAATATCAAGCCGGTGACAAGCAGAACGCGCGTCGATTGCTTCATCAAGTGAACAGCAGCTTTTTTGTCGTGATTCATTCTCAGGGCCATGATAAAGTTTCATATGCAGCCCTATTACTTCGTGACCCTGCTCCTTCAACAGAGCAGCGGCAACAGAAGAATCAACGCCGCCACTCATCGCCATCGCTACACGTGCCATAAATATTGCATTAAATTTGTTAAGGATTTAGTATTATGAAAATACTTTTTGAAGGATTATTCATTAACGACTGCTGTTTGCCTGAAAGTTTTGAATGTAACTTGTGTAGTCGTAATGTTTACCAGTATAATTTGCTTGTTGGTATCGTTTATTTTGGAAACGTTGGAAAATATCATTTATCTTCTTGTTGTTACTTTTATGGTATGACTGCATTTCACGTTTGCCTTTTTTGCGATCTTTCTGCTTTTGTTCAATTAAGAAATAGCTAGAAGCAGACTGTGTACTTGTCATAGGATTACTGGTTTTTGAAATATCTATTATCATAGTCATTGCTTTTCGCCTTATTTTCTCTACTTGCGGGTCTATTTCTATGGTTGATGAATTGTCAGTCTTGAACATGACAACATTTTCGGTTTTTTGTTCCTTATTTTTTTTATTTAAGGTGTTGTTTTCAGCTGCATCTTTATTATTCTTTTCTTCTTCAGTATTTGTAGACGCTGTTTGAGCAAATCCGATATTTAATTGTAATATGAAGAGGCAGAACATTAGCGCAAATACAAAAGTAAGCCTGTTGCAACGACTTTGTTTCAGCTTTTTAGTGCCAGTCATGTTGTTTTGCTTGTCTGCTATTTTTGGAACTACCTCAGTCTCGGCTCAAAAATTAACTGCGAAAATTATTGCCTGTAACGAATCTCCACAAGCTCGTTATGAATGTTATATCAAAGTGCAAAAAGATTCACAAGCATTAGCTGCAACCCACAAATCTAATCTAGATTTAAAAAAACAAATACGCCAAGAAGATTATTTTAAGAGACAGGAGCTCCAGGGCACTATGGAAAACGCAAAAGAATTAGGCGCAATCCGCAAATCTATTTTAGAGGAAAAGGAAAAATTACGTTTGGAATTATCAGAAAATATAGGAAAACAACTAGAAAAAGAGCATCAGGATATAATGCAGCAAGTTGAATACTCACGTTCCCGTAATATTTCTCATAAAGGAGAAAAATATTCAATAACTTACGGTTATGTGCCTGAACTACGCCCTTAAAACTGGTTGGGTTTGCAATTTACAATAAAAGTCAAATGCACTCACAGTAAAAAATTAGGATAATTGTATCTTAAATTTACTGTATTTTCAATGAATATTGCTGAATTGTACGATACGGAAGAGCATATTGAAGACTGTCATCAAAAATTTTAATCCAGTGAGGATTATTGTATGAGTCACTTTATCCGGAAAAAGTCAGCGGAAAATGTCTCTCGCCAAAAACAAAATATGAACCTGATTCATCCAAATGATTCAACAGCCAGAATCTTGGAGCATCTGCAAGCAGGACTTCTCCATAGTTTTGAGAAAGAACAAAACATCTCTCCTTTTGATCGATACGGAAGTTGTGGAGATCTAGCGAATCAGTTTTATGATTATTAAGCTGCAGGATAAATTCGTCTTGAACTAGCTCTAAGGCCAATGCCCGCATCGGTGTTATTTCACATTCAAGGTAGCATTTGTCCCAGCGGTTATCACTCCAATACTCAACAAAATAGAGTTTACTCTCTTTTTCAAAAAACAAATTTGATTCAAAAAGAGCTAACACCTTTCCGCTGATATATTTTTCACGCAAACTCCATTTTTGAAGTTGATCAACCCTGATAAAGTCATAATGAAAGCGAATTGCAAGTTCGGTCGTAAAATCATTTCCTTGTTTGAGTGCTCTTGAGATGGGTACCGGAAAATACATACCTGTCGGCAACTGAGTTGTAAATTCCGGAAAAATTTTCTCTATCAACTGTAGAATTTTCTCATCTTCAAGCAGTTCCGAAGCTTTTAGTTGATGCAGTTCAGCAGGAATCAAGGGGTTTAAAAAACGTTCTTCCAAGAGAAAGAGCAGAATAAATTTTCGCTCAAAAAACCATTGCAGACGTTTTTCCAAGTTCATAATTCTGCGTTTATTATTGAGTGAGCAAAGTAAGACTTATCAGTCAGACTTTACTGTCAGCCGGATAAAAACTAGAGAGAGGCTTGCAAAGGGCGTGGTGCGAGAGCAAGTTTGGTATAACGAATGAGTAGTGAACGTCCGCAATCATTGTAACTTTCGTAGCGGTTGGAAATAAAAGAGAACGTAAGCTCCGAAATTTTGCGCATATGCAGGCTCACACGCTCCGACCAGCTGGTTGCGTCTCCAGTGATTGTTTGATAATCTTCACGCTCGATGAACATTACAATCGAATAAGCTCTTCTTCCGTGAGGAGTATCTATTTCTACAATACCTGCGTTTCCGTTTACTCCTTTTACAAATCCGGTTTTGTCCCATAGTTTGACTAATTTATTAGCAGAAAAACAGGTGCCAGCTTTTATCCTGTCTTTCAACCAGGCATGACCGGGAAGGCCGAGTAAATAAAGCATTTCCTTTGATGCGGCTTTGTTTATTTGCGGACTGTACTTAACACCGATTACACGTTTAAACCAGATATTCACAAATAGCTGATTTAAATCTGCAGCAGAAATTTTATTTCTGTAAGTCCGACCGTCTTCCGGGATAGTTTCTAAAAGATTTAATTCTTTATATAATTTTGTATTGTTAAGTAAGCGTTGAATGTTTTTTGTACCACCTAACAATTTAATAATAGTATTTGTGCTAGAGTTGCTGCTGAAACGGATCATTTCCTCAATCAGTTTTTTGTGGTTTGAGGATGCTTTAATCTTTCCTTTAAAACGCTGAATCATGTATGCATGAAGTATCGGTAATTTGATGGTACTGGCTGATTTTACGCTTTGCCTTGATCTTAAAGAAACAAGTATTTCTCCATTTGTAAGATCTTGAACAACGATTGAAAGTTTGTCATTTCGCTTCAGTCTATTTGAGCTATAGATTTCTTTCATGTACTGCAGAATACTTGCTTCAAGAGATGAAGTGAAAGGCGTCGAGTTAAATTTTCCTGCATAATAAGGCAACCCTTCAGGCAAATAAAACTTCACGTATTCTTGAGCTACCCAGCCCTGAACACCTTGTGGGATTCTGACTTTCAGCCATTTTTTATCCTGAACTGATAGACTCAATAAATGTGTACCTTTGGGTAGAACTTTCAAGGCAGGATTAATGGTGCTGGGACCGGAACGCAAATTTAATGCAGGAGCTGTAACTACAGCATAACTGCTGATTATAGTTGAAAAGTTTGATTTCCGAATCGATTCTTCAACTTTTGCATCAGCAGACAGTGCAGGATCAAACTGTAATTTTGCGGGAGCGGATTTATCTTTTGCGTAAAGATGAGTAGCAGAGAAGAACAAGGTGAGTGAAAAGAGACTGATTAAGCACAGTCTGCAAATAAACATATAACTACCTTTTGCAGGCAGCAGGCAGAATCTGACTTTCAAAAAATCTCTCAAAGAAGATGCATTCGTAAATAGTTGTCATTCTCGCTTTCGCGGGAATGACATACATGAGAACCCTTTAGACTTTTTGCTGGCTCATCAAAGAAGATTGACTAACTGTTACAAGATGTATTTTG
>Ga0115002_10007191_pt1 | contig 12600 bp, 7 predicted proteins | sample ArcticOcean_MG_C_8_FD_89576 | JGI IMG/M metagenome (GOLD analysis project Ga0115002, IMG submission 89576) | Marine microbial communities from western Arctic Ocean - ArcticOcean_MG_CB11_86 | ecosystem: Environmental > Aquatic > Marine > Oceanic | place: Arctic Ocean: Canada Basin | collected...
AGTCCCTCCTACATTATTCAATTGGTCAATACTTGTTTATGAAACTATCGAGGTTCATGATCTGATTGGCCACCATGGTGAGCGAGGCCAGTTCTACAGGATCCAATCCTGGGGTTGGGAATGAATCTCCGACTTGAACTAATTGTTTTGCGTCGTCGGGACTGTCGCTGAACGAACTATGAAATTTATCATACGACCGTTTCAGTACCGCATGATGTTTATCGACCGGTTTACTCCCAAAAGCGTAAGTATACATCTGCCTGATTTTTTCAGCTGCAGATCCGTCGTGACCGACCATGGTCCTCTCTGCTAGTTGTCTGGCTGCCTCGACGTATTGTGGATCATTCATGAGGGTGAGCGCTTGGAGCGGTGTATTCGTCCGTTCACGACGAACGTTACAATTTTCACGAGAAGGAACATCGAATACCACCATGTTGGGTGGGGGTGCTGTTCGTTTCCAAAAGGTGTACAAACTCCTTCTGTATAATGCTTCCCCTTGATCCTGACTAAAGTGAGCCGTGTTTGAGTCCGAGTAAGCAACCGCATTCCAGATGCCTTCAGGTTGATAAGGTTTTACCGGTGGCCCTCCCACTTTTGGATTGAGACTGCCACTTACATACAGCGCCTTATCTCTCAAGACTTCTCCATCCAAGCGATAACGCGGACCTCGGCCGAAATAGCGGTTGTCTCGATCGATCGCGAGTTCCTGTGGGTTGACTGCCGAATTTTGTCGATAGGTAGCTGACATCACCATGGTTTTGATCAGTGCTTTAACATCCCAGTTGGTCTCTTGAAAACGAACGGCTAACCAATCTAGAAGCTCTGGATGAGTTGGGTTCTCTCCCATCATGCCAAAGTCTTCAGATGTAGCAACGATGCCCGTGCCGAACAGGTTTTGCCAGAAGCGGTTCACCGTAACCCGAGCGGTTAACGGATTCTCATCGGCTACCAACCATTTCGCCAGGCCAAGACGATTCTTCGATGCATTACTCGGAAGTCCTCCCAGTGATTGGGGGATGTCTGCAAAGACTTCGTCTCCGGGCTTATCGTATTCCCCCCGTGCAAGAATGCGAGCGGATGGCAGCGAGTCTTTTTCTTCCATAACCAACGAGACAATAGCTTGGTCATAGATGTGGTTGTGACGCATCTCATTGATGGCCTCTTCGTATTTCAACTTGCGATACTCTGGGACCAGTTCTATGTAGTAATAAGACTCCAGTTGGGTTTGGTCACGCTCGCGGCGTCTTTCCTCCGGGACTTTTAGTAAATCTTCGAGTTTCTTTTTGCTAAGGCTACTGATTTCAAATGGATAGATCGGACGCTTAAAGAATTTAATATTCTTGAGAAAACCAGCAGTCGATTCGGCCGGACCTATATCGTACAGGCCCGTTTTATAGGCGGTCGATGCATTCTCTTTTGGCACGAGGCTATTTTTGTAGAAACCGGCCTGCAGTGGCATATTCACTTTAATATCTCCGGAGAGATTATCGATAACCTTTGAATACTCATAAGGTTGTCGTGCTCCGCTGGTGATAGAAAGTCCGGCAACAGATCCGGAACCATCGTAAGTTACGTAGATTGTCGGCGTGCTATATTCACGCGGATTGGCCCGCTCGCTCATCGCTGTGGCTGAGATCATGTTGTTGTTCTTGAGCGAATGGATCAGCTCAAAGGTGATTTGATATCGATTGGGGAAGGTGACATCAGAATTCGCAATCGACAGTCGCCAGCCTTTGTCCCCGTCGAATTGTTCCAGGATGGGAACGCGTCGCATTCTTTCAGGACCTTCGGCTGGGAGTTTGAGCTGGCAGGTCAATGTAAATGGTTTGGCTGGATCAAATTCAAATCCTTCCGCGAGGAGGTCAATAGCATCTCCAGTTGTTGCCTTGGCAACTGAATGTCCCGAAATTTGTTGGGCCTTTTCCGATTCTTTATCTTCAGCGGTAAATCGGATTTCAAAGTCCACCTGGTCAGTCAGATTGGTTTCTTGAAAAGGTATATCTTCCATAGTTTGCCATAGCTTGAATGCCTCTCTGTTTTCTTTTTTAACTTTGGCTAGGGCATTTTTGTACTCATCACGTTTCGCCGTTACTGTTTCCCATTCGCTGGCATGCTTTGGTTTTGGTATGGCGATGATAGGGCGCGTGTCATAGGCATTGCCGTCCATAATGGGCCCGTCGAAATTATTAAAGAATGCAGAGAATTTATAAAAATCCTTCATGGTGAAGGGATCGAACTTATGGTCGTGGCAGGACGCACATCCCATGGTCAGTCCCATAAACACAGTCGCGGTTGTTTCTACACGGTTCTTTGCGTAGATGGCACGATACTCAGCGTCGATGGCCCCACCTTCGCTGGTGGTAGGATTGCAGCGATTGAATCCGGTGGCCAGTCGTTGCTCCAGACTGGGTTGTGGTAACAAGTCGCCGGCTATTTGTTCAACCGTGAATACATCGAACGGCTTATTGTCGTTGAAGGATTTTACCACCCAATCCCGGTAAGGCCAGATCTCGCGGTAATTATCGAGGTGCAATCCATGGGTGTCTGCGTACCGAGCAGCATCCAACCAAAAGCGAGCCTGGTGTTCGCCATAGGCACAGGAACCCAGTAATTTATCAACCAGGTTTTCGTAGGCGTTGTCTGAGCCGTCATTTACGAATTCATTTACGAGCTCTGGAGTGGGCGGCAATCCGATAAGATCGAGGGCCAACCGTCTAGCCAAGGTGGGGCGATCGGCTTCGGTGTTAGGACTCAGCCCTTTCTCTTTCATCGCCAGGTAGGTAAACTTATCGATAGCATCATTGCCCCAGCTAACGTCGGGAGGAGTCGGCTTTCGAGGCTTACTAAAGGCCCAGTGGCCTTCCCATTCAGCACCTTCGGCGATCCATTGACCGATCAACTGCTTCTGATCTTCCGTCAGGGATTTGTGCGAATCCTGAGGCGGCATGATTTCGCTTTTTAAAGGATTGGTGATCCGTTGATACATAGGGCTGCCATCAGGATCGCCTCGAACAATTGCCGGTGGACCTTCCTCGCGTTCGCGAAATGCCCACTCTTCTACGTCGAATCTCAAATCCGCCTCACGTGATTCTGCATCGGGCCCATGACAGGCATAACAGTTTTCCGAAAGAATGGGGCGGATATCCTGGTTGAAACTTATCGGAGCTTTTCTTTGATCGGCTGTTACATTGACGAACGGCGTTGGCGGACGTTGTAAGGAGCCCGATTCGCTGAATAGCGTTTGGTCGTATACTTCCAGAGGTGTGGAACTGCTGACCAGGATTTGCTCCCTTTCAGGAATCGTGGCATCGTCTCCTTCACTAAACTTCTGGTATCCGACAATCACGGACAAGGTGATGATTACCGATGCAGCCACCATGGATAGGAAAGGTAACCAACTAGTTTTTTTTTCGATTCCGCTGGAAGCAACAACTGGTTGATCAAGCTCTTCATCTATCGGTGGGTCCGCTGGTAGGCATCCGCGTAGATCTTCATTTAACAAAAGCTCTGCATGTAACTGGCATTGCTGGGCGTAAAAGGTCTGAGCTTCAGGATTATCTTTTAGGAGCTGTGAAAGTTTTGCGTGATCGGACGAACTAAGCTCATCATCGAGCATGCGTTGAATTAGAATCTCTAGTTCATTCATGGCTAAATAGGTTTAACGTTCGCTTCTTTTTGGATGCATTCGAACAGTGCCTTGCGGGCACGGAATAAAATTTGGGCTACGTGATTGGGTTTGAGTTTCCTGTCTGTAGCAATGTCGTTGATTGGTATATTGTCGTAGTAATAGTCGGCTATTATAGCTCGGGACTTGGGCTGCAACTTTTCAAGGCAAATTGATAGCAGTGGAAGATGTTTCTCAGCAACTTCATCAACAGGTTCGGCTACTTCAGCCAGCTTTTCTATCAGTTCGGTTTCGAAGCTGAGTTTATTACGCTGGTTTGTTTTCCGATACGCGAGGCATTGAAAATAGGCGAACTTGTGTGCCCAAGCACTAAAGCTCCCTGGTTGCTGAAATTCATCCAGCTTGGCTAGAATAGCTTTATTGGTTTCCTGTAGCACATCCTGGGCGTCCCTTGGGCTGGCAAGTAGTCCGAGTATGTAACCATTCAGCCTCGGCTGCAATTGCACCAAAAGCTCCTCATGGAAGGGGATAGGTTGTTCGTTTTTGCTCAAAAGGTAACTGGTCTGTATGGGGTATATAGCAGAAGAATGGAAAATATTACACTAGTTTGGCAAAATAATAAGAAATAGGTTAATTGAAGGTAAAGACGGGCGTTAGCTGTCCAATAATCTTCCTCGTCCTGCTACTCGTCTTCGTTCTCGAACGAAATTAAAGTTAAGGGGCTCAAAGTAAGAGCACGAGTAGGAGCACGAGGAAGATAGGTTGAGCTTTACAGGCTCTTGGCTTTTCTCCGTTAGCTTGAGCTACTCAATCTTATCGAGCCGGGTTTGATGGCGGCCTCCTTCATATATGGCACCCAGCCAGGTATCCACGATGCTCTTGGCTGCTTCCGGAGTAACCATGCGGGCGCCCATGGAGATGACGTTGGCGTTGTTGTGCTCTTTGGTCAGTCGGGCACTGGTTTCATTCCAACACAATCCACAGCGAATGCCAGCGACCTTATTGGCTACGATTGCTTCTCCATTGCCACTGCCTCCTAGAACGATCCCCAGTTCATTCTCTCCTGATGCTACGCTCTCTGCAGTTGGGCGAATAAAATCAGGGTAATCAACCGATTCCGGACTATCCGTCCCAAAGTCGTCCACTTCGTGTCCCTGGTCCTCCAGGTGAGTTTTCAATATCTCTTTCAATTCGTACCCGGCGTGGTCTGTTCCAATCGCTATTCTATGCATGTAGTTTAGAAAACGGATTCAATCCGAAATGACGAACGGAATCTGTAATTGCTTATCGTAACTTTTCTGTGTCACTTTTCATTTCTACCCTATGAAACGATTCTTACTCTTATTCCTAATTTCCGGCGCCCTCGCCCTACCTTCAATTATTGCAGCTGACACTCCCAATATCATAGTCATTTACACGGATGACCAGGGATATGGGGATGCCAGTAATCTGAATCCAGATGCGAAGTTCAAGACGCCCGCTTTGGATCGATTGGCCGAAGAAGGACTAACTTTTACCGACGGACATTGTTCAGACACGGTTTGCACTCCCTCACGTTACGGATTACTCACGGGCCGTTACAGCTGGCGCACTCATTTAAAACGAGGCGTGTTTCAGGCCGAGCGTGCTTGTTTGATCGAGGATGGACGAACCACTCTGGCTTCTTTATTGCGAGACAATGGCTATGCAACTGCCATGGTCGGCAAATGGCACCTGGGTATGGAATTTCCCGGTGAGTTTGGTGATCGCGATTGGTCGCAGCCGGTGACGGACATGCCTCTGGACAAGGGTTTTGATTACTTTTGGGGAATACCTGCTTCATTGAACTATGGAATTCTCGCCTGGTTCGATGGACGTTATGCGGCGGTTCCTCCGACGCTTTATACGGCCAAGAAAAACAATGACCGGCATCCAGATTATCGGATTATGCCGCCGTATCAAAATAAGGTAGAGGAAGTTCCGACTCCACAGAAAACCAAACCCATCGAAATCGCCCCTGACTTTGTAGATAGCGAATGCCTGACACGTTTTACCGACAAGGCGATTAACTGGATTGGCCGTCAGACACAGGAAAATAAAGATCAACCGTTCTTTGTCTATCTACCCTATACTTCACCGCACTATCCAGTCGCTCCCCTAGAACGTTTCTGGGGAGAAGGTGATGCTGGTGGTTATGGTGAGTTCATGATCGAAACCGATTTTCATGTTGGGCGGATATTGGATTTTCTCGATGACAAAGGACTTGCCGAGAACACTCTGGTTATTTTTTCCAGTGATAATGGTCCCGAGCGTACCTGGGAGCAACGCATCGAGGAATTCGATCACGACAGCTCGCATATTTATAAAGAAGGAAAACGATCCATCTATGAAGGTGGTCATCGAGTTCCATTCTTCATGCGTTGGCCTGCTAAGATTCCAGCTGGCTCCTCCTATAACGGGGTAGCAAGCCAAACAGATCTCTTGGCGACTTTCGCCGATATGTTAAATGTGAAGCTTTCGGACAATGCCGGTGAAGACTCTGCCAGCCTGTTACCCGTATTGGAGGACCCCTCGAAAAATTTAAAACGTTCAGCCATCATCAGTCACTCCATCAACGGACGTTTCGCAATCAGTGATGGTCAATGGAAACTAATCATGCCTCACGGCAAGTTGGGTTACGAGCTCTACAATCTGAAGCGTGATCCGGGTGAAGATACCAATCAGTATGGAAAACATAAAAACATACAGAATCGCCTGGAGAAACGAATTACAGCGATGGTTCAAAACGGACGAACCACCCCTGGCTCCAATCAAAAGAATGATGTGTCCTGGTGGCAGGACCTAACCTGGATTTCTAACTAACAAATAATGTAATTTGACTTATAGGAGGGGCTTTATGCCCCGATCGCTCGAAAAACTACCGTGAAATCGGGGCATAAAGCCCCTCCTACAGTAACAACAATGACAATGACTCTAGTTTTATGCACCTCAGAACCACACTAAACACTCTGCTTTTATTCATCCTATCGTTTTCGGTTCTATCTGCCGACGACCGCCCGAACATCGTCCTAGTCATGGCCGACGACCAGGGTTGGGGGCAAATGGGTTACTATAATCACCCATATCTTAAAACGCCAAACCTCGACGACATGGCCAGTAATGGTCTACGTTTCGATCGTTTCTATGCGGGCGGACCCGTGTGTTCACCTACACGTGCAAGTGTGATGTCTGGGCGCACCCACAATAGAACCGGGGTCTGGAATCATGGCGCCCCATTTCGCCTACAGGAAACAACCATTGCTCATGCGCTCAAGAACCTGGGCTATGCAACCGGGCATTTTGGGAAATGGCATTTAAACGGCATTCGTGGACCCGGGGTTCCTGTTCTTGGAGATGATGTTACGAGTCCAGGTGCGCTTGGTTTCGAGCATTGGTTAACCGTCACTAACTTTTTCGACATCAATCCGGTGCTGAGTCGGATGGGAGAGTTTGAGGAATTTGAAGGAGACTCGTCCGAGGTCATTGTTGGTGAGGCTTTGAAGTATATGAAGCAGCAAAAGGATCGTCCTTTCTTCACCGTGATCTGGTATGGTTCACCTCACGACCCGATGGTGGCTAGTGAAGCCGATCGTGCGCCCTTTGCTCATCTTTCAGAATTGGAACAAAATCATTATGGCGAGCTGGTTGCCCTCGATCGTAGTGTAGGCACTTTAAGAAAAGGGCTTCGCGACATGGGAATCGCCGATAATACTCTGGTTTGGTATTGCAGTGACAATGGCGGACTACCTCCGTTTGGTCCCGCAACGGTGGGAGGCCTTCGTGGATTTAAAAGTTCCATGTGGGAAGGAGGATTGCGGGTTCCGGGAATCATCGAATGGCCTTCCGAAATCAAAGAAGGGCGAGTGATCAAACACCCGGCTGGTGTTGTGGATATTTTTCCAACGGTTCTCGATATTCTAGGTGTGGATCTATCGCCTATGCTTCAACCAAACGATGGTATGAGTATTTTACACATCATTCAGGGTGATGATTCTAATGTGCGCCCAAGACCTCTCGGATTCCACTCTGATGGCCGAGCTGCTATCGTCGACAACGATTATAAGTTGGTCATGGAAAATATCGAAAATGGAATCCCTCTGCTCTTCGATTTGATAAAGGATCCCAAGGAATCAAAAAACATCTTTTACGAGAAAACAGAAGTAGCCTCTGATATGATGCAGAAGTACATTGCTTTCAATGATTCGGTCCAGGCAAGTATTCGCGGTGAAGATTATCCGGAAGGCCGGGTTAATCCAAATCAACCTCCACGCGTATTCTGGTGGGAGATGGAGGCGTACGAACCTTACTTCAAGGATTGGGTGAAGCGTCCAGAATACGGCAAACGATTGAAACAGTATATGGATTCTAAGAAATAGTTCTTTCGGCATTGCGGGGACGCAATAGCCCTACCATCTTGAGTCGGAAAGGTCGGGCAAGAGCTTCCAGCTCTGCCGCCACGTATTTTTCGGTTATATGCAAATCTCAAACGTCCAACTTTACTTCCTCCCCGTAATTTTGCGTGTGCCGCTTAAATTCGGTGCTCAGGTCCTTGAAAATGTCACCTGTGCTCGTGCAAAGGTGACTTTGAAGAATGAGGACGGTACGACCTCCGAGGGCTGGGGAGAAACTCCGCTATCTGTTCCGTGGGTGTGGCCATCGAATATCAGTTATTCTGAACGGGAAGAGGTTCTAAAGGATTTTTGTCTTCAGCTAGCCAAGGAACTTCCGGGTTCTGGTCTTTCAGGTCATCCCATGGAAATAGGATACGATTTCATTGAAGGTCCTATGCACGCGATGCTGAATGCCGTAAACGCCGATCGTGAAGCTGTGGCCCATATGCCTCACTTGGCGGCCTTGGTTTGTTTCTCTCTATTTGATATAGCTACACACGATGCTTACGCCAAAGCGAAGGAGGTAGGGGTGTATGATCTTTATACTTCCGAGTTTATGTCGCGCGACTTGTCCCAGTTTTTTGGAGACGACAAATTCAAGGGACAGTATCCTGCTGATTATCTGATCAAGCCTGAGAGTAAGAAGCTCCCGGTTTGGCACTTGGTGGGTGGACTGGATTCTATCTCAGAAGAAGAGCTTACTGGTAATGAACCGGATGACGGCTATCCTGTCTTGTTACGCGACTGGATTAAAACAGATGGCCTGAATTGTCTTAAGATAAAACTGCGGGGCAATGATGCTGTCTGGGATTATGATCGCCTGGTAGCCATTGGCCAAATCTGCGAAGATGAAAATGTCGATTGGTTAACCACCGACTTTAATTGCACGGTCACGAAAGTAGACTACGTGAATGACATTCTTGATCGACTCTGCGATGAACACCCACGTACGTATCAACGAATCTTGTACGTTGAGCAACCCTTTCCCTACGACCTCGAAGCTAACCCCATCGATGTTCATAGCTTGAGTGCTCGCAAACCACTTTTTATGGATGAGAGTGCTCACGACTGGCGCTTTGTGAAAATGGGTCGCGAACTCGGTTGGACGGGTGTTGCTCTCAAAACTTGTAAGACTCAAACTGGCGCCATCCTCAGCCTATGCTGGGCCAAGGCCCATGGTATGACGCTTATGGTTCAGGACCTTACAAATCCAATGCTCGCTCAGGTGCCTCACGTTCTTCTCGCTGCCCACGCCGGTACGATTATGGGAGTCGAAAGTAACGGCATGCAATTTTATCCTGAAGCCTCCACACCCGAGGCCACCATCCATCCAGGACTATACAAGCGGAATGACGGAATCCTCGATTGGTCGACGCTAGGTTCAGTGGGCTATGGTTACCGGGGGAAAGAGATCGATCGCAATCTGCCTTCTGTAGTGAGTAGTTGATGTTAAAAAGGGTTAGAGCTGTCGTACTAATTCTAAATCAGCGGACTCTTGGTATTTTGACCCAGGTGTACTAGGCGCTGATAAATGCATTTGCCATTTCGAGACAAAATAAGTCATTATCTTATTTCTTCTCTCTTAATTGCCTAACCCCTAGGTTTGGAGGCTTCATTCTTTTGAAGATTCCGGTCGAGTTACTATGATCAAAAAAATCTTCATTGTTTCCTCGTTCTTGTTTGCGGCACAAGTGCTCTATTCCCAGGCTCAATTCGCAGGATTCTATGTCGGGGAGGTGTTTCTTCGCACGATCACCAGTGGTATTGAGAGTGATGAGATTAAGCAGGGAGATGTGAACCTGACGATCGTTCCCAGGGCAACCTGGTTTCTCAGGGGGTGGCGTTTCTAATCGGACAGGTCGATGCTCAGGGCAACATCGCATTCAATCTGAACGGATTCTTTTTTGAAACGGGAAAAGTGGAGAACAATGCTATAACGGCGACTGGGACTTTTGTGAATCCAGGGCAAACCTTGATTTATCGCCTGGCTGCTGATCAATCAGTTGGGCCACCGGAAATAAACCCGGTCTACAGTATATTTGACAAGGCATGAGCAAAGTGGACGCTACTATATCTAAAACCCCATATAACTGAATGTCGGAAAAACCCAATGTACTACTCATTTCCACTGATCACTGGTCAGCTTCCCTCCTGGGTTGCGCTGGACATAGTGCTATTCAAACCCCAACGCTAGATCAATTTGCGGCGAACGGTACCAGGTTTTCTAATACTTATGCGGAATGTCCTGTATGCATCCCGGCTCGGCGAACACTGATGACGGGTACTACACCGAAAACACACGGTGATAGAGTTTTTCAGGAAACAATGCCGATGCCCGATATTCCGACCATGGCTGGGACATTCAGGGATGCTGGATATCAAGCGTATGCTGTTGGTAAACTTCACGTGTATCCTCAACGGGATCGGATTGGTTTCGATGATGTGATTCTGGATGAGGAGGGTCGACAGATCTACGGTGTTGTGGATGACTACGAATTATTTCTGGGAAACGAAGGCTATGCCGGTCGGTACTTTGAGCACGGCATGAGTAATAATGAATACAGTTATCGCCCTTGGTTTTTCCCGGAAGAGACCCATCCAACGAATTGGGCTGCAAATCAAATGTGTCGCGTGATCAAACGCAAGGATCCTAACCGTCCTGCATTTTGGTATTTATCATTTCGTCATCCCCATCCGCCATTGTTACCTGTTCAAGATTATTTGGAAATGTATCGCGATATGGGTATTGAGATAGATATGCCTTATGTTGGCGATTGGACCGATATGGATGACCCGTGCTTCAGTTTGCAGGTAGATTTTGACCGAAGTAGTAAGTATACAAAGGAGCAGATTCGAGGCGCCCGACTAGCTTTTTATGCGCTTTGCACTCAAATTGATCATCAGTTGAGAGTCGTGATTGGAACGCTACGTGAAGAAGGTTTGTTAGATAACACGATTATTTGTTTTACGTCCGATCACGGTGACATGCTGGGGAATCATAATATTTGGGCCAAGCGGACTTTTTATGAAAATTCGGCAAATATTCCCATGCTGCTTATGGGAGTGAAAGGAGATAAGCGAGTAGGTCACCATCGTGAAGATAAGCGATTGGTTGGTTGGCAAGATGTCATGCCTACCTTACTAGATCTTGCTGGTATTGATATTCCAGATACCGTTGAAGGTGTCTCTATGGTAGGGGATGAAAAACGTGACTATTTCTATGGTGAATGCGATGAAGGACTTCGAGCTACCCGCATGATTCGTGATGATCGGTATAAACTGATTTATTATGGCGTTGGTAACTTCAGTCTTCTTTTTGATTTGGAAGAAGATCCAAACGAAATGAATAACCTGGCTGACTCTTCTGAGCACGCTGATGTGTTGAAGGACTTAAAAGGCAAGCTGGTAACTGAGCTTTATGGTGAAGATTTATCCTGGATGAAAGATGGTGAGTTGGTTGGACTTCCGAATGAGAATTATTCACCTGGTCCCAATCGAGGATTGACCAGCCAACGAGGAGCTCATTGGCCACCACCGCCTGCCTCTAATATGCAGCAGATCGAATGGTATTCAGCCGACGAGAAATAGAAATTACGTCAGGGTATTAAGCATGGAGCTTAACTTTTGTTTTTGATGGGAATAGATATGGTCGATTCCCTAAATGAGAATAAATTTAAAAGATGCTTCGGTTTATTAACCGATAGGCTCATTTCATTTGGGTTGGTGTATAATCGCTTGTTAATTTACCTTGAAGAAACCTGTTCTTCAAGGATATCAAGGGAAAGGTCTTTATGGCGTTACCTTTCATGTCCTTAAGACGTTATCTTTTATGCCTTTGTTTATCCCTAATCGATTCCCCCTCATTACCTCTTTGTTGGGATGGCTGTTTGTTGCGTATTCCAGCGTAAACGCGGTAGATTTCGCTTCTGATGTAGCTCCCGTTCTCGAGGCCAAGTGCCTGAGTTGTCACAATCCCAATATCCTCAAGGGCGATTTCTCCATGGCCACCAAGGCCGATATTCTGGCCGCCGGAGATGATTTTATAATTCCAGGAAATTCAAGTGACAGCATGCTGCATTGGATTACGGTGCCTTTGGATGAAGATGAGCCACCTGATATGCCAGAAGAGGGTGATCCGCTAACTGAAGAAGAAGCTCAGAACCTGGCGGCCTGGATTGATGCGGGTGCAGAATGGCCTGAGGGTATGGTTCTTAAAGAAGCTTCCAAGTCAGACAAATCCTGGTGGGCTTATCAGCCGATTCCCGAGCCTGAACTTGATTCTATAGATGCCTACGTAAACGCAGCCCTTTCCGAAAATGGCTTGTCCATGAATCCGCTGGCTGATCGTCGTTCATTAATTCGCCGAGCTACCTACGATTTGACCGGGCTTCCTCCTACCATCGAGGAGGTAGCAGCGTTTGTCGATGACAAGGATCCCCTCTCCTATGAGGAGCTCATCGACCGTTTATTAGGCTCGCCCCATTACGGAGAGCGTTGGGGACGTCATTGGTTGGATGTGGTTCGTTTTGGCGAGAGTGTAGGATTTGAGCAAAACTGGATTATGGA
>Ga0115002_10007192_pt1 | contig 12599 bp, 8 predicted proteins | sample ArcticOcean_MG_C_8_FD_89576 | JGI IMG/M metagenome (GOLD analysis project Ga0115002, IMG submission 89576) | Marine microbial communities from western Arctic Ocean - ArcticOcean_MG_CB11_86 | ecosystem: Environmental > Aquatic > Marine > Oceanic | place: Arctic Ocean: Canada Basin | collected...
CGTTCGCCTTCGCGTGATCGAGCAGGTCGCGCGTCACGTCGAGCAGACTGCTGTAATCGTCACCCGGTTCCGGAACGAAGCCGATGTGCAGCGCGATGGTGTCGCAGCCGAGTAGTTTGGCGAAGTCGGAAATTTCCTTCATTTCCTGCAAACGTGCGGTCCGAGTCTCCTGCGGAACCAACCCAACGGTGCGGGCCGTCGTTTCAATGTCGGCATAGCTTTCTCCCTCGAATCCGCCGAAGACGGCCGTAATGGCAATGCCGGCCGCCTGGCATTTCGCAAGAAACTCCGCGGCCACTTCGGGAGTGCGCGTGTTTTGATGCGGAGCATGGACCTGCACGGTGGGAATGCCAAGTTCCTGTGCCACGTCCAAATGCACGCCCAAACCAGCATCGACAGATGCGAACACGCCAATCGGCCATTTTGCCATCGTTAAGCTCCGAGAAGTTAATCTTGATGTGGTGGATTGTTAGTTCAGGTGCCACTGGCGTGTCGCCAGTGCAGCGTGATAGGCACTGGCGACACGCCAGTGGCACCCTTTGAATCGGGGATTCGCACGATACGAATGCGAACATCCTACCCGTTGTGCAGTTGTTTCTCCAGCGTTGCCGCGGCGCTCAATCGTGACGGTGCGGTTGTTGATTCGGTGACGACTCCAATAACCGCCGCCTGCCTGTAACCCGCATCGTGCAGTTTGTTGAGGATTGCGTCGGTCGTGTCTGCACTGACGCCAATTAGCATGCCACCCGATGTTTGCGGATCGAATAGCGCGTCGTAACCGGGTTGCCCCGCGAATTTGTTTGCGGCGAGGTCGATCCTGTCTGCCGTCTCGCGGTTTGCTGGATCGAGCGTGCTACGGATTCCGTCCGCGCTCAGCTCAGTGAATCCATCCAACAACGGCAGCTCGGCAAGTCCCAGCTCGGCGTCGACTTTGCTGGCATCGAGCATTTCCAGCAAATGGCCCGCCAATCCGAAGCCGGTGACGTCGGTCACCGCCGTCAGCTCGTACTCGCGTGCGATGGCAGCAGCTTCCGCATTACTTCGAAGCATTGTCCTCAGCATCGCATCAATCCACTCCGCGCGACATGCGGACTGCATGTGAGCGGCCAACAGCACGCCGGTTCCCAGCGACTTGGTGAGAATGAGGCGGTCACCCGGTTTCAGGCTGGCTTTGGAAAACGGCTTCGCGCCCTCTAAGTCGCCGACCACGCTGTAGCCGATGATCAACTCTTCGCCTTCGGTGGTATGCCCGCCAAGCAGGGCGGCATCGATGGCGTTCAGTTCGTGCAAGCCGCCGGCGACCAACTGATACAACAATTCTGCCTGTTGATTCGCGGCTCCCTCGGGCAAAGTGACCATCGCCATCGCGCCCAACGGCCGCGCGCCGGTCGCCCAGAGGTCGCTCAAAGAATTCAGCGCCGCCACCCGCCCGACAAGATACGGGTCGTCCAGAAACGCGGGAAAGAAATCGACAGACAACACGTCCGCCGTCGCCACCTTGGGATCGAGTACGGCGGCGTCATCGGGCGGGTTGAGTCCCTGTTTCACATACGGACTTGGCGGAACGTCGAGTCGTTCCAAAGCGGCGGCAAGAACGTTGGCCCCAACCTTTCCGCCACAGCCGCGGCAGCGCATTGCGACCGGACTTCCATCGGTCGGCGAAGTGTCCGTCGCGTCGCGACGTCCGGCCATCTCTGCCGACATCGGCCGATAGTCCTGAAACATCCGCATGAACTTCCGGTCGATCCTATCCTTCCACTTCCAGACCCAGCCGCCCTGAAATGAGAATCCCTTGAATTGTCCGATCGCGCGACCGTCGCCGGTGGCCAGCATCGACAGAAACCCGCGCTGCGGGTCGTAGCGAACGAGTTCGTGGTCGGCGAACGTTCGCTGAATGTTCTCCCACAAGATTGGACCCTGACGAACAGCGTACACGCCGGCCTTCGGCAGCGGATTCTCGATCAACGTCGCCGTATCGCCCACCACGAAAACCGAAGCATCGGCCGTCGTTTGCAGCGTGTTGTGGACTGCCAGAAATCCATCGTCGGCTTTCGGCAGATCAAATTGCTCCAAAACCGGCGGCGGAGAAGCACCGGTTGCCCAGAGTACCAAGTCCGCCGACAGCGTCTCACCGTCGGCTAATCGAAGTTGACGATCGTTGAATTCCTGCACCCTTGCGCCGGTGACCAACGCGATTCCTCGTCGCTCGAGTTCCGCGTCGGCCAGCCGAATCGTCTTCTCATTGTAGCCGGGCAAGACGGTTTCACCCGAATCGATCAGAGTGACTGCGGCATCGACTCCCCGAGTCTTCAGGAACGCTTCGAGGCAGAATGTCACTTCAAGCCCGGCGGCACCGGCACCCACAATCGAAACGCGTAGTTGATCGCTCGATTGCGCGGCATCGAGCCTTGAGTTCAAACGGCGCAGAAACGTCGCCATCGGCTTGATGCTCAAGACATCGGGATGGTCCCGCCATACCGCTTCTGCGCTCGGTACCGAGCCGATGCCGATCGATGCAACATCGAAGCGAATCGGCGGCCGATCGTTGAAGTGCACCCTTCGCTTTTTGGAATCGAATCCGACCACCTCAGAGACGATCAATCGCACGCCGCAACTTGTGGAGAAACGGTGCAGATCGATTTCCATGTCGTCCGGCTGGTAAAGGCCGGCCAATGTTCCCGGCAGCATTCCGCTGTACGTCGCCCGGCTGAAGGGCGAGACCAGCGTCAACCGAACGTCGGGGATCGGCTGCATCCGCCACATGCGGACCACGTGCAAATTCGTGTGTCCGGCACCGATGAGGACCAGATCGCGAGAGGGAAGGGTGGGCTGCATACCGTGTACCTGTGAAGCCGCGATCGACCTATGCCTGAAGTGCGGCGATGACGCGGTCCCCCATCTCGACGGTCCCTATCGAGGGGCCGCCAGCAGCGATGTCGGCGGTGCGGGCGCCGCTGTCGAGAACCGTATCGACGGCCGATTCAATCAGGACGGCTTCGTCTTCCAGCTGCAGCGAATGACGCAGCAACATGGCCGTTGCCAGAATTGTTGCCAACGGGTTGGCAATGCCTTTGCCGGCAATGTCGGGAGCCGATCCGTGAATCGGCTCGAACAATCCCGGCCCCGATTCACCCAGCGATGCAGAAGGCAGCAGCCCCAACGATCCCGGCAGCATCGAGGCTTCGTCGGTTAGAATGTCGCCGAACATATTGCCCGTGACAACAACATCGAAATCTCGCGGCCGCGAGATGAGGTGCATCGCCATCGCATCGACGAGGACGACATCGTATTGAAGATCGGAGAATTCGTTGGCGACCACATCGGCGGCGACACTCCGCCACAACCGTGAAACCTCCAGCACGTTCGCTTTATCGACCGATGTGAGCCGCCCACTGCGTCCACGGGCAGCCTCGGCCGCCACTCGCACCACACGGGCGATTTCGGGCGTCGAGTATTTCATTTCGTTGTAGGCTTCTTCGCCTTCGCTGTGTTCGCGACGGCCGGACTCGCCAAAATAGATGCCGCCGGTTAATTCTCTTACGAAGAGAATGTCCACGCCCTCGACAATTTCGCGTTTCAGCGGCGAAGCATCGAGCAGTTGTGGTCGGGGCGCAACGGGCCGCAGATTCGCAAACAGCTGCAATTCCTTCCGGAGAGAGAGTAACCCGATCTCCGGACGCGTCTTCGCGTTGGGGTCGTCCCATTTCGGTCCGCCGACCGCGCCGAGCAGAATGGCGTCGCTGTCGCGACAGGCCGCCAAAGTGTCGTCGGGCAACGGCGTCCCGAAATCATCGATGGCGTTGCCGCCGATGGGGCGGGAAGTGTAGGAAAACTCATGCCCACATCGGTCGGCTATAGCGCGTAGCACACGTTCGGCCTGCGCGACGATTTCCGGTCCGATTCCATCACCTGGAAGTAATGTCAGTCTTGCTTGCACTGTTTGCGTCGCCTTGGCGTATTCGCCTGTTGAATCTCGTAGAATCGCTCAACTGTCACAGAAAAACATCGTTTTTCCATCTGTTATCCGGGGCGTACTGTACTCTCGAATTGGCAGAATTGCCAGTAACTGCAATTGCTGTGATCGGATTCGTTACCCGCGATTGTTACCGCAAAATGCGAAGAAGATGACGAGTTCATCTGAATCAACGATTACGATCATTGTCTGGATGAATCGGTTTGTAGCGGTTAGAGATTCGCGAGAATGAGCGCAATCCGGTCAACCCACCAGCGCTGCGATGCACCGGCAAACGCAGTTCTCCTTGCGTCAAGACACGCTCTGACAGGGCCGATAAAGGAGAACAGCTGCCTTTCGCTGCACAAAGGACCTCAGGCGGTTCCCATCACTCTAAACGGCGTTTGTTGTCCGTGGTGCAGGCGAGACAACCTCCAGCGACGAAGGCACATCCCATGCTCAAAAGCTGCTTCTTTTCCACCGGCCTGTTCGTAACGCTGTGGGGCGTTTCATTGTTGTTCATCGATCAACTTGTGCTCAACGCCACCAAAGATGGCGAACCGGAAAACGCGATCAGCGCGATGGTTAGCACGGTCACGCCGCAAAATCAGAAATATCTCGATCCCCCCGATTGGGCCGCCTTCAGTATGATGTCGGTCGGTGCCGTCACCATGCTGTACGCTATCGCACTGCCCAGAAAGGGTGGGTGAGGCAACACCCCGTCCGTGGCGATGACGCCCTGCGCCCTCGTCAAAGGTGGCAGCATCCCGTCGGGAAACCAACACCAGAAGCCCAAGCAAAGAACGTGAATACCGTTCTTCGCTTGGGCTTCTGGCGTTGATGTGCTGGTGATTCATCTTTGGTTGCCTTCCTCCCGGCTCGCACATCGCCCATCATCTCTGCGCAACAATTCCGTGCATCTGCCGCCAGTTTGCCCCTTGAAATCCCTCTGGGGCGTCCCCTATTATTAACAATGGTTAGCGTACTAATTAACAGGGACTGTGGGGGACTGTAGGTGTTACGACACGATTTTGAAGACAGTGTCGGTTACTGGATTTGCGCGACGTCGCACATGCTGCGTCGTGCGCTCGATTCGGAATTGGCTCGCGAGAACATCACCTTTCGGCAGTGGGAGGTGCTGGCCTGGATTGCGATGGAAGGGGAACTCTCGCAGGTTCAGTTGGCCGAAAAACTGGGAATCGAGGCCCCCACCTTGGCGGGCATTCTCTCGCGGATGGAACGAGACGGCTGGCTGCAGCGAAGCTCGTGTTCCAAAGACCGCCGCCGCAAACTGATCAATGCGACTGAAAAAGCGGAAGCGGTGTGGGAACGGGCGTTGGCGTGTTGCCGGCAGGTTCGCGCGCGCGCCGTCTCCGGGATTTCGGAAGACGAACTCACCCAACTAAAATCGATCTGCGAACGAATGCGGCAGAATCTGGATTCTCCAGTGGAGGTCCTGGCCGAAGCCAATGCCACGAGTTAATCGCGGCGAGCAGCCGGCTTTAAGCCGGTTGTTGCTCGCAGATTCACGGTGCACCGGGTTGCACTGGAACCAACAAAGGGCTGACGTCGATTACTCGGTACCGTAATCGGCGGTTGACTTATAAAAAGAGAAACACGACATGCAGGTTTTCCAGTTCGCTTTGCCATTCCGACGGACGATTTTCGGGCCTCGCGGCGCTGCCCACCGAATAGCCATCGGCACTTTCGGGTCGTTGTTCGCCGGGCTACTGCTTTTCTCGCTGACCGGCTGTGGCAGCGAGGATGTTGCAGCGGGTCGCGCTGGCGGACGGCCACCGGCGCTGGTCCGCATCGGCCGAATTGAGCAGCGCAACGTGACTCCCCGAGTGACGGTTGTTGGCAGTGTTGTTCCGGTTCGCACGAGTGTTGTGGCATCCGGGGCCAACGGTCTGGTGGAGACGTTCCACATCGAAGAGGGAGACTTTGTTCGCGCGAACGAGCCGCTTTCGGAATTGCGGATCAAAACAACCGACCTGGCCATCGCCGAAGCCCGATCCGTACTCGAGGAACGACAACGCGAGCTGGATGAAATGGAAGCCGGCTCGCGGCGGGAAGACGTTGACGAGGGCCTGGCAAAAATGAAGGCAGCCGAATCGGTCATGCAGAACATGGCCAAGAAAATGGCGAGGTCGAAATCACTGCTGGCGCGCGGTGCGATCAACCAGGATGAGTTCGACGATGCCCTGCAGAACGACGAGGGGAGCCGTCAGGCATTTCGGGCCGCCAAAGCAACTTACGACAAACTTGTCGCCGGCCCCAGAAAGGAAGCCGTCGATCAGGCCCGCGCCCGTCTTGAAGCGCAGCAGAATCAGGTGAAGTTTCTGGAAGCGGAAAAACTGAAACGCATTACCCGCGCGCCGTTTGATGGCTTCGTTGTCAAAGAACACACTTATCGCGGCCAATGGCTTTCCAAGGGAGACCCCGTGGTGACGTTGGCGCGGATGGATGAAGTCGATGTGATTGCCAACGTCGATCAGCAGGACGAATCGCTCGTTCGACTTTTCGACGACGCGCAGATCAGAATCAACGGCATCTCACAGCGAGATTGGGCGGGGAGAATTAAGGCCGTTGTTCCTCGCAGCGAATGGCAGAGCGGCTCGCGCGGTTTTCCCGTCAAGGTGCGACTGCGGAATTCTCGCATCACCGTGAAGGGGGTCGATGAGGACGGAAGCGAGTACACCCGGATATTGCCGGTGCTGAAAGAAGGCATGATGGCCCAGGTTACCTTCAGTGGCGCACCACTAGAGGCTGTCCTCGCTCCCAAGAACGCCCTGGTTCGCACATCGCGCGGTACCCAGATGTTTCTGTTCAAGCCGTTATTGGTTCCGAAATGGTCGGTCCGGTCGGGTGAAGAGATGCTGGGCAACGTTATTGCGGCCAATGAGAAAGAGGCAAAGGACAAGGCCCAATTGCAGTTTGCAGTCGATAGCGATGCGGCGTTGTCAGTCGAACAAACGACGCGGCCGCGCTGGGAGATCCGCCGCACCGTCGGCGCAGACGAGAAACCGGAATTGTATGGTTATCTGGAAGCGGACAGCGAAGAACTTGCCGCAAAAGAGGCTCGCAAGACATTCAAGCTGTCTGCCGACATCGCAATTTCGGTGTCGCCACAACTGGGGTCGGTGCGACGAATCGTCGTCGAGTTGGGCATCAGCGACGGTGAGATGGTCCAGATCCTCGGCGAAGAGGCCACATCGGGTTCCTTTGTTGTGACCGAAGGGGCCGAACGCCTGCAAGATTACCAGGACGTCCAACTACCGCGAGAGAAACCAAGTCAACCTACCGCGCCCGGCAATGCCCCCAGCGAGAAACCCGAACCGCCGCAGTAATATCAAACGAACATCGCTTGCGGTTTCGCAGTCACCTAAAACGGCAGTCACCTAACACAAGAGTAATTCCGTGGGCCTGATTCAATTTGCCATCCAAAACCCGGTCAAAGTGGCCGTTGCGGTCATTCTGACAGTGATGTTCGGCATGATCTCGCTGCTGGGTACGCCGGTGCAATTGACGCCCGACGTGTTGGAGCCGGAGATTACCGTCACCACCGTTTGGCCGGGCGCGAGTGCGCAGGAGATCGAACGGGAGATTATCGACGAGCAGGAAGAGCAACTCAAAAGCGTCGAAGGTCTCCGCGAATTCACAAGTCAAAGTAGCGACTCGCGCGGGTCGATTGTGTTGAAGTTCGAGGTTGGCACCGATCTCACCGATGCACGGGCGAAAGTCAGCGACAAGCTCAACCAGGTTCCGGAATACCCGCAAGACGCCAACGAGCCGGTCATCACGACCGTCAACGCCAACGCCAACGCCGTCGCCTGGTTCATCCTCAAACCGCTCGCCCCGACGGTTCGCGAATTGCACGCGTTTGTCGTGCAGAATCCTGAAATGGTCGATGGCGAAGGGAACAAGACAAATTCCGCCAGTGTTGTGAAAACGCTCATTCGCGGCCGCGCCGAACACCAGCAGATCGATCTCACCAAACTCAACAAACTGGCCCAGACGTATCCCGCGTTGAGCACGTTTGTCGTCGGTAAGAACGATCCGGCGAAGATGCGGAAATTCGCCGAAGACATTATCGAGGCTCGTTTTGAACGCGTGCAGGGCATTGCCAACTCCAACGTCTACGGCGGACGCGAGCAGGAATTTCGCATCGTCGTCAATCCCGCCCGGTTGGCTTCCTACCAGCTGACAATTGGCGATCTCCGCACCGCCGTCCGCCAGCGGAACAAGAACACTTCGGGCGGCGACATTCGGGAAGGAAAACTGCGCAACGTCGTGCGAACCATCGGCCAGTACGAGTCGCCTGACGAGGTCAGCGAGACGATTATCGCAATTCGCGACGGCCGGCCGATTCGCGTCGCCGACGTGGCAACCGTGGGGCTGGCCTACAAAAAACCGGACGGAGTCGTACGGCAAAAGGGGTTGAACGGGCTGGCGATCAACGCCCAGCAGGCTCCCAGCTCCAACCTGATTGAAGTGATGGGACCGCCGGCGAAGGATCTCGACCTCAACGGCGATGGAGAATTGACGCAACTCGAATTGTCGGAAGCAAAACTCCGCATGGGCGACAGCATTCGCATTGCCGCAGCGGAAATGAATCTCGGCATCCTGAAGCAGCGCGGATTGATGCTGGAGCAGGTGTACGATCAGACCGAATATCTTAACTCAGCCACCGACCTCGTGCAGCAGAATATTTTTGTGGGAGGTGGTCTGGCGATTCTGGTGTTGCTGCTGTTCCTCCGCAGCCCGCGTTCGGTGTTGATTATTGGGGTGACAATCCCCATCAGTGTCATCGCCACGTTCATCTTCATCCGCGGCTTTGGCCGCAGCATCAACGTCATTAGTTTGGCTGGCATGGCGTTCGCCGTTGGCATGGTGGTCGACAACGCGATTGTCGTGCTGGAGAACATCTACCGGCATTACGAGGCCGGCGACACTCCCGAACAGGCGGCCGCAAAAGGGGCCACCGAAGTGTGGGGAGCCGTCCTCGCTTCAACGCTGACCACGCTCGCCGTGTTCATCCCGGTGATTTTCGTGGAAGGACAGGCGGGGCAACTATTTCGCGACATTGCAATCGCCATCAGTTGTGCGGTGGGCGTGTCGCTCATCGTTTCCATTACCGTCATTCCGACCGCGGCAAAAAGAATACTGCGGCGAAGGGCAGGGCAGGCCGGTCACAGCAAAAAACAAAAGAGGTCGTTCTTAACAGACGGCTTCGCGCGCTTTATCGACAAGTTGCTCGGGATGAGGGGCAGTGTGTTTTTGCGCGTAATGATTGTGGTGACGTTTGTGACCGGATCGATCTTCGGTGCCTTGGTGCTGTTGCCGCAAAGGGAATACTTGCCCGAGGGGAATCGCAATCTGGTCATCGCGATTCTGCTGCCGCCGCCCGGCTACAATGTCAACCAGATGATTGCGCTGGGCGAAAAGATTGAGGCAGAAATTGCTCCGCACTGGGAGGCCGAACCCGGCTCGCCGGAAGAGGCGGCGCTCAACGGCCCGCGAATCGACAACTTCTTCTTTGTCGCCCGTGGTCGCATGCTGTTCATGGGTGCGAGGTCCGTCGATCCGTTGCGATGTGCCGAATTGGTGCCGATTCTGACCCGCGCCTCATCGAATGCGCCGGGGGTCATTCCCATTGTCAGCCAGGCTAGCCTGTTCGACAGTGCGTTGAGCGGCGGACGAAACATCGACATCGAAATCACCGGCCCCGACCTGGAAACACTCGTCGCCCAGGGGCAAAAAGTCTTCGGCATGTGCATGCAGGAGTTTCCCATGTCGGAAGGGAACCAACTGCGGCCCATCCCCAGTCTCGACCTTTCCAGCCCCGAAGTGCACGTGCTGCCGCGCTGGGAAAAAGCGGCCGAGCAGGGCATATCGGCAACGGCGCTCGGTTACTCGGTCGATGCGCTGATCGACGGAGCCTTCTCCGGCGACTACTGGCATAACGGGACCAAGATCGATCTGGTGATTTACGGTGCCGACGAATACGCTCGCCACACGCAGGACTTGGGCTCGCTGCCGATTTCCACACCCGCCGGAAATCTGGTCAACGTCTCAGCGATTGCCGACGTCCGACTTTCCAACGGTCCCGAACAAGTCAACCACATCGAACGGCTGCGGGCAATCACGATTCAGGTCAAGCCGGCTCCGGGTATTCCGCTGGAGCAGGCGATGAACATCATCAACGAAAAGATCCGCCGACCTTTGATGGAAACGCCGGCGTTCGAGGGCGGGCTGTATCAAATTCGGCTAGCCGGAACCGCCGACAAACTCGGACAAACCGGCCGCGAATTGCAGTGGAACCTGATTCTCGCGCTACTGATTACCTACCTGTTAATGGCTGCGTTGTTCGAGTCGTTTTTCTATCCGCTGGTGATTATGACCAGCGTGATACTGGCTCTCGTTGGCGGGTTTGGCGGATTGGCCATCCTCAACATGTTCACATCGCAAACGCTCGACATGCTGACGATGCTGGGGTTCGTCATTCTCATCGGCACGGTGGTCAACAACGCGATTCTGATCGTGCATCAGGCGCTGAATCATATGCGCAACGATGGAATGGACGAACGGCAAGCCGTCGTCGAAAGTGTGAGAACGCGCATCCGGCCCATTTTTATGAGTACGCTGACGACGGTTCTCGGCATGTTGCCGCTGGTGCTGCCGGTGCCAACAATTGCAGACGGGTCGTTGATCTGGGTTTCGGGTGCGGGCAGCGAATTGTATCGCGGACTGGGAAGCGTCGTGCTGGGTGGATTGATTGTCTCAACAGTCTTCACGCTGGTACTGGTACCGGTCGGCTTCAGCCTCGCCCTTGATGTAAAGAAACTGTTCGCAGGTCTGTTTGGGTTCACCAGAAACAAAGAGGCGCTGGCGACCGCGGCAGTCACAGCATCGACTCCCCTCGCGCTATCGCAGCCAACCGTCGAGGGGAACGCCGACATGTATGCCTTCGACGAAGAACCAAGCGGCAACGGAGCCGACCACGAACCGAAAGTACCCGTGGCCGAGCAACCAGAAGAAGGTTCGTAGTAACCGCATTCATGCGGTTCTTTCCCGCGCGAAATACTTAGCCGACGGTGAATACACCGGCGGCCAGTGTGCAATTTGATCAAGGCGTTCAGGTCGCTCGCACGCCGACCCGGCGTGTATTCACGGCGGGCTGAGTAGACGTGTTACTTGCCGTCTTCCAACTCCAGCGTGCACCACAAACTGGGGTCGTGGGCGAAGGGGAACTCCGGCCCCACGCTGAGAAACTGATCGCCCAGTTCCGAATCTCGCACGGCGTAATAAAACCCCAACCGCGAACTGGACGCCGGGTCGTAACCGCTGAGAACTTCCGCCGGCAACCAGACTTCCAGCCGATAACCGTCGGCCAACGTCTCGACTGCGGTCAGAATCTGCTTGGGATCGGCCAACGGCGCATCGCCGCGCGCCCGTGCAATCGGCAATTGCACCGCTGTCGGTTGATCGCCGCGCGGGCCGCCGCCGTTTGGAAGAACAGAAAAGTGGTGACAAAACCGGCTCGCGCGGTGAATCGACTGCGTATTCCGCGTATCGATCCAAATCTGCAAACCGTCCGGCTCAGTTGGATCGCTTGGTTTACAAGCCGGCGAATGCTGCTTCCCGCGAACTTCAACGCTCACCCCCACGCCCGCCTCGTTCCACGCCAACCGCAACTCAGCAAACGGCACCGCCCCGTCCAACTCACCCACATCGGGCAGCGCACACGCCTTCGGTAACTTCAAGAGCTTGCCCCGCTTCCCGGGCAATCGTGGCACACGACCAACCGGAAACGAATAGCGAAACAAAAAGCGATGCGGAACGGTCGAAGTCATAATGGAATTCACAGCAGGCGTTCAATTGTCAACTTAACAAAACCAGCCCGCAGCGCAAGCAAGGGTTTTGGGGAAGTGTCTATCGTATTCGTGGACGATGCGATGTCCAGTGAGCAGGCGACACAGACCACCGCAAGAGCGATTCGCCAGTGTTTGCAGCGTGGTCTGGCGCGTTGTGGCTACCGATAGATGCGACAGTTCGGCAAAGACTTCGAGAGCATCTTCACGCCGTCGTCGGTGACTTTCGTACCAGACAAGGACAAGTATTCGAGATTTTTCATCCCGCGGAGATGCACCAGACCATCATCACCGACATTCGTACCGTCGAGTCTTAAGAATTGGAGACTTTTCAGACTTCCGAGCTGTTTTACTCCATTATCACTGATTCGCGTATAGTTCAACGATAGCCACGTAAGATTCGTAAGGCTACTGAGATCGCCCAATCCAGTATCGGTAATCTCCAAAAAATCGAGGTGCAAGTCTCGCACACTTGTCAGACCGCCGAGAGATTTTAGACCGTCGTCGCTGACTTCCGTATTGTTCAAGTTCAATTCTTGAAGGTTCATCAGCCCGCTAAGATGCTTCACCCCATAGTCGTTGGTTGCCGTGTATTCGAGTGACAACCATTCAAGATTCGTCAAGGCTCTGAGATGATCCAATCCCTCTGCAGGTGGATGTCCATTCTGCAAAACAGATGCTGGCGCAGATTCGAGAATTTGGTAAGACTCCGGCATGGACAGGGTGCCGGAGATGGAACTCGATCGGGATCAGTTGATCTCGCTTGTCATGCA
>Ga0115002_10007196_pt1 | contig 12597 bp, 10 predicted proteins | sample ArcticOcean_MG_C_8_FD_89576 | JGI IMG/M metagenome (GOLD analysis project Ga0115002, IMG submission 89576) | Marine microbial communities from western Arctic Ocean - ArcticOcean_MG_CB11_86 | ecosystem: Environmental > Aquatic > Marine > Oceanic | place: Arctic Ocean: Canada Basin | collected...
TACTTTCCCAAGGGAACGGGCCTTTCGGTGCATTCTTAGGTCGAACTAAACAAGGTAGCGCGACAACTCAACGAACGGCCCCGCAAAACATTGGAGTTTGAAACGCCAGCTGAGAGATTTAATATATGTATTGCGTTGACCGGTTGAGGTGGCAGGGAGAGAGCGGACCAAAAACATGAGGGCTGAAAACAGCCGCTTTTGACCCAGGCTGTATCAAAACGTGGCCGACCACAACTAGTCGGAGAAATTTTGCATAGTTTCCCAATGTTGACGTCTGCCAAGTCACTGATTTTGTTGATGTAAAATATTCAGCGATTTGGCGGAAATCCCATTTTGCGCGATTGTTCGACGCTTTTACACAGCCTGGACCCAGAGCAGACGTTTGTATCGAATCTGAACAACTGGACCGGCTGAAGGTACCGCAACTCCCATCACCCAAAGGCGCAAATTTGATCAGTGACGCCTGGTTTTAAACATTTGTTGGCGTGTTGGTGAATCCTCGCTATACGCCAGAGCCACATTCATAGGCTGGTTACCGTGAAGATCGCCTGATATGCAACCTCGATCGACCGCGGGTGGGATTATCTCTAGAAATGCGCATCGGCATTGATCATATTCGTCCAAGACCTGTAGTTCGGCACCGAGAATTTTTGGTATTCGACAACATTGAACACATAAGACCCTTCCTCGACCTTTCGCTCCACGGCTTCAAACTCATCGAGCGTGCAGGGTACAAACTTCACGCGATCTCCAGGTCGCAACAAGCAGATCGAATCTTCGAAGATTGAGAATCGCTGCTCACGATCCCAAATCGGTACGGGAGTTCTAGCAAATATTTGGATGCCGCCCGGCAGATCCTCGGGATAGATACCGGTTGTCCCGCCGCCCACACCGACAGTCCCTTTTTTCGTCCACACCCGTGGCGGATTGTAACGTGGCGCCGTCAAGCGACATCGGGGGTCAAGCGCCATCATGAAGGGCACACCCGGCCACCAGCCAATCGCCGCAACCCAGTATTCCGATGCGGAATGAATACGCACTAGCTCTTGGACATCAACGAGATTGTTGTGCGCAACCAGCAGTTCGGGATCGCGCTGTTTGTCCGCAATCTTTTCAATGTATAGATCGACCGCTTCGCTACTCCATGGGTCCAAATAGGTTGTCGGAAAATAGAAAAGCCGGCTATCCAACTCGACTTCGTCCGAAGGCCCGATTAGCTGTGCCAGGTCCGCGATTTCCTCTTGCAAGCGGATGAAAGAAACATCGTTGGGTTCATAATGCACGAGCAGAGTGGCGTATCCTGGCGATGTCTCGATGACACCTTTGACTTTATTTTCGGCAATGAGCGAAGCCAGCCCGTGCGCCATAAAGTTGAGCTCCAGGTTCATTTCATTGCCGAGTTCGATCAAAATAAACCTGTCACCACCGGGTAGAAACCGCGGCTCACTGTATATCATCTTGTTCTTTTCACCGGCATGTTCGGATCACTTTGGCTCACAGCGCTGCCATTCCGCCGTCGACCATGTAGTTTCCAGCCGCTACGAAGCTGGCCTCGTCAGAAGCCAGGAATGTAATCATTGGCGCGACCTCATGCGGCTCCGCCCGGCGTCCCAACGGCGTAAAATCGATCAGTGCCTCCGCCTCTTCAGAGGTGACTCCGCGCGACATTGGGGTATCTATATATCCCGGCAACAGGCAATTGATACGGATATTCATGGGCGCGTAGGTCACACCGGCGTTTTTGGACAACATCAACGCGGCGCCTTTGGAAGTCTGGTAGGCGACATTGTTGGCCACGCCGGACAAACCCCAAACAGAGGACACATTGACTATGGCGCCGCCGCCGAGCTCGATCATCCCGGGGATCACAGTCTTCATGCCGAGGAACATGCCCAATACGTTACTCTCGAAAGCAGCGGACATCGCTTCGGCCGACTCTTCGTGAACCGGTTTCCCGCTACCGAGGGCGCCGGCGTTATTGATCAAGATGTTGGGATGCCCAAATGCCTTGATACAAGCCGCTAATCCGGCGGACCAAGCCTCCGCTTGGCGAATATCCAGATGATTGAAGCGCACAAAATCACCCTTCTCGGAAAGCACCGAATTTAATAACTCTCCCGGTTCCCTGATATCCGCTGCGAATACCCTGGCACCCTCAGCGACAAACATGCTCGTCGTAGCCGCGCCGATTCCGGTCGCGGCCCCTGTAACGATTGCGGTCTTACCGTTGAGCCGTCCGGCCATGCACTCTCTCCTTTGCTAATCGCTCGTGTCTGTTGTTTTTCGTGATCGACCTCGCAGGCCAGCGCCAAATATCGTGTCCTTGAGCGTCAGCCGCCCGGCCAGAAATTCGATGGTAATCATTATGAGCAGCAATGCACCAGTGACCAATTGCACGAGAGATGCGGCGCTGCCACGCGCTGCAAGGCCAGTGGCAACGACCGTCAGGACGGCAACGCCCAGGGCCACGTTGAGGACTGAACCACGGCCACCGTACAGGCTAATGCCGCCCAGCAGTGCAGCGGCGGCGCCACTCAGTAATAAATCAGCATAATTTTGCGGCGCGGCGCTGCCGCCCCGTGTGGCGGCGAGCGCTCCTGCCAAACTGGCGCACCCGGCAGAGATTGCAAAGCTTACCGTCAGTGGCTGTACGCGTGGCACACCGGCGGCAATCGCCTCGTTGCGTGCGCCGCCGATGGCGAATATTTCCCGGCCCCAGCGTGTATAGGTCAGGAACAATCCGATGAGTATGAAGACAATCAGCGCGGTGATGCTGCTGATCGAAAAAATCCAATAACGATCGAGCAATGGATCGGTCATCATAAAATTTTGGATGATGATCGGCGCATTGCCGCTAGAAATATATGTCAAGCCGCGCAAAAGGATTAGCGTGCCAATCGTAAATACCAGTGAGTTGATTTGCAGCCGTCCAATCAGGGTACCTTGCACCGCACCAAGAACGGTGCCGACCAGGGTCGCAATCACTATGCAGCCAACCAGTCCAGCAGATTCGGTGAGAACCGCGATTGTTGCGGCGAGGGCCGCCATTGAGCCAACAGACAGATCCAATTCGCCGGCGATGATGGTGACTCCCAACCCCAGCGCTACCAAACCAACCATTGGAAAACCTTCGAGCACGGCGTAGACGCTGCCGGCACCGCGGAAGCTTGGTGTAATCGACGCAATTACGATCCAGGTGATGATCAGAACTACCAGCGGCAGCGCATAAGGTTTTATTCGACCGATAAAATTTTCGATCATGAGCTGGCCATCCGTCGCCGCCGCATTTGATCGAGCAACACCACAATCACGACAACGACGCCGCCCTGAACTGCGAGGCGCCCGCCTGTACTGAAATCATTAAGAACCATCATATTGGAAATTACTGCGATCAATAGCGCGCCACCAGCCGAGCGTAACGGCGAACCCTGCCCGCCTTGAATTGCGGTTCCGCCAACCAGCAGGGCCGCGATCACGTCGATCGTAAGATTGGGAAAAGAGCGGGCTGTCGCTTGATTGAAGGCGGCGCCGTTGAGAATGCCGGCCAGGGCAAGTCCCACCGAGAATATAACAAAGGCAAGTATCGTTACGCGGAAAATGGAAATGCCACTGATCCCGGCGGTCGCGCGATTGGCGCCGACCAACATTGTTTCTCGACCGATAACGGTACGTGACATGAGAATAGTTACCAGGATCGTAAAGAACAGGAAGACCAGAACCTGGATTGGTATCCCCGCCAATGTGCTACTTCCCCAGGAGACAAGATTGTCGCCGGCTCGTATGATCCCGCCGCCGGTTATTTCGGAAACAACCCCGTAGATGATTGCGCCCGCCGCCAGTGTTGTAATGATCGGATTCAAGCCGGTTGCCACGATAATTCCCTGCACGATGCCGACCACGATCAGCGCCAATATGACGATGAGGATTGCGACGGGCTGGGGCCAGCCCGCGCCGATCATGGCAACGAAAGACACCATTGCCAACATGGATGACTGCGAAATCGCAAGTGAGACAAAATTTCCCGATAATGTCATCGGCGTCATGGCGACGGCAACGATGCCGACGATCGATGCGTTGCGCAGGATCGCTCGGATATTGTCTATGGTCAAAAAACTTGGAGTTAAAATTATCGAGACGGTAATTGCCGTCACGGCAAGCCCGGCAATGATCGCTTGCGGGAGCCAATCCGCCCGAGGGCGCCGGGTTGACTGTGACGGGGCAGCGCCTACCGGCTCTACGCCTGACGGTTCGCTCACGTTGCACTCTCTTGGTGCATCACTTCGCGCACGAGTGCATCTTCTGTCCATTCATTGTATGCCATGATGCGGGTCATCTGTCCTCGATAGAAAGTCGCGATGGTATCAGATAATCCAAGAATCTCGGAGGTATCGGAACTGGCCACGATAATACCAACGCCAGAGTTGCAGAGTTCCCGCAAGCGCTGATAAATTTCGGCGCGCGCACCGATATCAACGCCTCGCGTGGGTTCTTCGAGTAACATCACACGAGGTTCCGCTCCCAGCCACTTTCCAACCGCCACTTTCTGCTGGTTTCCGCCGCTGAGGGTGCTGACCGCGATGCCGAGGCGTTTGACGTCGATGGCAAATTGCGCGGCAACTTCCTTGGTGCGCCTGCGTTCGCGCCGTCCGGAGATCCAGCCGCCCGACGAGACAGATCGCATCCAGGGGGAGGAGAGATTTTCACGAATCGCGCGTCCCGCAAATATGCCGTCCCGCTTACGATCGGCCGTGCAATAGGCAATGCCGCGCTTGAGTGTGGCGGCCCGGCTGCGCAGTGATAGCTCTTCACCATCAAGTTGTACATGCCCGGCAGTCGGCATTAGCACTCCGGCAAGCGATTGGATCACAGCACTTGCACCACTGCCCAATTGGCCGGTCAGGCCGAGAATTTCACCGCGACGCAATTCGAGGCTGACAGACTGTGTGAGCCCCGACGCCAATAACCCGTCGACCTGAAATATTGGCTTGCTCTCGAACGATCCGTGGTTGGGAAACATCGTTCCGAGTTCGCGCCCGAGCATCATCGTGATCACGGCATCTACATCGAGCTCGCTGACCGGCTTGGCTGGCAGGCTGCGCCCATTTCGAAATACGGTAACTCTGTCGGCCAGGCGAAAAACCTCAGGCAGCCTGTGCGTGACATAAATAACGCTGCGGCCTTCTGAGGCGAGCCGCCTGATGACCGTCAGCACGCGCTCAATTTCTCGGTCAGCAAGCGCTGCGGTCGGTTCGTCGAAGATTAAAACCCGGGCATCGCGCACCAACAAGCGGGCAATTTCAAGCAGCTGCATTTCGGCAACGCTCAGCCGATCCACCGTTGTGCGCGGATCGAGATTATCCAGGCCAACGGCGGCAAGCAGCTTTTTGGCGCGCGCATTGAGGCGCCCGGGCAACCACAGCGGTGAGACGCCCTTTTGGCCCAACACAAGGTTCTCGGCCACGCTGAGTGTCGGCACCGAACTATATTCCTGGTGGACCACGGCAACGCCTGCGGCCTGCGAGCGCGCACTGGGGTATAAGGTTGCTGAAGAACCGTCGATCTCGATCTCGCCAGAGTCAGGCGACACGAGTCCGGAGAGGATTTTTACGAGCGTACTTTTTCCGGCGCCGTTCTCGCCGAGCAGCGCCATGACCTCTCCGGGTCGTAATTCAAAATCTATCTCGTCCAGCGCCTGGACGGAACCATAACGCTTGGAGAGGCGGCGCACGCCGAGCCGCAATTGCGGCGCCGTCTCCTTGAACTGCGAGTTTGTTGTTGCGGCTCCTTCCGTCACTGGGTGTTTATCAACCGGCAGCGCAGATTTGGTCGGCGCTGTCTCCCCAGATCTTTGTAGCGGCAACACCGTCAGCACCGATCGCCGGAGCATGCGGCATATAGTTGTATTTTGCCGGCGGCGTGTTCTCGATCTTGGGAGCCTCAGCCGAAACGGTCAGCTGAATGATGTCGCCCTCAATCCTGCCATGTGCGGCATATTTTGCGGCGGTACGCACGGCCAACGCGCCTTCGACTGCGGCCGGCTGAATGCCGGTTCCGAAGGTTTCACCGTTTTTCACCGCTTCGAGACTGCCGGAGCAATCACCAGATACGATATAGACGTCCTTACCAGGTGTTATACCGTTCTCCTTGAGCGCCCGAATGACACCGTTGGCGGCCTGTTGATTGGAGACGAACAGAAAATCGAACTCGCCCTTATATTTAGGCACCACTTGGCTGCCCACTTGGTAGCCGGTTTCCGGGCTGTTCGTGCCCCACTCGGTGTGAATAATGTTAAAGGGTTCACTCGCGGTAACCGCCATGAAACCCTTCATTCGCTCCACGCCAGTTTTCTCACCTTCGGGATGCTGGAAGACGAGCAGATTTCCGCCCGGGCTTTTAAACTCCATTCCCGCTGCTCTGGCAGCTTCACGCGCCTTGATCATCGTCTGGCCGAGAGTCTCGCCAATCAGAATTTGGTTGGCGCCGGAATATGCCTTAACGTAGGGCCAGGATTGCTCGTTCGGCTCCTGAGTAAGCTGAATCACCGGTGCGATGCGCGCCAATTGGCGCACGGCGTTAATTGCCGCGTCGGCGACCCACGGCCAGAAAATTACCACTTCCGGCTGGGCGCCGCTGGCAATGTATTGCTGCACCTGCTGGTCTTGTTCAGGCTGAGAAAAATTATGTTGGAACACAGTGAGGTCGTATCCCAGTCTCACAGCTTCCTCTTTGGCGCCCCTGATTTGATTGGCGCCATAGACATTCGACCCTGTCATGACGAACATCACCATCTTTTTTCCATTGCCTTGCAGAGAGCCCGAACCCTCTGCTTTGGAAGAATTGGAGTGCGTTGATAATGCGCCGAGTATAAGTGCGCCCATAAATACAAACGCTACTAGCCTTTTAAATAACATCATATTGATACCTGATTACCTCCCGGTTAGGTTTCTAGCTATGGCCTTAAGTAAAAGAACAACAATATTGATCTTTAGCGTAATCCGGGCACAATAAGCTGTCAAGCGGTAGGTTCGGTAATGCGGCTAATCAAAAAATATCCGTCGATCGCGTGACAAACGCAGCGTCGCGTTGCGGTGCTGCAAATCCATTCAATGGGGGATTACAAAGGAGAGCACTATGACGTCTTCCGAGTTTGAGAAGAAGATTCAATATCTGGCCGATCTCGAAGAGATCAAGCGGCTGAGAAGTCTTTATAGCTACTATGCGGATGCGCATGACAGCGAGAATTGGGCAAACCTCTTCACCGAAGACGGCGTGTTCGAAACAGACGTGTTTGGAACCCATGAAGGGCGTGACGCGATCCGCGCTCTCGAGCATCTACCATTTGCTGTGCATTATGTGATGAACCCGATCATCGACATTGATGGCAATCAAGCAAAAGGTAAGTGGCTGCTCCTGGAGCCCTGCAGCTTCCCGCAAGATGACGCGCGCCAGCCCATTTGGGGAGCGGCCAAGTATGAGGATGACTATCTACGCGTAGATGGCGAGTGGTTGTTTAAGCATGTCAAATTGATGTCGCTGATGTGGAGTCCCTACGAGAAGGGCTGGGAACAGCAGCGCATCATCGGGCAGTAGGGCAAGCAGAAGCGCCCGCGGCCCGGGCGTTTCTGGAGCAATATTGCCCGACCACCGAATCAATGATCTCGAGGTCAATCTGCGAGCCATTTCTCCCGCGCCGGCCAAGCATCGACCATGGCGCGGAGCGCCGGGTCGAGGTCGGGCATCCGCGCGGCCTCTTCGGCAAGTTTGCCGGGCTCAGCATTGAAGGCGAGCAGCGACAGATCAGGCATTCTCATCGGATAGAGGATGCCGTCCAAATGGTCACATTCATGTTGTAAAAGCATGGCATGCCAGTCGTCGACATTACGCTCCTGCTCCACTCCCTCGAGCGTCTGAAAGGTAATTCGTATTTGTTTGTAGCGCGGCACTTTGCCATGCAAGCCGGGCAATGACAGGCATCTTTCCCAAATCATGCCCTTCTCTTCAGTGAGTGGCGTGACGACGGGGTTAATCATCACCGTCCACGGCACCGGTTCTAGCGCGGTACCCGGCGGAATGCGATCCGCCAATACTCGATAAACGACGACACGACGGCTTTCGTAGATCTGAGGCGCAGCAATCCCGGCAGCACCGATCCATACGAGCGTATCGCGCATGTCGGCGGCAAGACGCGCGACCTCCGGGTCGGTAGGGTCGCTAACCTCACTTGCCGGCTTATGCAGTTTGGGATGTCCCATCTTGGCGATTTGACGAATTGCCATGAGCGCTATCTGTCCTTTCATTAGCGAGAATATAAAACCGGCATCGCGTTTCAACACCAGCGTGACCAATTAGCGACGATACCACAATCAATTCGATTGAATGAGGGCGCGATATCGGCTCTGGAGCAGCGCCTTGGAGTTCAGTTCGAGGATCATCTCATCGCTAAGTTCGGTAACAATATAGTGATCCCGCACTCGATTTGGGGCTATGGTCCCTGATTAAGCGCCATTGAAGCGCGACGGAACGCTAAAGGCTCTCATATCGCGTGGCAAGCCGCCAAGCGCACTAAACATCAAGAACATTGTAGTCTAGTATGAGGAATCAGATTTGAATTCTAATCGTCTCCGCACGTGACGCTATTTTGGTCAGAGCTCAGATTTGCCGCAGAAAATTTCCTGTTAACCGTTCAGCCACTTCCATAATTGAAATTAGAACAGACACAGCTAATGGCCAAAACCAAGCCCAGTTTGACACCAAAGACAGTCGAAATTGACAAGGCCCGCGCGAGTGACACAAGCAGTCGAGACCAGGACGATCAATGGATGTTCCACTCGATTTCCAATGTGCGCGCCCACGATGCGGTAATCGAGCAGATCACGTTCGCAATCCGCGCGGGCGCATTCGCACCGGGAGATCGCATGCCGCACATTGGCCAACTTGCAAAGTCCATGCAAGTGAGCAAACCTGTCATCGGCGAGGCGCTCAAGGTGTTGTCCCGATCCGGCGTGCTCCAGGTCCAGCGTGGCATTAAGGGCGGACTAACGGTGCTCACGACCGAGATACCGCCAAGTATCATGGCGCTAAGCGCGCCCAATTTTCATCTCGGTGTCGCAGACATTGTCGAAGCGCGGCGTCCCGTGGAGTTGGCGTTAACCCTCCTGGCTGCCGAGCGCGCGAGCGAAAAAGATTTCGAGATGCTGGAGAGTTGTATCACGGCGCTCCGAAAGCATCGCCGCGGGGGCCTGGAAAAGCGAATCCGCTTCGATCATTTGTTCCACTACAATATTGGACGCGCGGCGCGAAACCAGGCATTGGCAACCTATCAGCATCAAATTCTTGAGCAGCTATTCCTGCGTATGCGCGCTTACTTCAGGGAAATTGAGGACGTGGACAGTGTCATCGACCTTCACGAGGAAACTCTCGCCGCCTTGCGTTCCGGCGATCACTCGGCGATCGAGCGGGCCGTTGATACGCACTTGCACCCCCTGGAGCAAGCGTGGGCAGCAACCCCTAAGTCCCGCACCAAATTGCGTTAAGCTGACCTTGGCGTAGAGCGCCCCGCATAAGGGCCAAAAACCACTTAGAGCATTTTACGTTCGCAGGCGCTCACGTGAAATACTCTATCTCTTTGGAATTGAAGCAAGTCACCAGCCAACAGCAATGTCACAGGTGGTTCCACCTGTTTGGGATTTGCTCTAGATGTTGAAATCCAGCTTGATCGCCGCCTTGCGAATCTCAGGAATTCGTATTTTGTCCTCGCCGAACGTGCAATTACCGGATTGTTTGGGTGTGTGGCTCGGTGATCAAATCTGCCGCAGAGCGCGCTCCAAGGCGGCGACGCCTTCGACGATATCTTCTTCGCTGACCGTAAGCGCCGGATAAAAATGAACGCTCATCTCATCCCCGTCCGTGGCAAACCGCGCGAGCAGCCCGTTCTCATAAGCGCTTTGCCGCATGCGGTGGATTAGCCCTGCACGATCAGTGCAATCCGCTATATCCAGCACCACGCTGGACAACAAGCCGATTACCGAGACGTCGCGCAATCGCGCCAGAGACTGGCCCATGCGCTCTAGTTCACGGCGCAGGACAATTTCCATCTTGGCCGCATTGCCAACAAGCTGCTCGTTCTCAAGAATATCCAGACAAGTCTGAGCTGCTGCGCAGGCAACCGGATGGCCCGCATAAGTATTCAGATGAACGAGAGGTTTCTCTAGGAAAGGTGCGTTTACACGGCTCGATACCGCAACGGCCCCCATCGGCACATATCCACTGGTCAGGCCCTTGGCTAGGGTGATGATGTCTCCGCGCACATCAAAATGCTCGCTACCGAAAAATCGACCCGTGCGACCGAACCCGCAGACCACCTCATCAAGTATGAGTAGAATCCCATGTCGATCACAGAAAGAACGAAGATTTCGAAAATAATCAGGGTGAGGAATTTTCACCGCCTGGGGAATTGCAACGGGCTCCGCAATCACCGCCGCAACGGTTTCCGCACCTTCTGTTTCTATCGCATTTTCGAGGTCGGTTAAGCAACCAAGCGTGCAGCTGAGCTCGCCGCCGCAATGACCGCATCGACCCGGCGACGGCTGAGTGGCCTGAACGAAATCGGGTGCGAGATTTCCGAATCCGCCTTTGAATACTTCCACGCCGCTGGCCGCGAGGCCCGCATAAGTCCAGCCGTGATAGGAGCCGCTGCGTGAAATGATTTTCGTGCGGCCAGGCTCGCCGCGCCGCGCGTGATAGTTCCGCGCGATCTTTACGGCAAGTTCATTCGCCTCGCTGCCGCTACTGGTAAATGACAGGTTCGCGTCATCGCAGGCGACAATGCCGGACAGTCTCTCCGCGAGGTCAATTGCCCCTGGGTGAGTTACGCCGCCATCAAGCGCAATGAACTCCAATTTGCGCGCCTGTTGTGCCATCGCATCCGCGACTTCGGCTCGGCCATGGCCAATCTGGCATGCGCCCAGATGCGTGCCTGCATCAAGAACCCGGTGTCCGTTTTCGTCGATCAGATAAGCACCCTCCCCCGCAACGATAACTTTCGGGAACGATGCCGGGAATTGCTGATCTAGGGCGGCGAAATCGACAACGAAATGCCTGAGATATTTCTTCGCTCTTTCTTTATTCGAAGTACTGTTGGCGAAAACATCGGTCGAACTTGCCATAAGAATCTCGCAAAGATGGAACTGTTAAGCAGAGATATAATTTGGCTGTAAGGCCTTAGCTACGCATGACAAACGGATTTTGGACCTCGTCGCTGAGCTCACACCAAACGCTCTTGGTCTGGAGGTAAGCATCCATCGCCTCGATCCCGTTCTGACGCCCCATGCCTGATTGCTTGTAGCCGCCGAACGGTGAGTTAAAAGTCATCGCCCGGTATATATTCAGCCATACCGTGCCGGCTTGCAGACGGTCCGCCATGCGATGGCCGCGGCAGATGTCGCGAGTCCACACTCCGGCGGCGAGGCCAAATTCAGTTCCATTGGCAATTGCGATGGCCTCGTCCTCATCGTCAAAGGGGATGACGGAGAGCACCGGGCCGAAGACTTCGTTCTGTGCGATGTAGCTATCGGTGGCGACGCCTGTCAGCACGGTCGGCTGGAAGAAAAATCCATCCGGAAAGTCAGCGACATCAGCCCGATTACCGCCGGCGACGATCTCCGCGCCGTCCTCGGCCGCTCGTGCAACCATGGATATGTTTTTTTGCAGCTGTGCTTCGGTCGCCACGGGTCCCATTTGTGTCGTCGCGTCGAACGGGTCACCGATCTGAATCGCGCGGGCTTGGTTGGCCACCCAGTCCAGGATCTCATCATAGATGTCGCAATGAATGAGAGCTCGGGAGCCAGCAACACAGGTTTGCCCTGCAGCCGCGAATATCCCTGCAAGCAAGCCCGCTTTCGCCTGTTCCATGTTGGCGTCAGGAAAAACGATATTAGCGCTCTTGCCGCCAAGTTCGAGTGTCACACTGGCCAGCCTGCGACCGGCTCGTTCGGCAACGGCGCGGCCCGCAGCGACGCCACCGGTGAACGCAATCTTGGCGATACGCGGGTCGTCGACCAGAGCTTCAGCCGTCGTCCTGTCTCCGGTAATTACGTTGATGACGCCGGGCGGAAAGCCCACTTCTTCCGCAAGACGTACCGCCTCAATTGGCCCCGCCGGGGTCACTTCGGACGGTTTGATGACCACTGTATTGCCCGCAGCCAGAGCTGGCGCGATGGCCATGATCGTCAAGAATAATGGTGAGTTCCATGGTGTAATTGCGGCGACCACGCCGAGCGGCTCGCGCCTCGTGTAATTCAACACCGACATGCGATCGAGCGGGATTACCCGCCCTTCAATCTTATCGGCGAGGCCGCCAAAATAGTAAAGCCAATCTGCAACAATGCGTGCCTGAAGGACCATCTCGCCCAAGAGCTTGCCATTTTGGGTCGCTTCAATGCGTCCGATCCGCTCCGCATTGGCCTCAATCGCATCACCCCACGCCATCATCAGGCGTCCGCGTCGCGTGGGTGAAAGCGCGCGCCATGTAGCGGACTCGAATGCGTCCTCCGCAGCCGATACCGCGGCATCGACAATCGAATTATCGCCCATTGAGAA
>Ga0115002_10007199_pt1 | contig 12595 bp, 14 predicted proteins | sample ArcticOcean_MG_C_8_FD_89576 | JGI IMG/M metagenome (GOLD analysis project Ga0115002, IMG submission 89576) | Marine microbial communities from western Arctic Ocean - ArcticOcean_MG_CB11_86 | ecosystem: Environmental > Aquatic > Marine > Oceanic | place: Arctic Ocean: Canada Basin | collected...
ACCTGCTGGCGGCGGCGGAGGGCCGGCGTGCTCTCCAGGAGAGCCCCCGAGTCATCGCCCAGCTGGCGCAGGAGGTATGGACCCTGGCGCGGCGGGTGCTCGCCCTGGAGCCGGGTCATGCGGGTGCTCATAACATTCTTGGCAAGGTCAACTTCGAGGTGATGACTCTGGGGCGCGTGAAACGCTTTATCGCCCAGCTACTAGTCGGCGACAACGATGCGCTCGACTCGGCGAGCTGGGAGGAGACGGAGCGGCATCAGCTCGCTTCGGTTGCTGAGGCGCCCTTCATGGTTCTGTTCCGGTACGAACTCGCGCGCACCTACCTACACTTGGAGCGGCCAGCCGAAGCTGAGGTCCAGCTGCGGGAGATCCTCACGCTCCCGGTGCGTCACCCGCCGGATGCGATGTGGCAGGAGGACGCCCGGCACCTGCTCGCAGTTTTAGAGGAGGGCCCTTGAAGGTAGAGGCTGTCGTGGGCGCGGAGTCGTCGTTGGACTGGGGGTCGCTGGCGGACCTTGCTGCTCTTCGCAGGGCTCAGCGAGATTGCAGGCAGCGAAAGGAACACCTGCCGGGAGAGGGATGATGGCGACCGATATCGCATCCGACCGGACCGAGGGTCTCCTCGAGGAGGCTGGGCGGTACAGCGCCAACAACTACGAATCCCTCGACGTGGTCATCAAGCGGGGGGAGGGAGCGTGGGTGTGGGATGTGGAGGGGAGGCGTTACCTGGATATGCTGTCCGCCTATTCCGCGCTCAACCAAGGCCACCGTCACCCGGCCATAGTGAGGGCTGCGCATGCTCAACTGGATCGTGTCACACTCACCTCACGGGCCTTCCACAACGATCAGATGGGCCCGTTTTTGCGAGAGTTGTGTGTAGCCACGGGGTACGACCAGGCCCTGCCGATGAATTCAGGCGCCGAGGCGGTGGAGACGGCGATAAAGATGGTTCGGAAGTGGGGCTACCAGAAGAAGGGAGTTCGTGACGGGCAGGCCGAGATCATCGTTTGCAGCAACAATTTCCACGGGCGTACCACCACAGTGGTTGGGTTCAGCTCGGAGACACAGTATCGGGAAGGCTTCGGTCCGTTCGCTCCTGGGTTCAAGGTGGTGCCGTTTGGAGACGCGGATGCACTCGCGGCTGCGGTGACGGATCAAACGGTGGGCTTTCTCTTTGAGCCGATCCAGGGCGAGGGCGGGGTGATCGTACCGCCCGACGGTTATTTACGGAGAGCCCGCGAGATCTGTGATCAGAACGGGATCGCTATGATGGCTGACGAGATCCAGACCGGGCTCGGTAGGACAGGGCGCCTGTTCGCGTGCGAGTGGGAGGATGTGCGTCCCGATGTCCTGGTAGTGGGTAAGGCGCTAGGGGGAGGCGTGTATCCGGTGTCGGCAGCGCTGGCGGACGCCGAGTATATGGATGTGTTCCGTCCCGGCGACCATGGCTCGACGTTCGGTGGCAATCCATTGGCCGCTGCCATCGGTCGGGCATCGCTAAGGGTTATTCTCGAGGAGGATCTGCCGCGTCGTGCAGACGAGCTCGGGAGTTGGTTCATGGGAGAGCTTGCCGCCATCGCTTCTCCTCACGTAGCGCAGGTGCGCGGACGGGGCCTCTTGATCGGGGTTGAGATTCGGGAATCATCGGGAACTGCGCGTCCCTACTGCGAGGCGCTCAAGGATCGTGGCATTCTCGCCAAGGAAACACACGGCCAGGTGGTTCGCTTCGCTCCTCCCCTAATGGTCGAGAAGGTGGTTCTCGAGCAAGCGCTCGAGGACATCGCCGCGGTTCTGGAGAGCAAACCGTGAGGGAGCCGTGGTGCTGGCCGAGGACCAGGCGGGGGCCGGCGGTCTGCTGTCCGATGTTACGCTCTGCGAGTCTGCCCTGTGGACTTCCTCTGCCGGAGCGCACCGGCATTGCGCCCCGCTCGGGACCATACCACGTTTGTGCCGCCACCAAAAACAGAAGAGATCTGGCAGGAGCATCCATGAAAATTGCCGTGCCCAAAGAAACCCACCCCGGGGACGGGGAACAGCGGGTCGTTTTCGCGCCCGACGCTGGAAGGTCCGCATTCTACGCCTACGACGCCTACCGCGAGACGATCGGTTCATGTACGAGGTCGAGGAAGGGCAACAGGAGATCACACCGCTGAGACCGCTTCCGGCCGCTTCGTTGGCTGTCGCCGGTTTGATCGGCGCATGATCGTAGGAACCGTGAAGGAAACCTTCCCCGGCGAGACGCGGGTCGCGCTCACCCCGGCGGTTCTGAATTCGCTGACCAAGCTAGGCGCTGAGGTGTTGGTCGAGGCCGGCGCCGGAGAAGCCGCAGGCTACCTCGATGCAGCGTTTGCCGAAAAGGGCGCGACGATCGTCGCCTCGCGTAACGAGGTATTCGCCCGGGCCGATGTCGTGTTACAGGTCCGTGGGCTCGGGACCAACCCCGCGGCGGGTGCATCCGATGTGACGCTGATACGCAGGGGTCAGGTGTTGATCGCGACATTCGACCCGCTCACTGCCGCTGAGCAGGTCAAGACGATTGCCGCGACCGGCGCGACGATGTTCTCTCTCGAGTTGGTGCCGCGCATCACGCGTGCGCAGAGCATGGACATCCTCAGCTCGATGGCCACGATCGCCGGCTACAAGGCAGCGCTGCTCGCCGCCGATCAGTTGCCGAAGATGTTCCCGATGATGATGACCGCCGCGGGCACCGTTAAGCCGGCCAAGGTGATGGTGCTCGGCGCGGGTGTGGCGGGGCTGCAGGCAATCGCGAGTTCGAAGCGCCTGGGCGCTCGGGTCGAGGCCTACGACATCCGCCCGGCGGTGAGGGAACAGATCGAAAGCCTCGGCGCCAAGTTTGTCGATCTCGAGCTGGACGCGGGTGCTTCCGAGGACAAGGGCGGCTACGCCAGGGCGATGGATGAGGAGTTTTACGAGAAGCAACGTGCGGCGCTGGCACGCGTGGTCGCGCCGATGGACGTGGTGATCTGCACCGCCGCGATCCCGGGGCGGAAGGCGCCGCTCCTGGTGACCGCCGACGCGGTCCGGGGCATGCAACCGGGGTCGGTGATCGTTGATCTGGCCGCCGAAACGGGCGGCAACTGCGCTTTCACACGCGCCGGTGAAACGAGCGTCGAACACGGCGTGACGATCATCGGCCCGGTTAACCTCCCCGCCTCGGTCCCGTTCCACGCCAGCCAGATGTTATCCAAGAATATCGTGACCTTCCTGCTCAACATGGTGACCAAGGAAGGCGTACTCGAGATCGACACCGAAGACGAGGTCGTCGCGGGATCGCTGGTGACCCGGGACGGCGACATCGTCCACCCGCGCGTTCGCGAAGTGATGGGGCTTCCGGTGCTTACTCCGGCCTAGGCGAGAAAAACGATGGAACTGTTCATTGGTGCGCTAACCGTGTTTGTCCTAGCGGTCTTCGTCGGTTTCGAAGTGGTTACCAAGGTACCTCCGACCTTGCATACGCCGCTGATGTCGGCGTCGAACGCAATCTCTGGCATCACCCTGATCGGTGCGTTGTTGCTCGCGGGCCAGACCGACAACCCGCAGCTCTCGCGGACGATCGCGGTGGTCGGGGTCACCTTCGCCACGATCAACGTCGTCGGCGGGTTCCTCGTCACACACCGGATGCTCGCGATGTTTCGGAAGAAGAACTAAAGGCGCACCGTGATCCCCCCTCAAATTCGCGATCTCATCTACGTCCTGGCGGCGATCTTCTTCATTTTCGATCTGAAGTGGATGTCGCACCCGCGCACCGCGTTGCGTGGCAACTACGCCGGCGTGCTCGGCATGGTGTTGGCCATCGCGGCCACCGTGTTCTCGCAGAGCCTGGACTGGGGCACGATGGCCATCGGTGTCGGGATCGGCACCGTTATCGGGCTCGTCGCGGCGCTCAGGATCAAGATGACCTCGATGCCTGAGATGGTCGGCGTGCTGAACGGTTTCGGCGGCGCCGCCTCGGTTCTGGTCGCCGGTGCGGCGGTGATCGCCGCGGTGTCGGCGCTCAGCGGTGCGGCCGGGCAGGCCGTCGGCTTGCAAACGCGCGTCGCGACGGTGGCCTCGGCGTTGATTGGCTCGGTCACTTTCTTTGGAAGCTATGTGGCATTCGGCAAGTTGGCCGAGTTCCTCGGGGTGAAGTGGAAGCTCCACACCTGGCAGAAGATCATCAAGTATGGCTTTTCGGCGATCGTCATCGCGGGCGCCGGTTGGTACGGCGTGACGCAGGGCATCCAGCCCCACGGCGCCGGCTCCAGCGAGGGGCTGATGGGCATTGCCGTCATCGTTTGCGGCCTGCTGATCGGCGGCATCCTGCTGCGTAAGAAGGACCGCTTCCCCGGGATGAACGCACTCAAGGGGATCAGCTTCCTGGCCTCGATGGGTGTCGGTGTGATGCTCGTGCAGCAGCCAGAAAACCAGATGTTATTCTGGGTGCTGGCGGCGGCCGCCGGTGTGCTCGGTGTGCTTCTGACGCTGTCGATCGGCGGTGCGGACATGCCTGTCGTGATCGCACTGTTGAACTCCTATTCCGGTCTCGCAGCGGCGGCAACCGGGTTTGTCATCAACAACACCGTGCTGATCATCGCGGGCTCGCTGGTCGGGGCCTCGGGGGTGATCCTGACCAACATCATGTGCAAGGCGATGAACCGTTCGTTGACCAACGTGCTGTTCGGCGTGATGGGTCCGACGTCGGAAACGCCCGACGCCGACGAGGTCTACAAGTCGGTCAAGTCGACCTCGGCGGACGAGATCGCGATGATGCTCGACGGCGCGCAACGCGTCGTGATCGTGCCGGGCTACGGCATGGCCGTGGCGCAGGCGCAGCACGCCGTCAAGAACTTCGCGGCCATGCTCGAAGAACGAGGCGCCCTGGTGGAGTACGGGATCCACCCCGTGGCGGGTCGCATGCCCGGCCACATGAACGTGCTGCTGGCCGAGGCCGACGTCGATTACGATAAGCTACGGGATATGGACGAGATCAACGCCGAGATGGATCAGGTCGATGTCGTGATCGTGCTGGGTGCCAACGACGTGGTCAATCCCGTCGCGAGAACCGACCCCCAGAGCCCGATCGCCGGGATGCCTATCATTGACGTGGACAAGGCGCGCACCGTGGTCGTGATCAAACGCAGCCTGAGCCCGGGCTTCGCCGGGATCCCCAACCCGTTGTTCTCGCTGGACAATACGTTGATGTTTTACTCCGACGGCAAGGTCGCCGTGCAGGCGATGATCACCGCAGTGAAGGAAAATCTCTAGGCGAATGTGCGCTGGGGATCGGGGCGAACGACGTCGTCAATCCCGCGGCCCGCTACGACAAGACGAGCTCCATCTACGGTATGCCGATCATCGCTGCCGACAAGGCTCGCACGGAGTTCTCGATCAAGCGCAGCAAGAACCCGCGCTTCGCAGGCATCGACAATGAGCTGTACTTCTCGGATCGGACGTGGATGCTCTTCGGAGATGCCAAGCACGTGCTCGGTGACCTAGTGAAGCAGCTCTCCGGGGGCGGCTGGATACACTAGCGGGCCCGCATCACCACTCGACGTCGCCTTGCTTCGAGGTGTCCACCTGCTTGGCTTCACCATCGCCGAGTAGCACCTCCTCTACCTGAGCATACAGGAATTCGCGGGCTTCGGCGTCCCGCGGATCCAAGCCGTAGTGGTTGATCAGCGAGGTCTGATGCTTCAGCCAGTCCTTCCAGCATTCGCCACAGATCGCTGCGCGTAGCCGCTCGCCCAGTTCGTTCTTGAACGGTGCACGCTCTTGCACGGGCGCGTCTTCGCGCCGGCAGCGCCGGCAGGTAATAGTTTCCATGCCGTCGGCCTACCCTTTCTAGCCCGTGCGGGTCCTGATCCCTAGCTGACCTTCACTCGGTCCTTCCATGGGGCCCGCTTCCGGTAGACTGGGATGGATCGATGAGCTAAATTTTCCCGTCTTTGTTCGGACGTCCTTGAGAAGGGTGGCGGGATGGCAGTGCTCAAAAAAAAGGAATTGGCCCACATTGAGAAGCGGCTTCTCGATGAACGCGCGCGCGCGCTCCGGTCGCTGGGTCTTTTTGACGAAATGGCGAAAGCGGACCGCGAGTCCAGCGATTCCGACCTGCGGCCTACACTGACCATATGGCTGATCAAGGCACTGAGGCCATGGAGCGAGAGAAGGCTGCCCTCTTCGCTACCAAAGAAGGGCGCTATCTGTACCGGCTTGAGGAGGCGTTGCGCCGGCTCTACAAAGACCCGAAGGGTTTCGGTGCCTGCCACACGTGCGGTGAGCCCGTAGGATATGAGCGCCTCGACGCACTCCCGCACGCGCGCTACTGCATCGCCTGCAAGCTGAAGGAGGAGGACGCGGCTTAGGTTTTTTCAGCGAGCCGCGACCCTGCGCTTATTGAGCGTGGCCAGGATGGTCTCCCCTAGGGCATTAGCTTGCCAGCGTCGCAAGCCGGGGACCGCGTCCAGGTCGTCCCGGGAGTTCGGATCTCGCCGCGCGATCTCAAACAGCACGGCGTTCGAGAGGAGTGTGCCGCGGTCGATCATGAGCTCCTCGGCCCGGTGGTTGCGGACCTCCTTCAGCCGCATCGCCCGCTCCTCAGCGTCGGGAGAAAGTCGACCGGGTCCGGTGCGAGCCCGGCGTGGGTAGGGGACTATTTCTCCGTCAGGAAGCAGCGCCACTCTGGCCATATGTTTCAGCAGATCCTGGCCTTCCTGGTTGGCCAGGTCCCGGCTGAAGCCCTTCACCTCGGCGAGCTGGCTGGGGGTTCCGGGACGCCGAACCACGACTTCCAGTAGCGCCTGGTCACCCGCGATCCTGAAGGGAGCCTTGTCGCGCGCACGCGCGATATTATCCCGCCAGGCGAGTGCCTCGCGCAGGAATGCGACCTCCCGGGGCGTCAGGTCTCGGGCTCCCCGCACGCGCGAAACTGGGTCCTCGATCTCGTCGCTGCGTTCGCCCTCCCAGCGGACTTCCTCCAGGAACCGGCATTCTTCGAGCGCCCAGGCCAGACGTCCAGCCTCGTCAAGGCGGGCACGCAGGAGGTCGGCGAGCTTGCGCAGATGGATGGTGTCGCTCGCTGCGTACTCCAGCATGTCGTCCGGCAGGGGACGTCGAGCCCAGTCCGCCCGTTGAAATTTCTTGGACAGCTTGACTCCCAGGTGGCGCTCGAGCAGGGCGGCCAGACCGAGGGAGCTCTCACCCAGCAGGGCGGCGGCAACCTGGGTATCGAACAGCCCCCGTAAGCCCACGCCCAGGTCTCGGTCGAGGAGGCGTATGTCGTAGTCCGCGCCATGCATGAGCACTTCGATAGCAGGATCCTCGAGAGGACCCCTCAGGGTGTCTCCGGGGTCGAAGGCAAGCGGATCGACGATGTGGGTGGCGCTGGATGTGCTGATCTGGAGTAAGCACAGCCGGTCGGAGTACCGGTGGAAGCCCGCCGCCTCGCAATCCAGGGCGAGCCAGGGCTCGGATGAGAGCAGCGGGAGCTCGGTCTGGTCATCGACGAGGGAGAAGGACATGCGGGCGGCCAGACTCTCCCTGCTTGCATTTGGGGGTGGGCTGCCACACGTAGACGGCGGAGCCCTGGTTTTTTCTACTCCGGGGGGGACCGACCGTTCCGGCACCTTGCCGTCATGGGGGGGGCGTGGTGAGCTTGACCGACTTCGCCTCTATCACACTCGGGAATTCATGCTTAGAACCAAAATGGTCTGCACCCTGGGGCCCACCAGCTCCTCTCCGGAAGTAATCGAGGCCTTGGTGGCCGCCGGGTTGAACGTGGCCCGTATGAACATGTCCCACGGGTCGCATGAGACCCACGCCAGGAACATCGATCTCGTACGGGAGGCGGCTCGCGTGGCTGGTCGCCCCGTGGCAGTACTGGCCGACTTGGCGGGTCCCAAGATTAGAGTCGGTGATCTACCGGGCCCCGTCGAGTTGACGCGGGGGGATCGTGTCGTCTTGGTGCCGGATGGAGTTGACCCTAGATCGGCGGACGAAATCCCGACCACCTACGCCGCCCTATCGCAGGACTTGAAGCCTGGTAACCACGTCCTTCTGGACGACGGCTTGCTCGAACTCGAAGTGGTGGGTTCACGGGATGACCGAGTGACTCTGACCGTGGTGCGAGGTGGTACGCTAAGGAGCCGCAAGGGGATCAACCTTCCCGGAGTTGCTGTCCAGGCCGCTGCCCTCACTCCCAAGGACGAGAGTGACCTCGAGTTCGCCCTGGGGGCCGGAGTGGAATATGTGGGACTCTCTTTCGTTCGCCGCCCCACCGACGTGACGCACCTAAAGGAAAAAATAAAGGGGCGCGCGCTAGTGGTCGCCAAGATCGAGAAGGCGAGTGCGCTGGCAGCCATCGAAGCAATCCTCTCCGAGACCGACGCCGTGATGGTGGCGCGCGGCGACCTCGGCGTCGAGCTTCCGTTCGAGCAAGTCCCGCTGGCGCAGAAGAAGATCATTCAGCTGGCCAACTTCTACGGACGTCCGGTGATCACTGCGACCCAGATGCTCGATTCGATGATCGACCATCTCCGGCCGACCCGTGCGGAGGCATCCGACGTGGCCAACGCGGTGCTGGACGGCACCGACGCCCTTATGCTCTCGGGTGAGACTGCGGCTGGACATTACCCCGTGCAGGCGCTCGAGGCCCTCGTGCGGATCGCTAGCGAAATCGAAGGATCGGGAGTGCTGGAGCACGGTCCTCGGTACGTGACCCGGTCGGCGGATGGTGACCGTGCAGGGGCCACTCTCCGTGAACATGCCATCGCCTCGGCTACTGTGGATGCGGCCCGGCAGCTCGGATCCCCAGCGATCCTGGTCATCACGCGGAGTGGGTTTTCAGCCCGGCTGATCTCCGGTTATCGCTCGGCCATCCCCGTGTTTGCGATCTGTAGTGACCCTTCTACCTTCAGGCATCTTGCGGCCGTTTGGGGGGTGCGCCCGGTCCTATGGGAGGATCCGGAGGTCAGTTATGAGGCTCTCACTGCGTTCGGCAAGCGGTCGGTGCTTGAGGCCGGGATGGGTCGGCCAGGAGACTCGGTAGTGGTGACGGCGGGGGTTCCCTTCCACACCTCGGGGAGTACAAATACCATGCGTGTGGAGCAGCTTTGACTTCCGTGTGGCAGCTGTTCCGAGAGCGGATATGAAGCTCACTTTTCTTGGCACCGGGACCTCTTTCGGCATCCCGGTGCTCGGATGTGCCTGCGCGGTCTGCTCCTCGGCCGACCCCCGAGACCGGCGTACCCGGAGCGGCGCACTGCTCGACCTCCCGGACGGACGGTTGCTAGTCGATGCGCCTCCCGAGCTTCGACTTCAGCTGCTGCGCGAGGGGGTAACGTCACTGGATGCCGTGTGGATCACCCATACCCACGCCGACCACGTCCACGGCATCGATGATCTCCGTGCGTTCTCCGTGCGTGGCTCGCTCGCCATGTGGGTTCCGAGCATCCACCAAGCCGAACTCCGCGTCCGCTTTCCCTACATCTTCGATCCCACCGTACTGGTTCAGCCCAGCACCACCAAGCCGGAGATCGAGGTGCATGTATTTCGGCCTCTCGAGCCCGTGAATGTGCTCGGCGCGGAGCTCATCCCTCTGCCCGTGCCGCACGGTGTGACCACGGTGTTCGGCTTCCGCGCCGGGCCGCTGGGCTATGTGACCGACGGCAAAGCCCTTCCTCCTTCCACTCTTGCGGCCCTGGAGGGTGTACGGACCCTCGTTCTGAATGCGCTCTGGTGGGGAGATCCACATCCGACCCACTTCAACATCGAGGAAGCGATTGCCGCGGCCTGTGCGGTGGGGGCGGAACGCACCTTCCTCGTGCACATGACCCACCGTGTGGGTCACCGAGAACTCGAAGGCCAGCTCCCCGATGGGGTCTACCCAGCGTACGATGGTCTGACCATTGACGTAGATTGACGGAGCCCATGGACCTGCCTGTAGTTGATGTGAACCGGATGCTCGCGCCCAGCCTGCCCGGCGTCGGGCTGGACCCCGCCCGGCTGGATGGTGCCATGGCCGAACGTTTTCGGGAGGTGTACCAGGACATCGAGGAGCGCAGGGCCAAAGGCGAAATCGGATTTTTCGACCTTCCCTGGGCTTCGGAAACCGCCCGCCGCGTGCAAGAAGTGGCGGACTCGTTCGGGCAGTGGTTCGAGAACGTGGTGGTGCTGGGTGTCGGGGGGAGCGGGCTCGGCGCGGTCACGCTCCGAGATGCTCTACTGGCCCCGCGCTGGAACGAGCGTGACGAGGAAGGGCGGGACTACTTCCCCCGCCTGTACGCGCTCGACAACCCGGACCCGGCCACCGTGGGGCCCTTGCTGGACCGGCTCGATCTACGCAGGACGCTGTTCAACGTGGTGAGTAAATCGGGCTCGACTGCGGAGACCATGGCCCTCTACCTGGTGATCCGTGGGCGTCTTTCCGAGCTGGTCGGAGAGGACAAGGTGCGTGGCCATTTCCTCTTCACTACCGACCCGGTGCAGGGCGCACTCCGGCGCATCGCCGATGCGGAGGGGATCCCGACCCTGTCGGTTCCGCCCAACGTGGGGGGGCGCTTTTCCGTACTTTCCCCGGCGGGTCTTTGGCCGGCTGCCGTGACAGGGGTGGCGATAGACGCTCTTCTCGCCGGGGCGGGAGCCATGGAGGCACGCTGCCGTACACACGAGCTAGGGGAGAATCCGGCGGGTCTCCTCGCCACCCTCCTTCACCATGCTGCGACCGAGGGCGGGATGCCTATTCACGTGCTGATGCCCTACGGCGACAGGCTGCGTTCGTTCGCGCTCTGGTTTCAGCAGTTGTGGGCGGAGTCTCTCGGCAAAGCGGTCGATCGATCCGGGAAAACGGTTCACACTGGCCCCACCCCCCTTCCCGCAGTGGGTGCTAGCGATCAGCATTCCCAGTTGCAGCTCTTCATGGAGGGACCTCGCGACAAGGTCGTGATTTTCCTGGCGGTCAAGGATCCGGGCGAGTCGCTGGCCATCCCTACACTCCATGCGGACATTCCGGAGCTCGCATACTTGGGCGGACACACTCTGGGCGAGCTGTTGGATGCGGAACGGATGGCTACTACTGAGGCCCTCCGCCAGGCTGAGCGACCCAGCATGACGGTAGAGCTCGAACGGGTGGACGCCCACGCGCTCGGGGCCCTTTTCATGCTCTTTCAGATCGCGACCGTCTACGCAGGGGCGCTTTACGGGATCGATCCCCTCGACCAGCCAGGGGTAGAGCTCGGCAAGAGCCTCACATACGGCTTGCTGGGAAGGGAGGGATTTGTGGCGCCTTCGGTTGGAAACGCTGACCCTAGGTGGAGGGTATAGATCCTATGGGAGCGAGCCGCTCGCATCGTGTTGACTGGCGGACTCCCCGACGGACACGTTTAGACGTTGCCGCTGTTCGCGAGCAAGGAGGCTGAGATGCGTGAGGGTGAACCGTACATCGTGATCGAGAGAGACCGGAACGGCGGCTTTGGCTCCTTCATCCTAGGTGCCCTCGTCGGGGCCGGCCTTGCCCTGCTGCTCGCTCCGCAGAGCGGAGAGGAGACACAGGCGGATATCAAGAAGCAGGCGCGCCGGTTCCGGGCCCAGGCTGAGGAGCGGGTACGGGCAGCTCAGGAGGAGCTGGAGGGTCGATTGGACCAGGCGCGCGCTGGAGTCGAGAGCCGGATGGAGGGAGTGCGCGGCGCTGTAGAGTCGGGACGGCAGGCTGCCCGGGAAGCCCGCTCCGATCTCGAGCGTCGCCTGGAGCAGTCCAAGGCCTCGTATCGCGCCGGAGTCGATGCCGCACGCGCTACGCCGAGTGCTCCGGGGAACGACGTGGGCTCGTCGGGGGCTCAGGGGTTGGGGACCGACGGCGCCTAAGGGAGCGATCCTCGGGGTGGCTGAGTCAGACGGGAAGAAGGTGGTCGCTACCAACCGAAAGGCCCGGCACGACTACGACATCCTGGAAACCTGGGAGGCGGGCATCGTGCTCAAGGGGCCAGAGGTCAAATCCCTGCGTGGCGGCAAAGTGGGGTTTCAGGATGCCTTTGCTCGTGTTTCCGGTACCGAAATATGGTTGCACAGTCTGCATATCGCGCCCTACGAGCAGGCCAATCGCTTCAACGAGGATCCGCTCCGTGTACGCAAGCTACTGCTCGGCCGTGGCGAGATCCGACGTCTGGTTGGAAAGGTGGAGGAAAAGGGACTCACGCTGGTACCTCTGGACCTTCACTTCCGACGTGGGTTCGCGAAGGTCACGCTCGGTCTCGCGCGGGGCCGCAAGCTTTACGACAAGCGTGAGAAGCTGAAGCAACGAGCGCAGGAGCGGGACCAACGGCGAGCTGCGGCCGGCGAATGACGGCACGGACGTCCTCGTTGGTTGCCGTGTTCGTCGCCGCAGTGGCTCTGGTTGGTACGCCCTCGGTAGTGGAAGGACAGGGGGCGACAGGCCTTCGTCTGGTTGGCCCGGCAGGGGCCCGTGCCACCGTGCCGCTGGCCTATCACCGGGGGTACGCTGCCGTTCCCCTGCACGCTATGGAGTTTCTCGGATGGACGGTCGGCTCTGTAGCCGAACAGGGCGAGGCCCGTCGCGGTACGGTACGAATCCAGCTGCGTACGC
>Ga0115002_10007202_pt1 | contig 12593 bp, 21 predicted proteins | sample ArcticOcean_MG_C_8_FD_89576 | JGI IMG/M metagenome (GOLD analysis project Ga0115002, IMG submission 89576) | Marine microbial communities from western Arctic Ocean - ArcticOcean_MG_CB11_86 | ecosystem: Environmental > Aquatic > Marine > Oceanic | place: Arctic Ocean: Canada Basin | collected...
AATTTATTTAAACGAACTCGGCCACCTATCCTTCAACGAAGAACCCGACAACTACCTCAAAACAAGCCTCGTCATAGAAAACCTCATGGAAATCCTCCTAAACAGCGACAGCTACGACACACACGGCATCATCATCGACGGAGACGAACTCACCAAACACGCCTACACAAAAGGCATCAAACTCTACAACAAGAAAAAAAACCAACTCCACCTCCACTGGACACTCACACTCATCACAACCATCACACTCATCACCATCCTCCACTCCGCACTCTCCTGAATTCAACCAGAGAAACATGCACACACAAATTCCACATACCCGCCCCCACACCCCGAACGTGTGTTCGAAAAGTTTGCGGGACTATGAAGTGACGGTTCGGTAACTTAGTTCGGATTCGCTCAGGGTTTGCTCACGGTTTCGTTTGCGTGTTGTTCGTCGTCGTTCTTTGGTTGAGCTTGCGAAGCGGGGCAGTAGATAACTCGGATGCTCGGTGAGTCGGAGGGGGGGATGGTATCGCTTGGTTTTTCTCAGCAATCCAAAGTTGCGAGGTTGCAAGTCGTTGGCATAACCGCTAGACTCGTTTCCATGACAGGGCTAATCAGAATGACAGTCACCACAGCAGCCGCCGCAATCTTCATGGTTCTCGCCATCGGATTCTTCGGTTGGTCGAACGAACGTCACTCCCGTTTCACTTGTGAGAGTGGGACGCATGTGGCCCAACCGTTCGACACCATATGGAACATCGCACGCACTCGATGTGAAGGCAACCTTCAGAATGCCGTGTACCACATTGTCCAACTCAATGGTGGGACGGCCTCGATTCAGATCGGTCAGAAAATTCGCGTGCCCTCTACGGGTGATACCAATGAGTAGTCACCCACTAGTGAGTAGAGAACCGTGGCAGTACAAGGCAGCCTGCATCTCTGCTGACACCACCATCTTCTTCTCCAAACGTGGAGGCACCAGAGGTCCAGCCTTGGAGTACTGTCACAACTGTGACGTGAGAGATTGCTGTCTCGCTGAGGCTGTCGTTCAACCTGAACTCCTCGGCATTTGGGGAGGCACTACTCAGAGGGAACGTAGGATCATCCGACATCAGGAGAAGCTTTCGTCCTCCATGCCTTTCGCTGATGTCCTCGCTGTCATCCGCAGCCGTGACTAACTCCCTCTCTCTCTCCTCTCCTTCTCTGATGTTGCCTCTCCTTGACACGACGTTGACATCCAACTAAGGTACACACATGACCCGTAAGCCGAATGGCTACTACAAGGACAAGTCCTGTGTCGGCACACTGGATGATGGCGCCACACCTTGCCCTAGGAGCGCCATAGCGAAGGGCATGTGCATGAAGCACTACCAACGCCTGAGGCTCACAAACTCACTACTTCCTTTACCCCCGAAGCCCACGCCCAACTGTTCCATACCTGATTGCCGTCGCCTCTACTATGCCCGAGATTACTGCCACTTCCATTGGAGTCACTGGTATAAGACTGGTGATCCTCTACAGGGGACAAGAGAGCAGTACCTAGAGAAGATCAAGGCACAGCCAGTTACTTGCAAGGTTGTCTGTCAAGGTGTTCGCTGTGACAGAAGGATCGGCAGAGGACACGGTGATGATCTCAACCATGGGGGCAGCAAGGCTAGAGAATACTGCGGTACACATGACGCACGTTGGCTTGCTCGTGGCGATGTCAGGGTAGACGACCCCATAATAAACGTCCACTGCGGACCAGACTCAGAGCGTCCCCGCTGTGATGCTGAGGATTGCGATCGGCCAGCCAGAGGCAACGATCTGTACTGCGAGAAGCATCGCCAGAGGGTTGACAATAACGGTCATTTGGATCTTCTTAGGCACTCCAACATCGGACTGACCTGCTCCAACCCAGACTGCGACACAGTCTGTAAGAGCGGAGAGGACAAGTTCGTCAGGGGCATGTGCGCCCCATGTTTCGGTCGCTTTGAGGCCACGGGTACATTTGAGAAGTCCAGTTGGCATCACAAGCGTGAAGGCAACTACCGCACCTGTTCAGTGGATGAGTGCGACGGTGACGAAACAGGTGACACCACATACTGTAAGGACCACTGGGCGGAACTAATCTATCGACCCAACGGAGGACAGGCTGCCAGCAACGCAGCCACTCGCATCTATCGGGCACTGCAGTATGGGGCCGAGACTGATTGGCACAGCATTCCCGAACTCCACGCACACTGGAGAGCCAGAGGGATCGACCCGAAGCGTTGCACCTACTGTCTCGCTTGGTATCGCAAGTGGAAGAACCCTTGGAAGTCGTCACAGGGTGACCATGTGTTGGCACTCAAAAAGGGTGGCAGCGACATGGTCGACAACATCATGCCCTGTTGTGTCTCTTGCAACGCATCTAAGGCAGCAAGACTCCTAGGCACGGAGTGGACTGCACCCAAAGACCGTGACAACTGGTCCGGCTGGAAACACTGGAAAGCCGCATGATCGACACACTCACACCCAGAACACTCACACCCAGAAGGGACACAATCTGACGGACTACGGGGAATACTTTCGCCCTTTAAGGGCTGTCTGCGGAACCCTCATCGACCCAATCCCGACTTCTCCACCAAAGAGCGGGACTACGAGGACCGGAAGCTATCTCGAACACCTCCTTACGGCTCTGTTCGTGGATAACGATCCGACATGAGATTTTCGTCAAAGTCGAATTAAGTCCTCCAACTTTCATAGGGTTGCGAGTTCGGAAGCCATGGCTCGCATCCCGGAGGACTTACCTAGATTAAAGGTGGCTCGTCCGTCGTTTCGTCAAAGAAAGACCCAATGATGATTGCTTATTGCAGAAAAAAGAGCCTATCCCCGTGGAATATACGTCTTTGTTCACGATTGACGGTGAAAATGCACAGCAGGTTGAGGCGAAACTGGTTGAGGAGCGACTGACCGCTAAAGCGGGACTGTCGATGAGCTCCCAAAGTGCTCACGGGTAAAGTCATGGAACCCCTCAGTTTCTGCCCTGTCACTGAGGGGTTCCGCCTTTCTGGTTGGATTCAACCAGCCTGCGGTGTAGGCTGGACCCATGAGCCACGACCTAGAACTCCGGACAGACGGAACCGCCAAATTCGCCTACAGCGACCGAGAAATACCATGGCATCGCCTGGGCAAGCCTATGAGTGGACTTCAAACCGCTGAAGCAATGCTTGAAGCAGCAGAAGCCGACTACGACGTGATTCTCACCAAAGTCGCCGCTGTTGACGACAACGGCAATTGGATTCTCAACCCAGATGGCAGCAAAATCATTGTTGAGGACTCACGAGCCACTCTGCGACAAAACAGCGACGGAACCTTTAACGGATTAGCGACCGTAGGGACCCGATACGTCATTCAGCAGAACAGAGACTGCATTCAGTACGCACTAGACATCGTCGGTGCCTCAGCCGGAGACGCAGTCGTCGACACATGCGGAGTGCTACACGGAGGTCGCCAATTCTTCGCCTGCATCGACATGGGCGGATTGATCATCGACCCCTCGGGCATCAACGACAGGTTGGAACGATATCTCCTAGTTCACACGGGTCATGACGGAAAGATCGCCATGACTTACGCCAATACGGCAATTCGTGGTGTGTGCAACAACACGGTAACCCTCGGCAAGAGAACTGCTAAGTCTGTCTTCACCGCTAAGCACACGCGCAACGCCAAGCACGCCATTGACCAAGCCAAGGAGGTTCTTGGGATATCCACGGACTGGGCCGACAGCTTCAAAGCCACAGCTAACCAACTGCTGGCTACGCCAATGATTGCGGGTTCACGTCAGTTCGATGGGCTCCTAGATGTCGTACTTCCCCCCAAGGGCAACGAAACCAGTAAGCAACGCTCGAATCGTGGAGAAACTGGATCGGTTATTCGCCGATTGTTCACTTCTTCCCGAAACGCAGGCGGCTACGGGTATAACGCATGGTCGGCCTACAATGCAGTGGTCGAGTACTACGATCACACCCGTGACGCCGAACCCAAGGACCGTGCAATGGCCTCAATGACCCACAACTCATGGGTATCGAGTAAGAAATCGGACGCCGAAGAATACCTTCTGTCTCTTTAGAGCATCCCCGCATGCCACAATAGGGAAGGCGCGCATGTCCAAAGGGAGGGGCTGGTATGTCTGATGAAACCGAAGGCGGAGAATCTAGCTCGGAAACCGGAGAATCGAATTCGGAAGCTGAGGAAGTTAGCCGTCTAGAGCTAATCGAGTTCCTTGGCGACTTCATGTCGGGCACCATGCGTATCGAGCAGGTGTACCGATCACATCTTTGCTCCACGCTCGTTCAACGAGTGTTCTCAGAGTTCGGAGCTGAAGGACTCGCAGAAATGATGCTCAAAATCGACGAAACTGGTGGGTGGATCTCCGACATCTTGTTGGAAGCCCCGGATCTGGAAAACGCCATGTTTGAGAAGTTCGGCGTCTTTGACCCGCACGTCACCCATAAAGCTCGTGATACGAAAGCCATGTACGAGATGAATAAGAAGATTTGGCGTCTTCGGAAACGCTACGCCAAGTTGATTGTCGATGAAATCTTCGAAGAGAACAACACTCCTCAATCCGTCGAACCTGAGACTGAGTAGTGTCCCATTTTTGGGGGAAACTTATTCGAATGATTCCAAGGTTCACGGGTACCCCTGAAGAGGCGAAAGACAACACGAAATCGCACAGTTGGCGAACCGTGCGTTTAGCTGATCGATTCAACGAAGTTAACGACGCTTCTCTCAAAGTTACCGAGTGTTCGATCTGCGGTATTCTCGCTCAACACCACGCTTCTAGCTATCCATGCGGGACTCCCCCCGAAGAGCTTTCGCTGGAACAGTTGCTAAAGCAGAAAGAAAGAAGCCCCACCCCCAGACCGTAGTCCGAGAGTGGAGCCTCTAACCCGTCCGTGACCCCTAGGTGGATGAGGGGGAAGGGGTTCCTAGATGCCCCAGACAGAACGGTGCTGCTTCTCAATGAACTTAGCTTGTGCTTCGTCCACGCAGCGCATCTGAAAGATTTGCGAATCGGTTGAGCCGCCGTCTGGGCTGCCGTACCAAAGGTGTAGGTAGTTGCCTACAACTTCGGTTCCGATAAGCATCCCCTTCATGGCGATCCTTGGCCTTGCCTCGGTTACTGTTTCCACTTGAACCCCTTCCATGGGTTGATTTGCCTTATAAGGAACACCTTAGTACGGTATTACACCTACTGTCAAGCTTTATGACGATATTTCTTTAGAACTTGCGATATTTCTTTTTGAGCTTTACCGGAATCGGCTTGGAGCCAACATGCTCAGTCACAATCGTCCCCTTCTTCGGGTCGAAGGTCGCCTCCCCAAATGGGGTCATCCACTTGATCACCATTCCATCGTCGAGCTCGCCAGCCCCGCCATTCACAACCGTCCCTTCACTAACTTCTCGTAGTGTGCTTGACGACGCACTTCGGCTTCTTTCTTACGCAAGGCACGACGCTTCACCTTGGCCGGACTCAACTGAGCCCTCTTCTTCAAACGTTGTTGCGTCTTCTTACGCTTCTTTCGCATCTAACGAGACTAGCGCAGGAGATGCATGCGGAAGATCACCGTTGATCAACCAATCAGGACGGATCTCTTTCCATCCAACCATCTCGCACTGCCACGCTCGGGCATTGGCCGGTCTGGCACCTCGGTCAGCAATAAGAGTGATGATGTCACCATGCATCATCGACCGAATGCCCAACTTCTGGGGCAAGTCACCGGTTTCGATGTTCTGAAGCTTCTTGAAGAAGTAGTCCTGCCATCCGGGAGCGTTAACGACCATAGGGACGTTCGCTATCTCTTCGTGGAAAACCTCAACTAACGCATAGGCGCTGTGCTCTACGGGTGGATTCAGTGGCGTCTTCGCCATCCAGCTTGGGTCTTTACGATAGTAAACCGCTACCTCAGCCATCAGGCTTCCGGATCTTGGTCAAATAGACAATCTTCGGGTGTGTCGTCAAGATGCTCTGGCGGCTCCCACTTCGGGATGGCCTCCTGCTTACTGAGGCGCTGTCCGTCTGTGGCGAGGGCGAAGTTTTGCATCAGGCGACCATCGCTTCACAGTCATCTCGACCGCAGACCCAATGGCCCTCGTCAATGTCACCCGTGCCTTCAACATACGGGTTCTCGCACCGATGCAACTCGCACATGTCGGGTTTGACTTCCCAATGACTGAACATCACTTAGCCTCCCCTTCTTCCTCAATCGGTTCGTCTGAGATCCACATCAGACCGCATCGGTCGCAAATGTTCAGCGCACCGGTTATTTCGATCTCTGAACGGATCTTGTCCGTGCTTCGACAGCCCGGACATTCCTTCTGTCGGTCCCAATACTCTGAGTTTTCGCTAGCCACGGGTTTCTATCCCCTCGTCCATTGGATTACTGTTCACGAGTTCAAGCGAAGGGGGATCAATAAGCAGTGGGGAATAGTCCGTTTCCGATCCAGCGCACTTCAAGCAGGTTCCCGGAGCGGTCAACCACTTCCCCGGCTTACGGGCAGCCATCATCGAGGACATCTCCTTCCGACGCATAGTCCCAGCACTGCAATCCAAGCAGATACCCCACCATGCTTTCCGACCCATGAACCACATGTACACGGGTGAATCCATCAGCCAAAGGTTTCTCCAGCTTGGACGAGTCCCGTTCTTCTTGTTGCGGGCCTGCTTCTCCATGCACAACTGAAGCCACACTGCAACTTGATAATTGTCGATTCCCTTCGCATCACGACCCCATCCGTATTCGGAGTTGTACAACGGGTGATCCGTGTTCGTGAAATCCAACAACAGCCTCCTCTGGAGATCGTTGAAGAAGGACAACTGTCCACGGACAGTCCGGGGAAGCTTCATGGGCTTCGTCCAGATCTTCTCACCTGTCTGGTAGTTCTTGACTCGCCTCATCGGCGCAACACTCCAATCGATCGATCTTTGATAAATGGCGCATGTTCCGGTCCAACGTCAGTGTCTATTACCCGATGCTCAACCCGGCCACACTCATCGCAGATGCGCCAGTCGTACTCGTCCCTATGGGCACGGAACTCATGCCTGCAAGTGCGGTCGCCCGCCTTGCCCTGATTGCCCCTCCAATGAGACTGCCTATGATGGCGAGTCGTCAGTGGGCCACGGCTCAGGTACCGACCCTCACGACGTAGTCCCTCTTCCACGGGCTTACGCAGCGTGTAGACACGAAGAGCAGTGTCCTTCTCTATTCCCCGCTTCTGGAGTCCTCGCTGAACGTGGCGGGGAGCACCGATTGACGGGTAGACATCTTCTGCGTACAGGTAGTCCTCACCCAACATCCGGATGATCTCGCAGGCGAAGGCAATCATTGTCCACTGTTTGGCAGTGCGTTCTGTAATCTCCTCTTCAGTCTCCGGTCCAGCAGGGAAAGGCATTTGTGTTGACGTGCCGTTCTCGTTTCGCCACAACCGGTGACCTTCACCGAACTCGTCCGCCGCAGGAGCGCCGGGCTGATCTGGACGCAACAGCGGTATCGCCTGTTCGCCCAACCGTGTTTTAGTGTCATCGGTATAGACGCTTACCTGTGGTGACCAGAAATGGTATGGGATCAGACGCTGGGGTCCACTACTTGACCTTCTCTCAGCCATCCTGGCCCGGCCGGCCGCCACGAGAACGGTCGGCACGCCCTTCCAAGCTTCCTGCGCTTCCGACATCCAGATCTGCCACATCTCGGCGTTATTGACAGCCAAGTCCATGATCTGTTCAAACTCAGTATTTCCCGTGATGCCGGGAGGAGGTGTAACCACCTTGCGGTTCATCAACATGGAATCTTCTTCGTCTATTACAAACTTCTGGTCTGACCAGAACCCATCGCCACCCAACCATTTGATCGAGTTGCTTGCGTGGTTCCATGAGCCATCGCAGATCCAGAAGATCGTGATCTTGTTTCCATCTAGATGCCATGCGATAGCGGGCGTAATGTCCTCTTGCAGAGTGGGGGACTCCTGCTTCTGGAAGTTCATGTCACCCGTTACGGGTAACCACACGATGCCAGACGGAGTAACCAACTCATGCGGTTCGATAAATGCCTGAGTTCGGCGAACCATCCGTCGAGCTGCCTGATCCCCCATCTCCGGAGTGACGTAGTACATGCGTCCGTGAAGAGCCTTATTGTAAGCACGAGGAGCAGCCTTAGCGACGGACCTAGCCATCCCTCCGGACAGCCCGGACAAGGGAGGGTTGTTCCGTGTCGCCGTCCCTTTACCGGGAGAGGCGCTGGCTGACCAACGCCCTTGCGGGTCGACTTCAGTCATCCACCAGTTCATGTACTCACGACCCAGCTCACTGTTGACCCACTCTCGTAGGGCCGCAGTGTCTCTGCCAATCGCCAGTTTCAATCTGGGAGTCAGTTCGGTACTCACAAGCGCAACCCTACCCGTTATGAACAGACAACACAACTCTTAGGCAACAATGTTTTGATTCAACAGATTCTCCACGAGTGCTACAGCGGGACTTAGGAGCTCCTGGTCCCCCAGTTCCCCTTCGGTTGCCAGATCGACAACCACTCGCTTCGCTTCGATCAGGTCATAGATGTCTTGATCCACCGTGTCGGAGGCCAGCATGTACGTCGCCGTCACCGACCCCTGCTGTCCGATGCGGTGCAATCTCGAATACGTTTGGTCCACATCGGCAGGGGACCATGGCTGCTCAACGAACAAGATGTCCTGCGCTGCTGTCAACGTGTGACCCGTCTTGGCCGCTTGAATGCTCAAAACAATCACCGGAGTCTCCTCAACCGATTCTTCTTGAAACCGGCGCTTCGCTTCCTCAACCGCTTGGACGGACATCCCTCCTTGGATCTTGAGTCCTCCGTGTCGATTGGCGATCTCATCCACGATGTCCCTGTGGTGTGCGGCAACCACAACTTTTCGACCCTGTTCAACCCTCTGAGTGATCCACTCTTCGACATGCGACATCTTCGCCTTCGCTGCCAATCTCCTCAGGACCGACAACTTCACAAGATGCTGATTCGATTCAGCACGGAACCTTGCCCGAACGGCTGCTGACCCCACGGGTTCACCCAACTCTCGGGCTATTGCCTTCGCTCGATCAACGAGGTACTGAACGATGTCCGCTTCCGCCTTCTTGTACTCCTTCATAGCTGCGACAGCCCCGTCAACAACAACCGGATCGTGCAGAACGGGAGGCAGATCCGGCATCACCTCGTCCTTGGTCCGTCGGATGTAGCAGGTTGAGCGCAACTTATCGTTGAGTTCATCAAGATTGGAATGCCCCTCCAGATGCCACTGCCCCCACTTGTCCTTGAACGCTCCGCAGTACCTTCGGTAAAAGCCCCACTCTCCACCGAACTTGTCGAGCTGTCCGATGATGTCCAGTTGGGCTGCGTATTCCATGGGCCTGTTCGTGATGGGTGTGCCTGTGAGCATGAAGACCGGGGCCTCCGGTGAGCTCTTAGCTATCTTCTTGCAAGCCTTCGTTCTTTGCGAGGTCTTGGTTTTGGCGTAATGGCTTTCATCGAATATGTAGCCGTTGTGCCTTGACAACTGTCGCTCCCATGTGCTAACGTTGCTATAACCTACAATGACTACCTCATAGTCAGTAGGGAACTCTTTGCGGTTCGCCACCACTGCGGTGCTCCGATGCGGCAAAAAGCGGGAATACTCGCTCTCCCAGTTCAGAACGAGATTTGGGGGACACACGATCACTGCCGGGTAAGCGTGCAGAATCTCCAAAGCCGCTATCCCCTGCAATGTCTTGCCGAGGCCCATTTCGTCGGCCACGAAACATCGTTCCGCTGCGACCGCATAGTTGATCCCCGCCTTCTGATACGGGAAGAGCTCAGCTTGCAGCCCCGCTACCTCTAGCTCGGCGTCTGTAGCCCGACTCGCATCTAAAAGTGCGTCCAGTTGCGCCTTGACTGACTCTCCTTCAACCTGCACCTCGGGGTGAACGGGGATTCCGAAGATTTCAGCCCATCTGAGCGCTTCCTCGACTGAAGTCAACGGCGCTCTCCACGCCATCGTCTTGTCATCCCATGTGACGCCGGGGATCTGCTTGACCGACTGGACCTTCACACGGTCATACCCGAAGGCCATGTGGATGTAGCCGTCATCACCCAACGTCACCTTCGATCCGTTGTTCTTGTGTCTGGGCGGGTTGAACAACAACACCTCATCCGAAATCGTGTAACCGTGAGCTGCAGCGAAGTCCCGCACCTGAGTTACCGCAGTCATGGGGAATCGCCATACTTTGTCGGCTCTGTCCCATCTCGCTCCGACGATCTGCTTGACCTCTGCCACCTGTGCGGCGACATACGGAAAGTCAATTGCCAGTTCGGTGTCGTTGATGTAGAGGTCAGCCAAGGTCAACCCTGTTCGATTCATCCGCTAGCGGATTGTTGACCACATCGCCGATCCAGCGAATCTGAACCCGAAGAAACCCTGTCTCCCATTTTGATTTGAGAGACAAGGCTTCTTGCAGGCTGTCCGTGATGTACCAATTGTGGGACTCACGGTTGTATTCGTTGTATCCCAGCACGATGTACTGGCGGCGGCTGCGCCCCAAATTCATGGTTAGACCTTAGCGTCTTCGATCCATCCGTCAACAGTGGGGACACAAATGAAGTCTCGATGGTGTGTCCTCCGATTCAGGAGAATCGCTGCAGTCCGACCATTTCCGTCTGCGAAGGGATGAATCCGTAGGAACTCAATACAGAACTCCTCGATTCTTCCATCCCAGAACAGATGACTTTTGCACAACTGGTTCACGAGGCGAGGGATCTCTCGCCAGTCAGCGCCATCGTTGCCGTTGGAAAACACCACGGGTGTAGTCCTGTAGCCCTGATGACGCAGATCTCGCTTGGAATTGTCCCACTCGTCGGTCACCATCATGTTGACATACACGATCTGACGTTCCAGATCCATGTGGTCGCTCATGAAAAAGTTATTCCGTGAGTAATCCCAAGCTTGAATGAACTGCGGAGCTAAGCCCGGGGCTCCCTGTCGGGTTACCTCGCGCTCTGCCCACGCCCATGCTTCGGGTCGCTTCGGTTGATCTTCTGCTTTGGTCTTCAGTTCAGTCTTCATGTCTTTCCGTTCTGTTAGCAGATCTCGAATCCACCTGAGTGAATGAGAAAGTCTGCGAACTCTGTTACGCATCCCTCTTCGACTCCGTATGAAGCCAAGATGGACACTTTCTTGCCTAGTCCGTTGCAGCCGTTGCACCAGCCGAACTCTCGTCCGACAATGGCGGCTACCTCACGGTCTAACACCTTGTCGTGCTGTCCCATTTGGATGCCAGTCTCGTCGGTGCGGATGCCTGTGTTGTCGCAGATCAGGCAGTCCTCCATCGGCATGTCGGCTTGTTGGACTCGGAACTCTTCGATCCATGTTTTGACTCGACCGTTCAAGACTGCTCTGTGTAGGGCTTGACCAAGAGCGATTGAGTCTTCTGCTCCCAGTCCGTCGCCGTCGTTATGTTGTGGCGACTCGACTTTTTCGGCAATCTCAGGAGCCATGTCTTCGACGCATCCCCAGAGTGGTCGCCATCCCCAAACGTTCCGACGGAAGTATGCGCCAGTCTCGTTTGTCGGCTCTTTGCCGTAGACATCCATGACCATGTCAGCACCCCTCTTTTTCTAGTGGCTTCATCCAGATGGCGAGCCGCAGATTGGCGATGAACTTGAACTGGTTGTACCGGGTCTTCTGATCGTCTGTCAGAGAGCGGTAGCCTTTCCAGTCGGTCGTCCGAACTAATGTGTTGCTCATAAGAAACACCCTAGCCGTAATGAACGGTCAACGCAACCTTTTACGCAACATCTCTTGAGTATCTTCTGCCCAAGAACGCCAAACCCGGGACTACGAGCTGAAGCTCTATCGAGAAAACGCGCTTTTCGACATCGGGGGATCTGGGTTTTCCCTCACCTAACGGATAATAACCGTTATTACCAAGTTGGACCGAGTGAAATGAAACCTAGAGAGCTCTCTAAAGCCCCGGCTTCAGCCAAGTTTGCGGAATGTTCCCAAAAGTCCAAATCCTCAACGGGTTCATCAACCACATCAAGAATTACCCCATTATTTGATACGGTGGAGGAAGAGTCACTCATAAACTCATTATGACACTTACAACTGCTCCTCCAAAGCATCAAGTCCCACCACAATGATTGGCGTATTCTCACCCACCCAAGCACCAGCAATGTTGAAGCCGTACCACTCCCATGCTTCCTCGTAAGAGAAACCTTGGTCGATCGTCAGACATGCGATGATTCGGCCTTCGTCATAAACAACAACAGGTGGATGCGAGTATTGATTTCCAATGCCGATGATGGCGTCATCTAGGCCGTCCATGAACAGGGCCTCTGGGTTGAGCTCTTCGAGGCCCCGCTCCACCACATCCCGTCTGTCAAAGCCAGCGGTTGTTTTGGATGAACTCTCTGAATCGGTTGAGACTGTCATTTGTATTTCTGGCTCCCCTTCTTGCGATACCACAACAGTACTGCCATGGCGGATAGTAAAGCTGCCACGCAGATTAATACCCATCCACTGTGTAGGTCAAGTGTTATGTTGAACTCCATTGGCTTCTCCCTCGTTCGTTGAGGTAATGA
>Ga0115002_10007209_pt1 | contig 12578 bp, 11 predicted proteins | sample ArcticOcean_MG_C_8_FD_89576 | JGI IMG/M metagenome (GOLD analysis project Ga0115002, IMG submission 89576) | Marine microbial communities from western Arctic Ocean - ArcticOcean_MG_CB11_86 | ecosystem: Environmental > Aquatic > Marine > Oceanic | place: Arctic Ocean: Canada Basin | collected...
CGAACGATGCTGTTCGACTCCCACAGAATGAAGCCATCTTCGTCGACCGTCGGCACGCGGCCGTTGGGATTCATTGCAAGATATTCGGGCGTGTCGTTGCCGCCATGTTGCGCACCGACATCGACTCGGTCGAACGCGACGCCCATCTCATCGCACGCAAATGTCACTTTTTGAACATTGCCGGAATTGGCCCGGCCGTAAATTTTGAGCATTGAACGCCTCCCACTGCAGGAAGCGCATTGTTAGAAGTCACTTATCAGAGGTCAATGCTTCTTAGATGATGCGCAAGCGAAGGGCCGCTTAACGCCGTTGTTTTTCTAATGTCGGTACTTCTTGGAGACGAAGAACAGATAGTCGCTGCTGGCCATCGTAATGTGGCAACTGTGGCAGAAGCGAACGTCCTCGGAGCGGTCGCCCGTGCTGTCGCCGAGCAGGCTACCGTCGGGCATTACCATAACGTAACACCAGCCATCGGTTTCCGTGCTCATGCCCTCGGGCAGCTTTTCCATGATGAACATAGCGCCGCCAAACACGTCACCGTCCGACGTCACGGTAAAGCTGTCTTTCACCAGGATCGCGCCGACCGGCATTTGCTCACCCTGCCTCAGGCGGCCGTAGTTTGCCGCCACGCCGTTGCCGTAGTTGTTTACATAGCGGTTGCCATGGGTCGCCGAGCGGTAAGGCGAAGCGTTGTAGCGATGCCACTTGCGGAAATCCCGGGCAATCAAATCGCCAGTCGCGGCGTAACCCCGCGCCATGCGCGGCCCAACGCGTTGGTAGATCTTTTCGGCATCTTCTTTGGAAAGCTTTGCCGGGCGCTCGATCTTGAGGTGCCCTTTGCCCTCGAGAAGAAAGTCGTCGTCTTTGTTTTCTGATTGCGCCAGACCGACGTCGCCGATCATGACGAGCACCACTCCGATCGCTGCCGCGGCCACCCAAAACCTACTCATAAGCCCGCGAAATCCGCGCTCCATACATGCCTCCAGATACATGGGGGCGCCGGACACAAATCGCGCCCAACCCCTGTAGGAGATAATGGGAAGCAAATTGGCAGCGCGGTAGAGCTAATGTCCGGCTGTCAAGGTCTTGTGTGCCGGCGTGAACGGCGGTGAGGGCCGATTGCGGGTCGCCGCTTAGCTCTTAGACGCTGTTGTCGCATCGCTCTGGCGGGCTTTGAGAATGTCCAGGGCGACATCGACGATCATGTCTTCCTGACCACCGACCATGCGCCGCTTACCGAGTTCGACGAGAATCTCGCGGGTATCGACCCCATACATTTGCGATGCCTTCTCGGCGTGGCGTAGAAAACTCGAATACACGCCCGCGTACCCCAACGAGAGCGTTTCTCGATCAACCCTAACCGGCCGATCCTGGAGCGGACGAACGAGGTCGTCAGCCGCGTCCATCAGCTTGTAGACGTCACAGCCGTGTTCGAATCCCATTTGATCGGCTACGGCGATGAAGACTTCGAGTGGCGCATTGCCCGCGCCCGCGCCCATACCAGCCAAGGATGCATCGACACGTTTGGCGCCGTGTTGAACCGCAACTACCGCGTTGGCGACGCCGAGACTGAGGTTATGGTGGGCATGCATTCCTCGCTCAGTCGCCGGGTCGAGGACATCGTTGAACGCCTCGAAACGTTCGACGACGCCGTCCATAGTCAATGCCCCCGCCGAATCGGTCACGTAGACGCAGTGCGCGCCATAGCTCTCCATCAACTTAGCCTGCGCCGCCAATTCCTTCGGCGGATTCATATGCGCCATCATCAGGAATCCTGCGACATCCATGCCGAGCTCGCGGGCAAAGCCGATGTGCTGCTTGGCGATATCGGCTTCGGTGCAATGGGTCGCGACACGAACCGATCTAACGCCGAGGTCATAGGCCCGTTTGAGATCATCGATCGTCGCAATGCCGGGTAATAGCAATGTCGCCAACCGCGCATGCTTAAGCTTTTCAGCAACCGCGCCAATCCATTCCCAATCCGAATGGACCCCGAAACCATAATTGAAACTGGATCCCGATAACCCGTCGCCATGGCTGACTTCAATCGCATCGACCCCAGCCTCATCGAGGGCGGTGGCAATGGCGACCACGGCATCGAGGCCGTATTGATGGCGGATCGCGTGCATGCCATCGCGGATGGTCACATCCTGAATGTAGAGTCTTCCTTGCGGCAGGTCGGTCATGCTGCGAGCTCCTGGCCGCGCAGCTCGATCAAACGCTCAGCGGTCGCCATCGCTGCCGACGTCATGATGTCAAGATTCCCTGCATAGGCCGGCAAGTAATGCGCCGCCCCTTCGACTTCCAAGTAGACCGACGACTTGAGCCCCGACACGTCACCGAGCCCGGGAACGTGTAGCGGGTTGTTGTTACCGAACCGCTCGAACTGAACTTCCTGCTTTAGGCGGTAGCCGGGAACATATTTCTGCACCTCGGCGACCATCTTCGTCACAGATTCTACAATCGCCGATTCATCGGCGTCCTCGGACAGGCAGAATATGGTATCGCGCATCATGAGGGGTGGCTCAGCCGGATTGAGAACGATTATTGCCTTCCCCTTATCAGCGCCACCGACGCTTTCGATCCCCTGCGCGGTGGTTTTGGTAAATTCATCGATGTTCGCACGGGTCCCGGGCCCGGCTGATTTCGATGATATCGACGCCACGATCTCGGCGTAGTGAACCTTGGCAACTTCAGCGACCGCCGCCACGATTGGGATCGTTGCCTGCCCACCACACGACACCATGTTGACATTCGGCGCATTAAGATTGTCGTCGAGGTTGACCACCGGCACCGTGAACGGACCAATCGCGGCCGGTGTTAGATCGATGATCTGTTTGCCGTGCGCGCGCAGTATTTCATCGTGGTGTTTGTGCGCGCCAGCAGAGGTCGCATCAAACACAATCTTGATCTCATCGAATTCAGGCATTTTGACGAGACCGTCGATGCCGTCATGGGTTATCGCGATACCCAGCGCCTGCGCCCGCGCCAGACCATCCGAATCGGGCACGATGCCGACCAACGCCGCCATCTCAAGTGTTTGAGACAACTCGATGATCTTAATCATCAGATCGGTGCCGATATTGCCCGACCCGATAATCGCTACTTTTATCTTTTCCATCATGGATAGCCTCCGTCCCGGGGCGCCGGGGCGGCGGCATATTGGCCGATGACCTATTTGCAGGCAAGCTGCGCCCGCATCGCTATGCTTAGCGATAATGCGAAAAGCACCCGGAAAGCGGATGAGAATGTTGACCCTTATTGTTGTCGTCACCGTCGGCGTCGTCGCAGTCGTGGTTTTCCTTAATCCGTGGCTGACGCACGCCACCGAAAAATCGATGCCGCCACTGGGCGATTTCGCCGAAATCGACGGCACACGTGTGCACTATGTCGATCGCGGCGCGGGCGTTCCGATCGTTTTGATCCACGGTGCCAATGGGGCGTTGCAAGACTTTACCAACACTGTGTTCGATACGCTGGCGGCAAACTATCGGGTTATCGCGATCGACCGCCCCGGTCATGGCTACAGCGAACGTCCAAACGGATCGGTTACGCTTGAGCGTCAGGCCACAATGTTGCATGAACTTCTCAACAGGCTAGGGATCGAGCGTCCCGTCATCGTGGGCTTCTCATTTGGCGCGACGATGGCATTGGCCTACGCGCTCGATTATCCCAAAGAAACCGGTTCAGTAGTTACGCTGGGTGGTGCCGCCTATGAATGGCCAGGCGCGATTGACTGGAAATGGAACCTTCCAACGTGGCCGCTCGTCGGCGGCTTGCTGGCCGACAATTTGCCCCAGATAGCCGGCCGGATTATCCGTTCGGCAGCGGTGCGCGGCGCGTTCAGCCCCGACCCGGTCGCCGCCGAATATGAGAATGCGCCCTACGGGTTGATGCTGCGTCCGGTTAGTTTTCGCGCTAACGCGGCCGACATTCGCAACCTGAAGTCATTGCTACGGGCGCAGAGCCCCCGCTACCCATCCCTTTCGGTTCCGTTGGTCATCATCGCCGGCGACGGCGACAGCGTGGTCAGCAACCGGATCCATTCGATGCGACTTCATGCCGACGTTCCCGGGTCTGAATTGACCTTATTACGCGGCGCCGGTCATCTGCTCCCCTACAGCCGGCGCGACGATGTCCTTTCAGCAATTGAGCGTGGCGTCGAACGACGAGGTGCGCAATGAGCGAAGATCATCCGGTCGCCAGTCACTACACGCGTGGCGACCTTGCTCGCAAAATTCTCGAGGCACTAGAGGCCGAAGGGAAAGATACGGCAAAGCTGACCATCGACGATCTGGCGCCCTACGATGAGTTCCATATTCGTGGACGTGAGGCGACGATCGAACTGGCACAATGGGCCGCGCTATCGTCCGATGATCGGGTTCTCGATGTCGGCAGCGGCATCGGTGGACCGTCGAGATATTTGGCCGCGACGTTTGGCTGCAAGATCATCGGCATCGACTTGACGGACGAATATTGTGATGTCGCCAACGGCTTTGCCGAGCGGGTCGGGCTCGCCGACGCAGTGAGTTACCGGCAGGCCGACGCCTTGGCGTTGCCCTTCGATGATGGATCCTTTGACGTGGCCTGGAGTCAGCACGCGGCGATGAACATCGACGATAAGAGCGTGCTCTATCAAGAAATGTATCGTGTGCTTAAGCCGGGCGGAAAGCTCGCGATCTATGATGTCTGTCGCGGGCCGGGCGAGGACGTCATCTATCCGGTGCCGTGGGCCGGGGAACCCGCGATCAGCTATCTTATTTCATCACTAGAGCTCCGCGACCACCTCGAAGGGGCGGGGTTTCAGATCAACTATTTCCACGATGCCACGCGCGAAACCGTCGCCCCCAGAAGTGACAGCGAAGATGAGGAGCCACCCCCGCCGCCGGGCGTCCGCCTGGCGATGGGCGAGGATTGGAAAGCGAAGGTCGCAAACCTCCGACAAAATCTCAAAGAACGCCGCGTGACAGTGGTCAGGGTCGTCGCCAAGCGGTCCTGAGGTGAGCCTACTGGACCGTGCTAGTGGCTCGTCACCAGCGGTGCGAATCGCACCGGGAAGATATTGCGCGCCTCGCACACATTGTTCTCGCCCTTGTCGACAACGACCAGTTCCTGGGCGGTTTCCGGACCCACGGGGATAACCATTCGGCCGCCGACCTCAAGCTGCTGCAGTAGAAAATCAGGAACAGACGTCGGCGCTGCCGCGACCAGCATTTTGTCGAACGGCGCGTGCTCGTCCCACCCTGCACTGCCATCGCCGATGCGCACATGGACGTTGCTATAGCCGAGTTCGCGTAGCTTTTCGCCAGCCAGTTCGCCGAGCTCCGCGACGATTCCAACCGTGAAAACAACCGCGGCGAGTTCGGCCAGGACAGCCGAGTGATAGCCAAGACCAGTGCCAACCTCGAGGATGGAATCGGTCGGTTGAATATCCAACAGGTCGGTCATGACCGCGGCCATGAAAGGTTGGAAAATTGTTTTCCCATTGCCGATGGGGAGCGGTGTATCGAAGTAGGCGTAATTGCGTACTTCCGCCGGTACGAATTCATGGCGCGGAACCTTGCGCATCGCGTCCATCACGCGATCATCCAACTCTTCTTTACCGATGCGCACGCCCGATGCCATCGCGTGCTGAGCAATTTCGTCGACCATATTGAGACGTAGGTCGACAAGGTGCGGCGCTTCCTTTTTGTGCATCGGTTGGTCCTTCCTCAAGGTCCACTCTTATCCCGCCTCGAGCCACATAAACCTACTCAATCAAACGACGTTCCGTTTTTTTTTGTAAACGAATAGGCCGGCAATTCCATATGAGCAGTCATATCAACGTCAGGATAAACGACATCGTCGCCTTGAGTGCGATCGCCGACTTCGAGCACGAGAGCGTCGCGGTCGCCCTGATTCACCAGATGATGAGCGTTTGCTCCACCGGCCGGAAATCCAGCTACCATTCCAGCCCGCAGCTTTTCCTCGCCGGCATTCGTAATCAGGACAACCTCGCCCTCCAGGATGTAGATGAGTTCATCCTGACGTGTATGCCAGTGACGTTGTGAGGACCATGCGCCGGGCGCAAGACGCAATAGATTCACACCAAAATTTCGGATACCCAGTGGGTTGCCCAACCCGCGGCGAAAGCGCCCCTCCAGCTCCTTTGAAAGATCGGCGGGATATGCAGAGCCCGCCTTTTCGGTCAGCGTTTGTGGATCAAGGATTCGTGCCGCCGATACGGCTGTTCGATCATCTGCCATTGCTTTTCACTCCCTTTACAATGCCGTGACGGTAACAGAATCGAATTGGGGCAGTTATGGCGCCATGCTACCGTTTCTTTGGTCCAACCAAACTGGAGCGAAATGAACGAATTTGTCGACGAAGCGATCGATTCGTGCGAACGCCTGCTGGGTCACAGGCCTCACGACGCCAATATCTATCGCCCCGATTCGAAATCGGTCCGTTTGTTCATCAACGACACAACCGTTATCGCGACCCGCCGCAAGACTCCCGAGCGCGCAAAGCTCGAAGTCGATGTGCTCAAAGAGCTTCGCGAAAACGGCGCCCCGGTACCTGAAATACTCGCCTATGACGGTACGTGGCTCCTGCAGGAAGATGTGGGTAGCGATCGTTTGTCCCGCAAGATCCATAAAACCTGGGAATCAGAGTGCGAACGCTGGCTTGAACTTGCACTCGAAAGCCTATCGCGTATCCACTCGGCGGCCACCGTGGCCGGTTTGCATGAGCGGGTGTTCAAGATCGGAGCCAAGCCCGACTGGCTGCGTCAATTTATCGACACGCCGCACCGGATTGGCCGCTTCCTCGAAGTCCCCTGTCCCAAGCTCGACAATCATCAGCTGTTTCACACGCTCAATGTGCCCGGACGCTCGTTCGTTAAGTGGGATGCGCGCCCGGCCAACGCGGCGGCACGCAGCGATTGGACAGTTTCCTGGTACGATTGGGAACATTGTGGATGCCGCAATCGCCTCGATGATGTCGCGTGGCTGATCACTGATGAGTCGGTTCCTGATTGGCCAGTTGCCGAGCAACGCTTGCTGGAAACCCACATAAAATACTTCGATGAAGGCAAATACCCCGGGGGGCCATATACGTATTTGCGGGCGTTCGGCAGCCTCCATATGTCGGTGCGGTTGTCGATTCTCATCAAGGGCATGATGCGGCGCGGCGAGTGGGACTACCAACCAGGCCAAGGCCTAGCACGCCCACCACCGCGCACGGTAACCAATATCCTTAGCCGCGCTACGCGTTGGGCAGCGGCAGCGCAGGTTACCCGGCCGCTCGCCGAATGGTACCAGGCGCTCGGCGAGGCGCTGCGCGCCCCACCGTCCTGAAAACAACTACAGAAATGCGTCGTTTGCGAAGTCGAAATCGATGATGTTGACGCCCAGCAGGGTGACAGTCTCACCGGTCGTATCCAGCGTTACCACGGTATCGACACCCTGCTGTGCGACACTGAAATCAGCGGCCGTTAGGCCGAGCGCAGTGAAATCGAGGTTATCGTCGCCGCCGAGTACGCTACCGACAAAATCGTTAACTGCGTCATCGCCAAGGTTTTGGCCAAAGACGAAGAGATCGTCGCCGGTGCCCCCGTCTCGAAGTCGTTACCGGTACCGCCTTCGAGACGGTCACTGCCGGCACGGCCTTCGAGATGGTCATCGCCGCCATTGCCTTTGAGGATGTTGTCACCGGCGTTGCCGAACATCATGTCGCCGGCAAAGGTCGCGCCTTCGGCATTTTCGATATTGGTGAAGGTGACGTTGACCAGCCGTCCCCCGGAGCCAGGGTTGGCATCACCTGCAGTGCCAGTAGCTAGATCGATAGTCTGGCCGACCGGCGAGGCGTTCAGCAGCAGAGTGTCGTTACCCTCGCCGCCGTCGATATAGTCGCCGCCCGGCGTCGGTAGCACCGACGCGAAGGGATGAATGCGGTCATCGCCAGCGCCGGCCAGGATGACATTGCTCTCGTTGTTGCCAAACAGGGTCTCGTTGGCGGCGGAGCCGATGATGTTCTCGATATCGGCCAAGGTGACCTCGGTGGTGACGCCGTCGGCGTCGGTGACGCGCAAGACGCCGTTCTCGCTGGAGACGTTGCCGGGCGGGATGAAGACGCCGGCAGTATCGATGTCGAGATCGACGAAGACACTGGTGACGCCATCCAGATCGAGACCCGAGAGGTCGAGCGTGTCGCCGGTGGCGAGGTCGGCCGCGGAAACCGCGGCAGCGCTATCGTGGGCACCGCCGTCAAGCAGGTCGGCACCATCGCCGTGGCGCCAGACCAGGGTATCGTTGCCGTCACCACCGAACACCTGATCCTCACCGGCACGGCCTTCGAGCTCGTCATTACCGTCGAGGCCCTTGAGGATATTGTCGCCAGCATCGCCGCGAATTTCGTCGGTGGAGTTGCCGCCGGTGACGTTCTCGATCGAGACCAGGTCCTCGAGGATGGTGGCAACCCCCGGGACTTCGTAAAACACTTCTTTGGAGGGATCGCCGAAGCTGGGATCTAGTCCTTCGAGGTCAACGACTACCGACACCGGGATATCCGAAAAGCCGGCGGTGTCATTACCCTTGCCGCCGTGGCTAAAGTCGGTGTTGATGCCGGCGCGGAGGGTATCGTTGCCGGCACCGCCGAACAGCCTGTCCTCACCGGCGCCACCGATCAGCAGATCGTTACCTGCACCACTACGCAGCAGGTCGTTTCCTGTTCCACCACTCAGCTCGTCGCCATCATCGCCACCCAAAAGTTTGTCGTCGCCCTGGCCGCCAAACATGATGTCAGCGCCAGCACCGCCGAACATCTGGTCATGCCAATCGGCCGAGGCAGGATCTTCCGTGGCGTTTACATCCGTATCGGACTCGGGGCGAAAGTCTCCCCACATCTGATCGTTGCCGGTGCCGCCGAAAAGACGATCTGCCCCTTCGTTGCCATAAACCAGGTCATTGCCGGTGTTGCCGAAAACGCTGTCGTCGTCGTGGCCGCCAGCCACCGTGTCGTCACCTTGCCCGCCATACATCGTGTCGCGGCCGGCGCCGCCGCGCATGACGTCATGCCAGTGCGCCGAGTCCGGGTGTTCGGCCGCCGCTACGTCGGCAGTCCTGCCGGGTCGGAAGTTGCCCCACATTTGATCATCGCCGCTACCACCGATCACCCGGTCGGCGCCTTCATTGCCATAAACCAGGTCATTGCCCGCACCACCGCCGACCACATCATCGCCAGCGTTGCCGAATACGGTGTCGTCATCGTCACCGCCACTAACCGTATCGTGGCCCTGCCCGCCATGCATCGTGTCGCGGCCGTCGCCGCCGCGGAGTATGTCGCTCCAAGGCACGGAGTCCGGGTTTTCCGATGCCGCACTGTCAGCATCGGTGCCAGGGCGAAAATCTCCCCACATCTCATCGTTTCCACTACCGCCGTAAACGCTGTCGGCGCCCTCGTTACCGTAAACGAGATCATCTCCCGTTCCGCCAGCAACGACGTCATCACCGGTGTTACCAAAGAGCGTGTCGTTATCTGATCCGCCGTAGATCGAATCATTTCCCGAGCCGCCGAAGACCAGGTCGTTACCGGCACCGCCAAAGATCAGATCGTTGCCCTGGCCGCCGTAAATCGTGTCGTCGCCAGAACCGCCGCGCAGCGTGTCGTTCCACGAAGTCGATTGCGGGTAATCGGCCGTAGCCGCACTGTCAGGGTCATCGCCATCTTCTGGAGCGAAGTCGCCATAGATCTCGTCGTTACCGGCACCACCGTTAATTACATCGGCACCAGCGCCGCCATAGAGCGAATCGTTGCCGGACCCACCGATTATCTTGTCATCGCCATCTTCGCCAAAAATCAGGTCATTGCCGGTGCCGCCCAGAATGGTGTCGTCGCCATCGCCACCGAACAGCGTGTCTTCTCCCCCTAAGCCTTTGATGAGATCATCTTCGGTCGTGCCTATAAGACAGTCATCGCCTGCAGTACCTATAATTTCGGCCATTTGTTAGTTCCTCCCGTTAAACACACGTATAGATTGTATATCTAGCAGTAAGATCTTTAATTATCCTTATAAAGGATTAAATACTACTTTAACGATATTAATAATTATTTTTTCCCCCCTTGATAAGGTCATGCTTGCGTTTCGCGGGGTTATCCCGAATACCGAGAGCGACGCCGCACCTGGGTAGACCCGGTGCAAGCTTTCGTCGCCTGACCTGCAACCGTTAGAATGGTCGCTGACGTGCGGGAGGAAAAAAGGGTGGTTGATCGCAACGACGTCGCAGTTCTCGGGACGGACAATGCGGCAATGGGTACCGCGGGCGTTGTCCGCGAGAGCGAGGCTGCGGACCTCCCTAACGACACCGCTGCGTTTGTGGCGACCCGCCGACCGACGAATCAGGCCAACCATCTGCCGGGCTACGTTTACACCTCGCCAGAGATCTTTCAGCGCGAGAAGGAAGAAATATTTCTTAAGGATTGGCTTTGTGTGGCTCGGGCCGAAGAACTCGCCAAGCCCGGGGACTACATGACGCTTCGTATTTTCGGCGAACCGATCGTGGTGACCCGTAACAAAAATGGTGAGCTAGGTGCATTTGCCAACGTCTGCCGGCATCGCGGCGTCGAGGTCGCCAGCGGGCAGGGCAACACGGATGAGTTCAGCTGCCCCTATCACGGCTGGCTCTACGATCTCGACGGCCGGTTGGTCGGCGCTCCCTACATGAAAGAGGCTGAGGGATTCGCTCCCGGGTCGTGCCGTCTCGACTCTCTTCGTCTCGATAGCTGGGCTGGCTGGGTGTTCATCAACTTCGATCGCGACGCGATGCCGCTGGCGGCGTTCATCACCGAATTCGAAAACGATTTTGGTTGGCTACGGCAGGAAGATTGCCTGCTCACAGAAAAGCTCGAGATGGAGTTCGATTGTAACTGGAAGCTGATCGTCGAAAACCTGCTCGATTTTTACCATGTTGCAGCTTTGCACCAGGACACGATCGGTCAGGGCTTCGACGTCGCGCTCATGCCGCTCAACAATAAGCCCCAGGGCCGCTTCTCCAGCTTCTTTGAGCGCCCATCACCGATGCCGGGTGGCAGGCCGCTGCTCGATGTTATGCCGGCGCTTGCCGGCAAACCGGAACCGGAACTGGTAAATTGCATCGGCTTTTTACCGCCGAATTTTAATCTCATCTTTCGACCGGACTACGTGCGGCCGTTTATCATCTGGCCGTTGTCACCGACAAAATGCAAACTCATCGGGTATCCGCTGTTTCCCCGGGACGCGTATGATAAACCGGGATTTGCGGCAGCCGTAGAATCCTATCGCGAACTGCATGAAGCCACCCTTATCGAAGACCTCGAAATGGTAAAGAGCCTCCAGAATGCATGCGACTCCCGCAACTTCGTGCCGGGCCGAATGTCCACAATCGAAGCCGCGGTCCACAACACGCTGAACTGGTATCTGGACCGGATGTTTGGATAGCGCCTTGATGCTGCGCAGAACAATACGAGGTATTGCCGGTGCGGCACTCGTGCTGCTCTTCGCGACGGCCGCCGACGCTGCGCCGAAAATACCCTACACGGACATCACCCCGCTGATAGAGCCGATCGAACTGACGGTACGCCCGGGATTCTTGGCTAAATGCCGGGTGGAAGCGTCGAGTTTCCAGATGGACGTCGATATTTCGTACGTCACGAGAAAGGAACTTGGCTGATTAAATCTGAGATCAGTTCCCAGTTCTTCGTTATAACCCTTCGCGCACTACAGCTGACTGATGGACGCTTCGGCTTCTCTCACGTGCATGTCCACCACAACGCTATGCCATCAAATCTACAACGTACGTTCGCTCAACTTATCAACGGAATTAAGAAACAACGACCGATCGAAGCGCACTACTCGGGCCACTCGCTGGCCCAGGGGGGCAGCCTGTTTGCAAAAGGCCTCGACAAGCTCGCTGCCGAGAATCTTGCCAGCCTTTCGCCGAAGATTAGGGTAGAAAGGGTTCGTGGTGACATAAAGGTTCTGGGCTCCCTCACCAAGTCTGATGGAGAGACTTACATCACAGCAGCCGGAGACCATCAAGTTTACCTGGATGTCGATTCCCATCCCTATCAAAGCCGGAACAGTTCGTTTTATCTCATTCACCGCGACAGTGGGTTGGTCACAGAAATGTCTACCAAGTCGTCGCTGAGCGGACAGGGGCAACACGTCCGTTCCGAGGAATCCATGACATGCACAATCCAACGCGCAACATCTGTGCGAGGTTCGTCGATCCTACCGTCTGAAGAATCCGCAAAGGACACCACGTTGATCGAGTTCATATGGGAGGCAACCAACAATATTCTGCTCAGAAAGCTAGTTTATAAATCGGCTGACCAAGCCACGATAGAAACTGAGAGCAGGCCCCGGGGCCGTTGCCGGGGCCTGCTGGCTCATGCTGGCACTGACTCGGGATCGTGGACACTCGCCTGTGCCAGCGGCATCACCGCGCGCGGCACGATTGAGGGCAGGGCGCCCAACAAAATCAGCGGGCGAGGGCGCGATTCGCGCGGTAAAGCGGTTCACTTTCGTTTGCGCGAGGCGCGGGGCGCCAAGGCCGCCGGCG
>Ga0115002_10007210_pt1 | contig 12577 bp, 12 predicted proteins | sample ArcticOcean_MG_C_8_FD_89576 | JGI IMG/M metagenome (GOLD analysis project Ga0115002, IMG submission 89576) | Marine microbial communities from western Arctic Ocean - ArcticOcean_MG_CB11_86 | ecosystem: Environmental > Aquatic > Marine > Oceanic | place: Arctic Ocean: Canada Basin | collected...
AGGTCTGATATAGCGAATGCAGCATGTGAAAGCCTGTTTTATCAGAAGCAAACCACGTCCGCTTGATCTTCATACCACCAAAAGGTCTCACTGCAATGGAACCATTATCTTCCCTGCTCCAGGGACAACCCCAGTGCTCAAGCTGGATCATTTCCTCCGGCGCCTCCCTAACAAAAGCTTCAACGGCATCCTGATCACACATCCAGTCCCCACCGGAAATGGTATCGTAGGCATGAAGGTCCATGGAGTCGTCTGACTTTATTACTGCGGCAGCTCCACCTTCGGCAGCTACAGTATGACTCCTCATGGGATAAACTTTCGAAATAACAGCAATATTGAGGTTAGGATCAGCCTCTGCAACAGCTATCGCAGCACGCAGGCCTGCACCACCTCCACCAACGATCAATACATCGTGGGAGTACTTGTCAAATTGACCCATTCTTAAATTTTATGGTTAGGTTTTGTGTTTTCAAAAAAACTAATATCCACAGGATAAAATTAGTTTGTCTAAAATAGTGAACAACCGCTATCCTACAAATGAAAGCTTGACAGATACCAAGAAAATGCTTTAAAAATATCCCTATAGAAATGCGTTCACAATGGATTCCCACTCTTCGTCAAGGCTGACTGAAGGCCTCGTTCGACCAGCTCGTCGGTACCAATAATCGGCATTCCAGATATCTTCTTCTTTGCGGTGAAGATAAGCATGTACCCAGGAGCCGTCAGGTGTATGAATATCCTGCGCTATATCATGGGATTTGTTCCAATCTCCTTTTTTGTCGTACCAGAGTGACTGGAGCAACGGCGTAGTTTTAGGTGGTTGTGCATTTGAAACTGATTGTATGAATTCTTCGAATGTCACGCCTGAATTATTGATCTATTTCTTCAGACACTTTTGCAATTGAATTCTTAATCCATCTGCTCTTTGTCGTTGGCGTTGAGCTTCTTCCCAATGGAGTTCAGCTCGCTCATGTTGTCGAAAGGCTTCTTCAGATTCTAAACCTGCTATCTCAGCTTGTCGCATTGCCTCTCTTTGCGCCATCCTAGCTTCTACAGCCCTTTTCTCTGCCATAGCTCTATAATTCCCCTAATTGTTTTTGCAAGGTCTCAACTTGACTCTTTAAATCGTCAACACTTTCTTCCTGGGCATTACAAACAGAGAAACTGAATAATAGAAGTAATGTGGCTAAGATTTTCATTTTATTGGATTTAGTACAACTATGAATTTAGCAGAAAAACTTCTGACAGAAAAGATGTTAACCCTCTATCTCATTCACTAATTCTTCGTACCATTCCTCGCCGTATTTTCTTATCAATGAGTCCTTAAGAAATTTATAAATGGGTACGCCAAGTTTTTCTCCCAGACCACAAGCGGGGCTGCAGACATGCCAGCGGTCATAATTCAAAGCATCGTAATGGTCGTATTTGGTAATGCGAATGGGGTATAGGTGGCATGATATCGGTTTCCTGAATTTTGTTTTACCGGCAAAGTAGGCCTGCTCAATGCCACATTTCAAAATACCTTTGTCATCGTAAATAGCATAGGCACATTCCTTACCACTAACAGTCGGGGTGCTGTAATCGCCTTCCTTATCAACTATGTAGGTTCCCTGTTTCTCGATGGCTGCAATTCCCTCTTTGTTCAAAAAAGGCTTAACCTTTTGATAGTTTTCCTCCAGAATTTCAAGCTCCTTTTTTTCCAATGTAGCACCCAAATCCCCCTCAACGCAACATGCTCCCTTGCACTTATCAAGATCGCAGACAAAGAACTGTTCCTTGATGTCATCAGAAATTACTGTGTTATCAATAAGGATCATATGTACCTTTCATCGTCATGCCGGGTTCATTCCCAAATTTATGTGAGCTTAATTTAGCCGGCATCTCTGTAGTTTATTTATAATAGAGCCTATATCTTCAGGGATTCAAAATTGACTTCGATAATTTGTTCAGCCAGTTCATCGCTAATGTCCGTGGATATGAAAAGTGACTCAAATTGGCTTGGTGCCAGGTAAACACCCCTTTTTAGCATTTTATTAAAGTACTTGCTAAATTTCCTTGTATCGCTTGTTTTAGCAGATTCAAAGTCTGTCACTTTTTGATTTGTAAAAAATAAACTAAGCATTGATCCAACCTGGGTAACCTGATAATCAAGCCCCAATTTTTCAATATTGGATTCGATGCCATTCGCAATAATCCGGGAAATATTTTCCAATTGATCATAGACCGAAGGATTGGTATATAAATGTCGGAGCATCGCTAATCCGGCCGCCATAGCAACGGGATTTCCTGAAAGTGTTCCCGCCTGGTAAACCGGACCCTGTGGAGACACAAAATCCATGATTTCTGATTTACCGCCGTATGCTCCAACGGGCATCCCTCCGCCAATTATTTTACCTAAAGTTGTTAAATCAGGTAAAACTCCAAATCGCTCTTGCGCCCCACCAGCCGCCAATCTGAAGCCAGTCATTACTTCATCAAAGATCAATAATGCATCATTTTGATCACAAAGCGCTCTCAAGCCTCCTAGAAAACCTTCAACTGGCAGCACACAACCCATATTTCCAACAACTGGCTCAAGAATAATTGCCGCAATCTGTCCATTATTTTGATCAAATAAGTTCCTAACGGCTTCAAGATCATTGAAAGGAGATAAAAGCGTATCTTTCACCGTTCCCTGGGTCACTCCCGGGCTGTCTGGTGTTCCCATCGTCACCGCACCCGATCCTGCAGCTATGAGAAATGAGTCCCCATGACCATGATAGCAGCCTTCAAACTTTATGATTTTATCTTTTCCAGTATACCCTCGGGCCAAACGAATCGCTGACATCGTTGCCTCTGTCCCGGAATTGACCATCCTCACTTTTTCTATTGAAGGAACCATTTCCACGATCAATTCCGCCATTTCCACCTCTCTTTTCGAGGGCGTCCCAAAAGATAAAGAATCCAATATTGCTTCCCTCACCTCCCCTTCAATCATTTCATTGCCATGCCCAAGAATCATTGGGCCCCAACTGTTGATGAGATCAATATATTGATTATCATCTTCATCGTAGAGAAAGGCACCTTTAGCCGACTTTATAAACAGCGGGTTTCCACCTACAGCTTTGAAAGCCCTCACGGGTGAATTAACACCACCAGGAATATATCGTTTAGCTCTTTCAAATAATACCTGGCTATGATTCGTATTCATATACTTTACAAATATGATACTATTGATCCACCCTGATCAAATTGGAATCCCGAAACCTAATGATGGGGACAATTTGATTATCGTTTTTATTGCCAAACTGTAAGTCCGGTAGTAACCTGCTATTGACGCTCTGATCATTTCGAATCCCGACCTGAAAATACTTCCCATTTGAATGGAGCAATTCTCCAACCGCAAGAACCATGTCAAAGCCAATCACATGATATTGATTAGGCATCACTTTAAAGCGTTTAATGATAGATTCTTTTAAGGCCTTGTATTTGGAGCTATTCTCATTATAAAATGTAGGTGCAACCATATAGGTACCTAATTTCTCCATTTGCCCAAACACGGCTGATGGATGATAGAGCCATTCTTCCCTTCCGATCAAAGGGATTCTGTCACCTCGGACAGCTACGGCACTAATACTATTGGCAGCGAATAAAGCCTTTCTGGAAGCTGTCATTATATGACCAACGCTTTCTGGTGCTATCACCAGCAATTCTTCATACCACTCATCAGGATCGTAAGAGTGCTCTTTATGTCTGAGGTTCATCGGATAATTTTCAAGTTCAAGTAATGAATCCAATTCCTCTCCTATAAGATCCCTTTCATAGGTAGCAGTTATGGAATCAAGTGTTTGCCTTGTATTTGTTTCATTTAATCCTTTGAACCAGATAATGTTGAATGAATCCTTTTCAAGTTCTTCCTTATAAATACAGGCGAAAAGTGAGTCTCGTTTATTTTGCTCGTAAATGATTATTGCAGTTTTATTAGAGAATGTCTTTTTGCTAAAATTCGCTGTTGCATTTGCCTGAGTCTCTGTGCTCGATTTATAAAGGAATGAATAAGGATTATTACCCATTACTTCACCATTTGAAGAAAGCGGATTGATCATATTGATATTGTAATCATATGAGAATTCTGATACCACTCGGCTTGGTTCTGGATAGAGCGGTCCAATAATTAAATCCATTGATTGGATTTCATCATTTTGAAGAATCTTACTGGTTTTGACCTCGCTCCTTTGGGTGTCATAACAGAAAAGATTAACCTGCTTACCGATATTAACCAAATCATCAACCGCCAGTAACATTCCTTGATAGAGCGAAGTTACCAACGAATTGCGTACGATAGCCCGGGTATCAGATAATGAGTTATACATGAAAGGCATGATGACAGCGATATTATAAGACGCCTTTTTTTCATTGTTGGAATAGTCAGGAACATTAAAAACAGAACGGTTAAGGTCAAATTTATTAACAAGTGATTCCATCAGGCCTATTTCTCGAACAGCCATTGGTTGCTCAGACATTCTTTGAACGAGAACAATTGCCAGGATTGAGTCGTTGGGAAATTGCTCCATGAGTGTTTTGAGATCATCCAGATCATCCAGGCGTTTCAGCTCAGCAGCTTTCAGGTTTCTGACCTGTCTGTTAACCTGATCAGAAACAATTTTAGCAGAGATTTCGAGCGCCCTTGAAAAATCATCTAGCTCAAAGTATATTTTAGTTAACCATAGATAAACCTCATCCATTTTACGCCATTGATAATATCTTGATTCTATCTGTAGAAACATATCACGAGCAATAAAAAGCTGTCCATCATGATAGGCTGAAAGGGCATAATAAAAAGAGGTATATTCATTGAACCCGTTGGGTACTTCTGGGTTTGTTAGTTCCCTGAATGTTTCCATGGCAAGGCTGTATCGCCCGGCTTTAAAAAGCTCTTTGCCATTTAGATACTTCTGCTGCTCCTGGGAGAAGGAGAGCATTGGTAATCCTAATAGAATCGCTAAAAGAAGGGATGGATATTTCAAGTTAGCTGATTTTAAATTTTAATCCTTAAAACTATCGCTTTTGCCCATAACTCGGAATATAAAACAACCCCGTAATCAAATTGAGTCTATTTTATTTGATGCTAGGGTGGGAATAATTACTCCCACTCTATTGTAGACGGTGGCTTGGAAGAAATGTCATAAACTACCCGGTTCACTCCTTTGACTTTATTGATAATTTCACTCGAAATATTTCCGAGGAACTCAAAGGGTAAGTGGCTAAAATCAGCTGTCATGCCGTCCAGGCTCCCAACCGATCGCAAGGCTACTACATTTTCATATGTTCGCTCATCACCCATGACACCTACTGATTGAACAGGTAAGAGAACGGCCAAGGCTTGCCAGACTTCGTCATACAACCCATGCTCTTTCAAACCCTTGATGAAAATATGATCAACTTCTTGTAAGATTCTTACCTTCTCTATGGTAACATCTCCGAGAATCCGAATCCCGAGACCAGGACCCGGGAATGGATGCCGGCTCAATATCTTGTTATCAATGCCAAGTGATTTACCTACATTTCGAACTTCATCTTTAAAGAGTGCATTAAGTGGTTCTACAACCTTCAGCTTCATATAGGCCGGTAATCCGCCCACATTGTGATGAGATTTGATTGTAGCTGAGGGGCCCTTAACTGAAACAGATTCAATTACATCGGGGTAGATGGTTCCCTGTCCTAACCACTTCACATCCTCTATCTTATGAGCTTCCTGGTCAAAGACATCTATGAAAATTTTTCCGATCGCCTTCCTTTTACCTTCCGGGTCAGAGATTCCTTCCAATGCTATGTAAAATTGTTCCTTGGCATCAACCCCTTTTACATTCAACCCCATTCCCTTGTAGGATTCCAAAACCTCTTCAAATTCATTTTTCCTTAACAGGCCATTATCCACAAAAATGCAGTACAAATTATCTCCGATTGCCCTATGGATCAAAATCGCTGTGACTGAAGAATCAACGCCACCTGACAGACCCAATACCACCCTGTCATTGCCAAGCTTTTCTTTTAGTTCAGCTACTTTGGATTCTACAAAAATGTCAGACGTCCAATCCTGGCAACAACCGCAAATGTGTACCACGAAGTTTCGGAGAACTGCCTTTCCCTGAGTTGTATGTGTTACTTCCGGATGAAACTGAATACCCCAAATACTTTTATCCCTATGCTTGAAAGCAGCTGCATCTATAGTTGAAGTACTGGCAATCATTTCCAATTCATTCGGCAGTCGGGAGATCGTATCGGCGTGTGACATCCATACCTGGCTGTTAATGTTGATCTCCTTAAGAAGTGTGTAATGGGTATCAATTTTAGTGAGATTGGCTCTTCCATATTCTCGCACATTAGATTTAGTCACCTCTCCACCAAGTTTGTGAGCAATTAACTGTGCGCCATAACAAACACCTAAAACCGGGCATAGCAGGCTTAAAGTCTCAAGATTGATATCAGGTGCTTCTTCATCCCTTACCGAGCATGGACTACCCGATAAAATGATGCCTTTAACGCTATCATCCAGTGCAGGGATATGATTGTAAGGGTGTATCTCGCAGTAAACATTTAGTTCACGGACTCTGCGGGCAATCAGCTGGGTATATTGGGAACCAAAATCAACAATGATGATTTTTTCTTTCATCCGCAAAAGTAACAATTACTGATTCGTACCACTGGGAAAATCCCCTGATATTTATATTTGAAAAAATTTCAGATTTCATGAGTATCAAATAATTAAAACGATCTTCAAAAAAGGTAATAGCCGGAGTATGTGGTGGAATTGGGGAATATTGCGGATGGGATCCCACACTTGTACGAGTTGCCTACATCCTGTTAACTATTTTTACAGCATTCGCTGGTCTGTTATATAGGTTATTCTTTGGATTGTTATGCCTCGATCCTAGGCAAGAATTAGTCGATAATTCTCTCATATAATTGTTCTAGAGCCTTTTTGATACGTAAACCGGATTCCCGGGTGCCAATTACTTTCATCGTTCCCATAAGATCGGGACCATCTGCGCCGCCAGTCAGAGTTAATCTCAAGGCTGGCATAACTTTTCCAATTTTTACTCCCTTGGTTTCCACAATCTCCTTCAGGCTCTGCCTGAACTCCTCCTCAGTTTGATAATCGGAGTTCTTGAGAACATCAGAATAAGCAGAGAGGACATCTGCTGCTTCTTTCGTCCATTGTTTTGATACAATATCTTCATTGAATTTAGTGGGCTCTTCGAAAAGAAACCTCCCCTTACTGTAGAGTTCATGTGTGAATGTTACCCGGTCTCGTAGTAATTCGGCAATTTCACCAGCGAAAATTGGGTTTAGCTCTATTCCTTTTTGAGAGGTTATTCCAATTAGCGAATTTCCCAGTTCCATAGCTGTTTTTGATCTTAAATATTGACCATTAAACCACTCAGCTTTTTGTATATCAAACTTGGCGCCACCTTTATTTACTTTTTCAATGGAAAACAAATCTACCATTTCAGGTATGGAGAATATCTCATTCTCGCCTCCTGGATTCCAGCCAAGTAGCGCTATAAAATTCAAAAATGCCTCAGGTAAATAACCTGCCTCTCTAAAACCACTAACCCGATTCCCATTATCTTCTTGCCAATCAATTGGAAAAATTGGAAACCCATGCTTTTCAGCATCTCTCTTACTTAATTTGCCATTCCCGTCAGGCTTGAGAATCAGTGGTAGATGCGCAAATTGGGGCATCGTGTCAGACCACCCAAGAAACTTGTAAAGCGAAACATGTAACGGCGCTGAGGGAAGCCATTCCTCGCCTCTTATCACATGGCTGATGTCCATCAAATGATCATCTACAATGTTGGCCAAATGATAGGTCGGCAATCCATCAGATTTTATCAAAACCTTATCATCCAAAGTAGAGGATTGAACAACCACCCACCCACGTACCATGTCCTGAAACCGAATCTCTTCTTTCAGCGGAATCCTAATTCTTATAACATATGGTTCGCCTGAGTTAATCCTTCTCCTTACCTCATCAGTAGTTAATGTCAATGAGTTTTTCATCTGGGTTCTACTTATTGCATTATAATTAAGAGAACTTGCCTTCATTGTCTTAAGGTTTTCACGCATAGCCACAAGCTCTTCTGGTGAATCAAATGCATAGTAGGCTTTACCCTCATCTATCAGTTGGTCGGCATATTTTCGATAGATAGCACTCCTTTCTGATTGCCTGTAAGGACCACATGGCCCACCTTCTGCCACTCCTTCATCGGGTTCGATTCCAAGCCATTTCAAAGATTCAAAAATGTAATCCTCAGCCCAGTCAACCTCCCTTGTTTTATCGGTGTCCTCTATTCTAAGTATAAATTTTCCGTTGTGTTTTTTTGCGAAAAGGTAATTGTACAGGGCTGTTCGAATGCCGCCAATGTGCAAAGCTCCTGTGGGACTTGGTGCGAAACGAACTCTAACTTCAGCCATTCCTTAATTCATAGTAGCTATACAAGAAATTTCAACATTGACATCTTTTGGTAATCCGCTTACTTCTACTGTTTCTCTAGCTGGAGGTAGCATTGTAAAATACTTTCCATAAACTTCATTTATGCGGGAGAAATTTACCATATCCTTTACAAAAATCGAACACTTCACCACATTAGCAAAATCCAAACTAGCCTCCTGAAGGATTGCTTTTATATTTTCCATTACTCGGGATGTTTCATCTTCTATATTATCAGTGGACAGAACACCATTCCGGGGATTAATTGCAATCTGACCTGAAACAAAAAGCATGTTATCTGAAGCCACGGCCTGTGAATAGGGACCAATCGGCTGAGGAGCATTGACAGTGTTAATTACTTCCTTCATCACTCAATTGTTTATGATTTAGTTGAAGTTCCTGCTTGATCGACGTCACAACTCCGAATTACACAAATATTATAAAAGAGCAGTTGTGACTTACATATCCAACTATTCCACATATAAATATTAAAGATTATTAGTGCCCTGTAAGTTTAAGCCTATCGAAGGGTTGTATAATAGAGTTTCAATTTAACGTTTCCCTGATCAAATATGATTTGTTCCAATTGACCCTGGTCAAATATTCCCGATAATTCACTCTCATTAAAAGGAAAAATCATTAAATCTGTTCTCCGCAAAGTGCCTTCAATAGAGAGTTGTAGATAATTTGAGACCTCAACTCTGAAAGTCATATCAGATTCGGCCAAAGGGATTTCTACAGGAGACAACCTTGATTCACTCATATAAGAAAAATCATTCAAAAGTGCATAACTCAACGGATTGTTGAAAAAAGCGGAGCCGTTTACCTTATTAGAATTTGTTCCTGAAGCAAGAGCCATTGAGATATTTTCAAGTTGCGGAGCTATGTTTACTCCTGGGTTTGATTGCAATGGCCCAATCTCTAGTAATGCCTGATTAACATAGAAATACTCAAGAGAGTCGGCAAACTCCCATAAGCGATCCATGATGATTTTTGCAAATACACCGGTACCAGGTTGAATAAACACTTGTCCATTGATGTCTCCATAATCAACATATGGTTCCGATAACCCAGAGAGTGTTGAATTGGACTTGTCTGTTTCTAGTTTGACGTACCTTGCATTCCCTTTCAAGGTAACATCAAATATGTAGCTGCTTAGATCATTATGGTAAAATAATCTTATAAAAGATTCTTCTTCGGCATTAAGGGTGTCTCCATCAAAGGTTCTTTCAACACCAACAATGTACTCCATATTATCGTCGGGGATAAATGCCAATCCTTTAACATCATTCTGAAAGATGGAACTGGTCGATATACCTGTATCATTCTTTTCAAGAAGAGCAAATAATTTACTTCCAAAAGCATCCGATAACCTTACTTGAGAAAGAGAATCTAAGATTGGGTTTACAGAAATATCAAGTTCTCCGACTACGCTGGTACTTAAGTCAGTTTGTCGGGTACTTTTATAAAAGATATTAGAAAACAGGGTGTCTTCCAACTCAACTATTCTTACCCTTTGAGGTCTATTGAAATCATTTCCGTAAAACCAATCAATATGCAGATACATGACTGCTGAGTCAAATTCCCCTTCTGCCTGGATCATATCATTAAATAAAGACCCTGCATTCACCCCTAATTGTGTAAAGCTCGTGGCTTTTATTTTACCAAAAATGGGGTCGTCAAAAACTCCAACCAGTAACCTTTCTGCATTTGAGGTAATAATACTATCTGATATAATTACGGAAGCTGGGAGTACGAATTCTTTGTAGTAAATATTGAGTTTTTCGTCGTTAGGGTTAAGTTCTGCACCAATTTGATTTGTATTTTCACACTGAAGAAAAAAGGGAGCTGCTAATACCAGCACCCACTTTCCTATTCTATCCCGCAAGTTCATGGTATAAATTATAATAAGAATCTAAGTAGTTATCGTCTTCAATCGTATCAATTTTATTGGGTATGCTGCTGAAAAGGTTCAATAGGCTTTCGCTAAAATTCTCCTCTGCTTTAATAACGGCATCAGCATATTCTACACCCATTTTAACAAAACCTTCATAATCAGCGGATTTCAGGTTAAGGAGCATTTGATCTTCAATATCAAGCATTTTTACTTTCTCAAATAAAGTATCGCTTTTGAATTTGTGAGGGAAATGGGTATCATAAACTGTAAATACTGTCTTCGCAGTCTGAAAAATTGGGTCATTCTTATAAGTGGTCTTTACATAAAGAGGAATAAGACTTGAAATCCAATCGTTACAGTGAATAATATCCGGAGACCATCCCAGCTTTTTTACTGTTTCAAGTACACCCTTGCAAAAGAAAATTGCTCTCTCATCATTGTCTTCATAAAAATTGTCTTCCTTATCGTGGTAGACTGATTTTCTCTGGAAATAATCCTCATTGTCTATAAAGTAAACCTGAAGCTTGGCGTTTGGAATGGAGGCCACTTTGATTACTAATGGTTTCTCTTCTTCACCAACTGCTATATTGATGCCTGATAATCTGACTACTTCATGCAACCTGTTTTTTCTCTCATTAATCAAACCAAACCTTGGAACCAGAATCCTTATTTCCATGCCTCTTTCCTGCATTGCCTGAGGTAGTTTCCTTACAAAACTTGCTACTTCAGAAGTTTGGAGAAAAGGTAAAATTTCACCTGCTACGTATAAAATTCGAAGATTTGCCATAATCGTTTGTACAGTTATTTAAAAGTTAATGGAAAATTTTGGGGACACAAAAGTACATAATTTCGGTGTATTTTCCTTGTTAGACTTTTTTATAACTACATTTGTGCCCCTTTAAATTTCCCCTTCCAACTGATGGTTATCTGCCAAAAAATATCTCAAATTAAAAGCCTATTACACCCACTGACATCGGAAGGGAAAAGCATTGGATTGGTTCCCACAATGGGCTCCCTTCATGCAGGCCATATTAGCTTATTGAATGCAGCCCGAAAGACTTGTGATCTAGTCGTTTGTAGCATTTTTGTCAATCCTATTCAGTTCAACAACAAAGCTGACTATAACAATTACCCTGTTAATTTTGACGAAGACCTTAAAATTCTGGAAATGAATGGGAATGACATTGTTTTTATGCCGGAAGCCATTGACATGTACCCTGAATCACAAGCTATAAAATTGAACTTTCAGCTTCTTGAAAAAACAATGGAGGGCAAATTCAGGCCCGGTCATTTTAACGGAGTAGCACGGGCAATCATAAAGTTTTTAAATATCATCAACCCTGATATTATTTTCTTAGGACAGAAAGACATGCAACAAGTGGCCATTATTAGGAAATTACTCTTCGAAATGTCATTCCAAACGGAATTAAAAGCACTTCCCACTATCCGTGAATCTGATGGTTTGGCATTTTCATCAAGAAACAGAAGGTTGTCAGGGGCTCAAAGAATTGTAGCATCAAGTTTCTATAAGGCTTTAACTTTGAGCAAAGAATTGCTGCTAGCTGGTGAAAGTCCATCAGAAGTTGGCAATAAAGTTAGAGCATTCATAAATTCAATTGATGGCATCAGCTTAGAATATTTTGAAATTGTCAATTCGAATACCATGGAAACTAAAACTGCTGTTAACAACCATGAAGATATATCGTTATGTATAGCTGGTTATGTTGGTGAAATAAGACTCTTGGATAATATTGCACTTAATGATTAATTATAGAATTTACCGGAAGAGATGCTAATAGATGTAATGAAATCCAAGATTCACCGTGTTAAGGTGACCCAGACCGAATTACACTATGTCGGCAGCATTAGTATTGATGAGAATCTAATGGTCGCCGCTGATATTTCCGAAAATGAAAAAGTTCAGGTAGTTAATATTAATAATGGTGAGAGACTCGAAACCTATGTGATGAATGGGAAACCCGGAAGCGGTGATATATGCCTCAATGGTCCTGCTGCCAGAAGAGTACAGGTAGGAGACGTAATTATTATCATTTCCTATTGTCTAATTGACAAACTTGAAGCTAAAAGCCACAAACCGCTACTCATTTTTACGGACGAAAATAACAAGCTTAAGTAGATTCCTCTTTTTAACAAGTCCAAAATCATATTCTCCCTGAAATACGGGGCCACCTTTATCATAGCATTTA
>Ga0115002_10007214_pt1 | contig 12575 bp, 10 predicted proteins | sample ArcticOcean_MG_C_8_FD_89576 | JGI IMG/M metagenome (GOLD analysis project Ga0115002, IMG submission 89576) | Marine microbial communities from western Arctic Ocean - ArcticOcean_MG_CB11_86 | ecosystem: Environmental > Aquatic > Marine > Oceanic | place: Arctic Ocean: Canada Basin | collected...
ATCAGCATGCCCAGGGGCCAGGGCCTGCCCGCCGCCCGCCGCAAGGCGGCGCGGTCGAAACTCGAGAGCACGATTTGGTCAGGGTCGGCGCCGTGGTTCCTCAGGGCGCCCAGCACGGCGCCCATGGTTTCGCCGCCGCGCCCGCGCGGCGCCTTGATTTCGAGATTGAGGCCGAGGCCCGACTTATCGGCGAGGGTCAGGGCCTGCGGCAGGCCGGGCAACGGTTCGCCCGTGAAAGCCGGCGCGAACCAGGCGCCGGCGTCGAGCCCCGACAAGCGGTCGCGCGACAGCCGCGACACGGCCGTCTTTACCCCTGCCGTGCGCCGCAGGGTCGCATCATGCCGCAGCACCGGGACGCCATCGGCCGTCAGACGCAGATCGATCTCGACCCAGGAGACGCCCAATTGCGCAGCGCAGACCCGCCAGGGTGTTCTCGGGAGCCAGGGCGGCAGCCCCACGATGGCCGATCACCCGCGCCAGAATAGGAAAGGGCGGACGCGGCGAAGGCACGGCCATTGCCGCACCCCGCCCCGTCCGCCCGATCGGCAGACGCTTGCGCGTCCTAGTCGTTGCGCGGACGCCCGCGGCCGCGTCGGCCTGCGCCGTCACGCTTCTCGCCGTCACGCTCCGTGCGGGGGCGCTCCTCGACCTCGAGCTCTTCGCCGGTCTCCTGGTTCACCATGCGCATGCTGAGGCGAACCTTGCCCCGGTCGTCGAGACCGATGCACTTGACCCAGACCTCGGCACCCTCGCTGACCACGTCGGACACCTTTTCGACACGGTCCTGGGCGAGTTCGCTGATATGCACGAGACCGTCCCGCTGACCGAGGAAGTTCACGAAACAGCCGAAATCGGTGATCGTCACGACCTTGCCGCGATAGATCTCGCCGACTTCGGGCTCGGCCACGATGCTCTTGATCCAATCGATGGCGGCCTGGCCGGCATTGCTGTCAACCGCGGCAACCTTGATCGTGCCGTCATCCTCGATATCGATCTTCGCGCCGGTGACTTCGGTGATCTCACGGATCACCTTGCCGCCAGTGCCGATGACGTCGCGGATCTTGTCCTTCGGAACCGTCATGGTCGTGATCCGAGGGGCATGGGAGCTCACGGAGTCCCGCGCGCCCTGCATCGACTTGGCCATCTCGCCGAGGATGTGCAAACGGCCATCACGCGCCTGGCCCAGGGCGATCTCCATGATCTCCCGGGTGATGCTCGTGATCTTGATATCCATCTGGAGCGACGTGATGCCGTCGGCTGTGCCCGCGACCTTGAAGTCCATATCGCCCAGATGATCCTCATCGCCCAGGATGTCCGACAGGACGGCGAAACGGTCGCCTTCCTTGATCAGACCCATGGCGATACCCGCGACCGACTGGGGCAGGGGCACACCGGCATCCATCAACGAGAGGGAAGTGCCGCAGACCGTGGCCATCGAGGAAGAGCCGTTCGATTCAGTGATCTCCGAGACCACGCGCATTGTGTAGGGGAAAGCCTCCTTGCTGGGCAGCAGCGGGCTCAACGCCCGCCAGGCCAGCTTGCCATGGCCTATTTCGCGCCGGCCCGGAGGGGCCATGCGCCGCGCTTCGCCGACCGAATAGGGCGGGAAGTTGTAATGCAGCATGAAGTGCTGGCGGTATTCGCCCTCCAGCGCGTCGATGATTTGCTCGTCCCGGCCCGTGCCCAGGGTCGTGACGACCAGGGCCTGGGTTTCGCCCCGGGTAAAGAGGGCGCTGCCATGGGCGCGCGGCAGGACACCGACCTCGCAGCGGATCGGCCGCACGGTCTTGGTGTCGCGGCCGTCGATACGCTCGCCCGTGTCGAGGATGGCGTTGCGGACGATCGATTTCTCGAGCGTCTTGAAGGCATCGCCGCCCAGCGGAGCTTCCTCCGGCGAGAGCTCTGCGAGGGCCTTGGACTTCACCTCGGAGATCTTCTCGCTGCGGACCTGCTTGACCCGTTCGCCATAGGCGGCGCGCAGATCGGCCTCGGCCAGGTCGCGTATCTTGTCGGAAACCGCGGCCAGTCCGGCGGGGGCCTCGGGCAGGGCCCAGGGCTCCTTGGCGCAATCCTTGGCCAGGTCGATGATCGCATCGATCACCGGCTGGAACCCGGTATGGCCGAAGGTGACCGCGCCGAGCATGACTTCCTCGGAAAGCTCATGCGCTTCCGATTCGACCATCAGCACGCCTTCACGCGTGCCCGCGAGGATGAGGTCGAGCTTCGAGCTCTCCATTTGTTCCGCGGTCGGGTTGAGAACGTAGTCGCCATCGACATAGCCGACCCGGGCGCCACCGATCGGGCCGAGGAAAGGGATGCCGGAGAGGGTCAGGGCAGCCGAGGTGCCGACCAGGGCGACGATATCCGGATCGTTTTCGAAATCGTGGCTCAGCGTCGTGCAGACGATCTGCGTCTCGTTGCGGAAACCCGCGGCGAAGAGCGGCCGGATCGGCCGATCGATCAGGCGCGAGGTCAGGGTTTCCTTCTCGCTGGGCCGACCTTCGCGCTTGAAGAAGCCGCCCGGAATCTTGCCGGCGGCAAAAGTCTTTTCCTGGTAATTCACGGTCAGCGGGAAGAAATCGAGTCCCTCGCGCTTTTCCCGGGCCGCGACCGCCGTGCAGAGCACGATCGTCTGGCCATATGTGACCAGGACAGCCGCGTCGGCTTGGCGCGCGATCCGTCCCGTTTCAATGGTGAGGGGCCGTCCGCCCCAGTCAATTTCCTTGCGGTGAATATCGAACATCGTTCGTCCTACCTACCTTTCATCGACCGTCACGGCCTATCCGCAACGGCGGGTCGGGTCGGCCAGCGGCCGAGCCCGTATGCCCTTTTCGGGCGCCGGGGACCCATTGTCCCCGCCGTGCTTGCTTGTTCCGTCATCCGTTCTCGGAATAGCGAAACGGCGGCTGGGACCCGTGGCCAGCCGCCCGCATACCCGGCGCGCCATAGCGCGCCAGGGCCATTTGTCAGCGCCGCAGACCCAATTCGGAGATCAGAGACTGATATCGCGAATGGTCGATACCCTTGAGGTAATCGAGCAGACTGCGCCTCTGGCCCACCATCATCAGAAGGCCGCGCCGCGAATGCAGGTCGCCCTTATGGGTGTTCAGATGCTGGGTAAGATTGCTGATGCGTTCGCTCAAAATCGAGACCTGCACCTCGGCGGAACCGGTATCACCCTCGGTCCGACCAAATTTTTTGATAAGTTCTTGTTTGCGTTCAGCCGTAATCGACATCGTCCAACATGACCTTTCGTCAGAGATTGAAGACGCGGACGGGGTGGATTTCCATACCCTCCAGCCGGGTCAAGGCGATCAAGGTCTCTCCATCCATGGCGCGAAGAATTGCCCCATCTTCGAGAGTCTCGATCATGGCCCTGTCGGCCGTCCGCAGAACCTGCACAGCCCGCCCACGACGTAGGCGGTCAACTTCGAGATCGGCCAGGGCCAGTGCCGGGATGTCGTCCAGCGCGGTCGCGACCGAAAGCAGGCTTTGCTCGAAACGTGCGGGACTATGCCCCAGGTCACTCAGTTGTTCCAGCGAAATCGCCTCTTCCGCAACGAAGGCCCCGACGGCCGTTCGGCGCAGGGTGACTACATGGCCGACCGTTCCCAGGGCTTCGGCGATGTCCCGCGCCAGGGCGCGCATATAGGTTCCCTTGCCGCAGGCCACCTCGAAACTGGCGTGATCCTCATCTCCCATTTCGACCAGGGAGATCGAATCGATGCGCACCCGGCGCATGGCGAGAACCGGCGCCTGATCCTCGCGCGCCAGATCGTAGGACCGCCTGCCATCGACCTTGATCGCCGAATAGACCGGCGGGCGCTGGTCGATCTCGCCGGAAAAGCGCGGCAGAATCGCTTCGATCGCGACCCGGTCCGGGCGCACGGGGCTGGTCGCCGTGATCTTGCCCTCGGCGTCGTCCGTGTCGCGCGCCTCGCCCCAAAGCACGGTGAAGCAGTAGCGTTTGGCGGAATCCATGGCATAGGGAACGGTCTTCGTCGCCTCGCCCAGGGCAATCGGCAGGACACCCGTCGCCAGCGGATCGAGGGTGCCGGCATGGCCCGCCTTGGCGGCGCCGGTGATGCGCCGCACGGCGCTGACCACCGCCGTCGATGTCATCCCCGCCGGCTTGTCGATGACGAGCCAGCCGTTGATCGCTTTGCCCTTACGTTTCCGAGCCATCTTCACCCACGCGTCCGGCTTCGTCGGCGGCCTCGTCATCCTCGGGAGTCCCGGAGGCGCCGGGTGCGGAGGCGCGCAAGAGGCGCGTGATCTTGTCGGCGTAATCGAATGTCTGATCGGGCGCAAAACGAAGCCGCGGCGCGAATTTCAATCGCACGGCACGCGCCACGCGGCCCTGCAGATAGGGCGCGGCCCGGTTGAGCGCATCGACGATGCGCGCGGTTTCGCCGCCGCCGAGCGGGACGACATAAGCCGTGCCATTGCGGAGGTCCGGGCTCATGGAGACCTGGGTTACCGTTACCGGGACACCGTCGAGATCCGGATCGTGCAATTCGCCGCGCTCAATCAACTCGGCGAGCGCGTGGCGCACGATTTCGCCGACCCGCAACTGGCGCTGGGTCGGCGGCTTGTGCTTCTGCTTTCTCATGACGTCTTCCGTTCCGTCACCGTGCCTCAGGGCGCGGCGACAAGATCCTGCACCGGAGCGGATCGGGGCGGGGTGACATTGCCGTCGGCCGGCCCACCGCCCTGCAAATCCGGTCTGAAGTTACGAACAGAGAGCGGGGTCACAGGTCCCTTCGCTCCCGATAACCCGGGTTCGAACAGGCCCGGTCCGTTCTAAAGCGTGCGCGCCTCTTCCACGATCTCGAAGCATTCGACGCGGTCGCCTTCCTTGAGATCGTGGAAACTCTCGAAAGCCATGCCGCATTCGTAGCCCTCGCGCACCTCACGCACTTCGTCCTTGAAGCGCTTGAGACTGGACAGCTTACCTTCGTGAATCACGACATCGTCGCGCAGGACGCGGACCCCGTTGCCTCGTTTGACCAGGCCTTCTGTGACCATACAGCCCGCCACCTGCCCGACCTTCGTGATGTTGAAAACCTTGCGGATCTGGGCGTAGCCGAGGAAGACCTCGCGGCGGCTCGGCGACAACAGGCCGCTCAACATGCCGCGCAGCTCGTCGATCACTTCGTAGATGATGCTGAAGTACCGGATATCGACCTTGTCCCGGGTCGAAATCTCGCGCGCCTGGGGATTGGCCCGCACGTTGAAGCCGACGATCAGGGCGCTCGACGCCTTGGCGAGGGTCACATCCGATTCGTTGATGGCCCCAACCCCGGCATGGAGCACGGTCACCGCCACTTCTTCGGTTCCCAGTCGGTCTAGGGCCGCCTTGATCGCCTCGGCCGAGCCCTGGACATCGGACTTGATGATGACCGCGGCCGTTTCGACCCTGGCCTCGCCGATGGCGCTAAACATATCGTCGACCGTGGCGCGCTGGCCCAGGGCAACGCGCTCGTCCCGCGCACGACGCTGGCGGAAGGCCGAAATTTCACGGGCTCGCGCCTCGTTCTCGACGACGGAGAAATCGTCGCCCGCTTCCGGCGAGCCTTGCAGGCCGAGTACTTCGACCGGTGTAGACGGCCGCGCCTCGTCGATCGGCTTGCCGCGATCGTCAAGCAATGCCCGCACCCGACCCCATTCGGCGCCCGCGACGAAAATGTCGCCGACGCGCAAGGTTCCGCGCTGGATCAGCACTGTCGCAACCGGGCCGCGCCCGGTCTCGATCTTGGATTCGACGACGACGCCCATGGCGTCGCGAACGGGATTCGCCTTGAGTTCCAGCAGCTCGGCCTGGAGCAGGATGCCCTCTTCCAGCTTGTCGAGATTTTGCTTCTTGAGAGCCGATACCTCGATGGCGAGCGTGTCGCCTCCCATCTTTTCGGTGACGACCTCATGGCTCAGCAATTCGGTGCGCACACGGTCCGGATCGGCGCCTGGCATGTCGCATTTGTTGATCGCAACCAGAATCGGCACCTGGGCCGCCCGGGCGTGATTGATCGCCTCGATGGTCTGGGGCTGCACCCCGTCATCGGCCGCGACCACCAGGACGACCAAATCGGTCGCCTTCGCGCCACGCGAACGCATCGCGGTGAAAGCCTCATGGCCCGGCGTATCGATGAAGGTGATGCGCTGGCCCCCGGCAAGGGAGATTTGATAAGCGCCGATATGCTGGGTGATGCCGCCGGCCTCTCGGCCCGCGACATCGGTTTCGCGCAAGGCGTCGAGCAACGAGGTCTTGCCGTGATCGACATGGCCCATGATGGTCACCACGGGAGGACGCGACTGCAGCAGCCCCTCGTCGTCGGGCACGCCTTCCAGGCCAATCTCGACATCGGATTCCGACACGCGTCGGATGCGATGGCCGAATTCATTGGTCACGAGTTCCGCCGTGTCGGCATCGATCGTCTGATTGATCGTCGCCATGACCCCCAGGCCCATCAGCTTCTTCACCACGTCCGTGCCGCGCTCGGCCATACGGTTGGCCAATTCCTGCACCGTGATCGTTTCGGGGATCACCACGTCGCGGATCACCTTGGTCGGCCCGCCCTGGGCGGCCGCTTCGCGAGCGCGCTGGCGTTCGCGTTCGCGGGCCCGCCGCATCGCGGCGATGCTACGCGTACGCTCTTCCTCGGCATCGCCGCTGAGCGCGGCGGAGACGGTGAGCTTGGAAGCGCGACGACGCGGCTCGTTGCGGCGCGGCGAAGGGGCGGGCGCGGGCGCACTACTCCGTTTCGCTCCCGCCTTGCCGCGGCGTGAACCGCGCTCCTCTTCGTCGACTTCCGGCGGCTGGACGGCGATCTCGCGTTCGGTCTGGCGCGCGGCGGTCCGGTCGGCCACACGCTTGCGGACCTCGTCGTCACGGGTCCGGCGCGTTTCGTCCTCGGTCCGGCGCGTCTCTTCGGTCTTGCGGCGCAACTCCTCCGCCTCGCGGCGCTTTTCCTCGGCGTCGCGGCGCCCAGCCTCGGCGCGCTCGGCCTCCTCGGCCTGGCGGGCCAGCTCGGCTTCATAGACACGCTGCGCCTCGTCCCGAGCCCGGAGCGCGGTTTCCTGCTCTTCGCGGGATTCCGCGCGCGCGTTTTCGCCGGCGATGGCGCCACGCAAGGCACGGACGCGCGATTCCCGCTCAGCTTTGGTGAGCTGGCGAACGCCGCCCATACGGCCAGACCCGCCCTCGTCGCCACCCCGCTTCGGGGTTGCGATCGTGCGCTTGCGCTTGACCTCGACCGCCACGGCTTTCGAGCGGCCATGAGAGAAGCTCTGCCGCACCTGGCCGGCATCGACGGTCTTCTTCAGTTCGAGCTTGCCCCGTTCCGCCAGTTTGAGCGGCCGTTTGCGTTCGCGTTCAGTCGTATCCGTCATCGTCGTCCGACCGTATCCTTCAATCCATAGCCGACGGCCCGGTGGCCGCCGCAGTCACATTCTCTGGCCCCGGCTCGTACACCGTGCGGAACCCAGCCAATCGCGCCGCTTCGCGCTCCAACTCGCCAGCCAGCCCACCGGGCGCGAGCGCCCCGTGAACCGCATGCGGTCGGGCGAAAGCCTGCCCCAATTCTTCAGCGGTCAGCACGTCGACCAAGACCGCCTTCGGCGCCAACACACGAATTTTGGCGCGCCCGTCGGTTCCGCCATCCGAGGCCGCCAGAAGCACTTCGATCCGGCCCTCACGACACCAGGCCTTAACCTTCTCGAACCCCGCAACCGCCTGCCCGGCGCGGCGCGCCAGACCAATCAATTCGATGGACCGTCGCTGAAGCAACCGTTCAACCAGATCGGCCAGTTCCGTCGGATCGAAGACCGCCGCAACCGCCGTTCGCGCGGCGCGCGATATCTGGCGCGGTGCAGCACTTGCGACTATATCGCGCCGCGCCGTCATCCACAAACCGCGACCGGGCAACCGTTCGGCGAGATCCGGCACCAACGTGCCATCGGGGCCGATCACGAAACGGATCAGACCGGCCTTGGGCGCACTTTCTCCCGTGACGATACAGCGCCGCTCCGACTCGGGGTCCGCCGGCCGGTTCGGCATCCGATCCGTCACCGTCGGCTCCTGTCGTATGGCGGCCTCGCCCATCAGGCCTCGTCCTTACCCTCAACCAGGCTCGCGCTCTCGTCCGCATCGGGTTCAGCCGGACTTTCGGCCGTTTCCTCGGCGCCGTCTTCGCCGGCGCCCACATCGGTGGCTTCATCGGCGAACCAATGGGCACGCGCCGCCATGATCACGGCATTGGCCTCTTCCTCCGACATGGCGAAGTCGCGGAGGATGCCTTCCTCGGCATCGACCAGTTCGTCGCTCGCCAGATCGGCCAGGTCGTCGCGGCTCTTGACGCTCGCCTCGCCCAGTGCGACCAGCATCCCAGTGGTCAGGCCCGGCACTTCCAACAGATCGGGAGAGACCGAAAGCTCGCCAAGGCGAGACTGATGGCGCTCCTCCTCCTCGACCAGGAAGTTCTGAGCGCGGTCGCGCAATTCCTCAGCGATGGCCTCATCGAAGCCCTCGATCGCGCCGAGATCCTCGATCGGCACGAAGGCGATTTCCTCGACGCTCGAGAAACCCTCCGTGACCAGCAGATGGGCTATCACGTCGTCCACGTCCAACGCCTCGATGAAGGCCTGCGAGCGGGTCCGGAACTCGAGCTGACGGCGCTCGGATTCCTCGGCCTCGGTCAGGATATCGATATCCCAGCCGGAGAGCTGGGACGCCAGGCGCACATTCTGGCCGCGCCGCCCGATGGCGAGGCTGAGCTGCTCGTCCGGCACAATAACGTCGATACGATGGGCTTCCTCGTCGAGGACCACCTTGGTCACTTCGGCCGGCGCCAGACCGTTGACCACGAAGGTCGCAGGATCGGACGACCAGGGAATGATGTCGATCTTCTCGCCCTGGAGTTCGGCGACCACCGCCTGGACGCGGCTGCCGCGCATACCGACGCAGGCGCCCACGGGGTCGATACCGGAATCATTGGAGATCACGGCGATCTTCGCGCGGCTGCCCGGATCGCGGGCGACTTCGCGAATCTCGATGATGCCGTCGTAGATTTCCGGCACTTCCTGGGCGAAGAGCATGACCATGAACTGCGGATGGGTGCGCGACAGGAAGATCTGCGGGCCGCGCGGCTCCTCGCGCACGTCGTAGATATAGGTCCGCACCCGGTCGCCCTGGCGGAAGCTCTCGCGCGGGATCAGTTCCTCGCGGCGGATGATCGCCTCAGCCCGGCCCAGATCGACCAGGACATTACCGAACTCGACCCGCGTGACCAGACCGTTGACGATCTCGCCCACGCGGTCGCGGTATTCACGGAACTGGCGCTGGCGCTCGGCCTCGCGCACCTTCTGGACGATCACCTGCTTGGCGGTCTGGGCTGCCACGCGGCCGAAATCGATCGGCGGCAATTCGTCGATCAGGAATTCGCCGATCGCGGCATCCGGCTTGATCCGCTGCGCCTGTTCGAGAGTCAGATGGGTGATCTCGTCGTCGCCCTCTTCGATAGCCTCGACCACAGCGCGGTAACGGAAGAGCTTGATCTCGCCCGTCTTGCGATCGATCGCCGCACGAATATCGTGCTCATGGCCATATTTCGAGCGGCCGGCCTTCTGGATCGCCTGCTCCATGGCGACCAGCACCTCTTCGCGCTCGATCCCTTTGTCGCGGGCCACCGTATCAGCGACCTGTAGCATTTCGAGCCGCGGCGCCTGTTCGATCGTCGTTTCCAGTGATGCCATCTGCCTAAGTCCGGTCCTGTTGTGTCATGGACGCGACCAACTCATCCGTCAGGACGAGCTTCGCATTGTCGATCTCTTCGAAGGGCAGCTCGATTTCGCCCTCCGCCGCTTCGATCCGCACGCCGTCCGCCGTGTTGCCGAGCAAGCGGCCACGATAACGCCGTCGGCCGTCGACCAGCTGGCGCAGTTCGATGCGCGCCTCGAATCCGACATAGCGCGCGAAATCCTGGTGGCGCACCAGCGGGCGGTCGATGCCCGGCGAACTCACCTCCAGGGTATAGGCGCCCGAAACCGGGTCCGCCACGTCGAGCAGGACCGAGACATTGCGGCTGATCGTCGCGCAATCCTCCACGGTCATGCCTTCGCCGTCCTTACGCTCCGCCATGATCTGCAGGACGGGTCGCTGGGTGCCCGAGATACGCGCGCGAACCAACTCGTAACCCATCGCTTCGAGGGTCGGCGCGACAATCTCTCCAATTCGGCTTGCCCTGCTCATACTCTCCGTCGTCGGGCGGCGGCAAAAACCGGACGCCCCAAGTTCAAACAAACCCCAATAACAAAAAAGGCGGGCCGGTAGGCCCACCCCTTACCGATCCATGGATCGGAACATCCGGGTCGTTGTTTTGAGGGAAATATAGTCATCCCATGCCCTGCCGCAAGGAGGATGTCAAGGAATTCGGCGTCAGGCCGGCGTCCCGTCGTCGCGCCGGCGAAAGCTGAAATAGCAGGATCGGCGCCCCTGGAGGTCGGCTTTCGCCTCGTATCGGGTGCCGGGCCAATCGGCCGGCCGGACCCGCCAGTCGGCGGGGCGGCGGGCCGTCCAGGCGAAATCGGGATGGTCGGTCGCATGGGCCAGCATCCAGGCGGCGTAATCCGCATGATCGGTCGCCAGGCGGAGTTCGGCCCCGGGGCGCATGGCCCGGGCGAGGCAATCGAGAGTTTCGGTCGTGACGATGCGCCGCTTGTGGTGGCGCGTCTTGGGCCAGGGATCGGGAAACAGGATGAAGACCCGGTCGAGGCTGGCGGGGGCCAGGGCGTCGAGCAGCAGGCGCGCGTCATCATCCAGAATCCGGATATTGCGCAGAGCGTCGCGTTCAATGCGTGACAACAGATTGGCGACACCTTCGACGAAGGGCTCGCAGCCGAGCAAGCCGACCTCGGAATTGCGCAAGGCCTGCCAGGCGAGATGGTCGCCGGCGCCGAAGCCGATTTCGAGCCAGATCTCCGAGACGGCGGCGGGAAACAGCGCGGCCGGATGGAAGCTCTCGCCGACTTCGGGCAGCGCGATCGCCACGGCGGGCAGCTTGTTTTCGAACAGCTCGGCGCGCGCAGCGCGCAGGGGCCGCCCCTTGCGCCGGCCGTAAAACCGCCGAATCCGGCCGTCGTCCCCTCTGTCGTCGCCGTCCGCCAGCGGGCCGCCGGCTACGATGCGCCGAAAGCCGACTTCAACGCGTCGACGAGATCGATCCGCTCCCAGGAAAAGCCGCCATCGGCCTCCGGCGCGCGGCCGAAATGACCATAGGCGGCGGTCCGCGCATAGATCGGCCGGGACAAGGACAGATGCTCGCGAATGCCGCGCGGGCTCAGATCGATCAGTTCGCGGATGGTCTTGCCGAGCTTGGCTTCGTCGACCTGCCCGGTGCCGTAGGTGTCGACATAGACCGAAAGCGGCTTGGACACGCCGATAGCGTAGCTGAGCTGGATGGTGCAGCGCTCCGCCAGGCCCGCGGCGACGACATTCTTCGCCAAATAGCGCGCGGCATAGGCCGCCGAGCGGTCGACCTTGGTCGGATCCTTGCCACTGAACGCGCCGCCGCCATGGGGCGCGGCCCCGCCATAGGTGTCGACGATGATCTTGCGCCCGGTCAAGCCGGCATCGCCGTCGGGGCCGCCGATCACGAACCGGCCCGTCGGATTGACGTAGAAATCCTCTTCCCCGCACATCCAGCCTTCGGGCAGGGCGTTCAGCACATGGGGCCGGACGATCTCGCGCACTTCGCCCTGATCGAGGTCCCCGGCATGCTGGGTCGAAACCACGACCGAGGTGGCGCGCACCGGCTTGCCGTTCTCGTATTGCAGGGTGACCTGGCTCTTCGCGTCGGGGCCCAGGCCGGATTCGGCGCCGGAATGGCGTGCCTCGGCCAGGGAATGCAGAATTTCATGGGCGAAATGGATCGGCGCCGGCATCAGGGGCTCGGTCTCGGTGCAGGCATGGCCGAACATGATGCCCTGATCGCCCGCGCCTTCGTCCTTATTGCCCGCGGCGTCGACGCCCTGGGCGATATCGCTCGACTGTTCGTGGACGTAGATCTGGACGTCCGCGTTCTTCCAGTGAAAGCCGTCCTGTTCGTAGCCGATATCACGCACGCAGGCGCGCGCCACTTCTTCCAGATGGTCATGGGTGATGGATCCGGGCCCGCGGGTTTCGCCGGCGAGAACGATGCGATTCGTCGTGACGAGAGTCTCGACCGCGACCCGCGATTGCGGATCGGCCGTGAGGAACATATCGACGACGGCATCCGAAATGCGATCGCAGACCTTGTCGGGATGGCCCTCGGAGACGGACTCACTCGTGAAGACATAGTCGGATGTCGGCACGTTCGACTCCCCCCTGGAAATGGTTGATACGGCGGCAGAAGGCCGCCATGGAACGACATATCTCCTGCCGGCGCCCCAGTCATGGAGCGGCCCTTGCGCCCCGCTGCGGGGCGGCCCTTGTCGCAAGGATTTAGTGAGGCGTCAAGGTCGGGGCGAGACCGCCTCGCCGGAAAACCCGTCCGGGTCTCAGACTAGTCCTGGCCCGCCTTGGCCAGCGCCTTGGCCAG
>Ga0115002_10007217_pt1 | contig 12568 bp, 13 predicted proteins | sample ArcticOcean_MG_C_8_FD_89576 | JGI IMG/M metagenome (GOLD analysis project Ga0115002, IMG submission 89576) | Marine microbial communities from western Arctic Ocean - ArcticOcean_MG_CB11_86 | ecosystem: Environmental > Aquatic > Marine > Oceanic | place: Arctic Ocean: Canada Basin | collected...
AAGGACACGCAGAATAACCGCAATGAAAACCGATCGATCCGGCCGGACAGGCGTTTCGTGCTTCGTTTCGTGCTGCATGGCCGGCACGGCATTCGTCCTTTTGATGGGGTCGTCATCGCTGCTTGCCAACCAATCGAGCCCGGTGGCCCTAGCATCTGTTGCCGCTGTCACCGCAGATGCCCGGACTGGCGAAGTGATTATTGCGAAGCATCCCGATGCAGTGTTGCCGATCGCCTCGGTTACCAAGCTCATGACGGCCTTGGCCGTACTTGAATCGGGCGCCTCTATGGACGAATGGCTGACGATTGCTGGCTGGGATCAGGAACTGGCGAAGAACGCATACTCGAGAATCCGTATCGACTCTCAAATCCGACGCCGTGATTTGTTGAGGATCGCTTTGATGTCATCCGAAAACCTTGCGGCGTACAATCTGGCACTAAATCACCCGGGCGGTCGCGAAGCATTCGTGAGGGCGATGAATACAAATGCGCAATCACTCGGCATGACCAGGACGCGCTTTGTCGATCCGATGGGCTTGTCTCCGGACAATCAGTCGACCGCGCGCGATCTAGCAAAGATGGTGATTGCGGCATATGGGGAGGCAACCATTCGGGAATACTCCACAACCCGACAATACAGGGCAAGTTTTCGCAAACCGCGCTATCAACTCTATTACGGCAACACAAATCCGTTGACGGGCAGTAGCCGTTGGGAGGTGGTGTTGAGTAAGACCGGTTACCTGGTGGAGGCGGGCCGTTGTCTCGTTATGATCGCCGAAGCGGCGGGTAAACCCGTTGCCATGGTGATGTTGAATTCCTTCGGCACACGCTCTCCGTTAGGCGATGCCGGGCGAATGCGGCGTTACGTCGAAACGGGCGAGCGGGGCCAGGTCGCGAAAGCCGCGCGCGACTATGAGCGGCGCACGATCGTGGCTTACGGTTTAGATTAACCCCGGGTACTAAGTCTGGGGCGGGCGCTCGTGCAACTGCGTGCTCATGATGTGGCTGAATAACTGCAGGCGCAGATCGTCTTCGATCCCTTTCATTTCCGGCAGTGCGGCGAGATTGTGTACCTCGGTTGGATCATCGACTAAGTCGAACAACAGGTACGACTCGCCCGCGCGGTTAACGGCCATCTTCCAGCGGTCGCTCATAATCATAGCTTCCCCAGCGAACTCTGAGACGGCCATGTCACGGTGGTCGCTACCGTCCAGGGCCGGCAGCAGCGAGCGGCCAAACTGGTAGTGCGGCAGCTCAATCCCTGCGGCGTCGGTGAATGTTGGGCCAATGTCTATCGACTCGGCCGGTGACGAATGTACGGTCCCAGCGATCGGCGAATCTATGGTTTTCGGCGTTCGTACCAGCAACGGAATGCGCACGGCGCCATTGAGGAAGTTCATTTTATAGATGAGACCCCAGTCGCCGTTCATCTCGCCATGGTCCGACGAGAAGATTAAGACGGTATTGTCCAACTCGCCGCGCGCCTCGAGAGTTTTCAGAATCTGACCGATTTGGTCGTCGATAAGGCTGATGTTACCGGCATAATCTGCCCGCATTCGCTGTGCCTCGCCCTCTTCGAATGCGGGGGTGAGCCCGGGACTTGCGAGGTTCCGATCTAGCACTCCTTCGGGTCGCGGTTGCTCCGCTCTCGGGCGCGGGATAGGTGCAGGCATATCTTCAAAATTGTATTTGTTCGCCCATGGGGCAGGGGTGTCCCAAGGTTCGTGTGGGCCACCGAACGAGACCCAGCAGCACCATGGTTGATCCCTTTCGTAGGCGCGCAAATACTCGCAAGCTCGTTGCCCAACCCATACATCCGCATAGAGATCTAACGGCAAAACAGAGGGGCGAACAACGTATGGTTTGTTCGCAAAGCGTTCGCGGTAGTCGTCGCGATACGCTTCTAGATAACCTGCGTCGCGCCAAACATCGGTCATATGGCTGCCTACCTCAGCGCTGGCGCGTGGACCACCGATCTCGTTGACGTCATCGAGCCCATAGGCGTGCATGAGATCATCACGATCTCTTAGATCACCTGAGTGTGGATGGAGATGAGTCTTGCCGAATAAGCTCGTGCGATAGCCGGAATCACGAAGTGCCTTCATCCAAGTTGGGCTATCGCCCGGCATGGTTGTAGCAACGTTGTTCCAAACGCCGGTGTTGTGTGGGTAAAGACCAGTCGCAAGGGAACGGCGCGCCGGTTCGCAAATAGGCGAAGTGGTAACGCAATTGGCAAATCGAACACCTTCACTCGCGATGCGGTCTAGATTGGGAGTTTCCAGCCAACCACCGCTACACCCCATCGCATCCCAGCGCTGTTGATCGGTCATGATATATAGCAGGTTGGGTTGGCTCATTCGATTGGCAGCGGTCAACTCGTTCGTTGATATTCTACGGGGACGGGCCACTGTTGAAAACCCTGATAGCATTGACCATCGACTTCGGACGCGCTTGCTCCGCTAACGATGGGTCATACGGAACCCTTCTCTCTTCATCCGCTAAAAACTATTTGATTAGACGGTTCCATAACACCAGACAACCTTTACTGAAAACAACGAGCCTTGCGGAGCAGCCACGAAAACACGATCATTGACGAAACCGTCCCGGTTGGGGGAAGCGTTGAGTTTTACGGAAGAATTGACTAGTTGGGTGAAGACAAACTGTCCGGCAAGCCTTCGTGGCAGCCGCTTTTCGTATGACGGGGGCAGCCAACAAGCGATAGAGGATCCAGATTTTCTGACTTGGTTTGACGCCTGTCTTGAACGGGGTTTCACGGCGCCAGACTGGCCAGAGGAATATGGTGGAGCTGGGCTTAGCAGGGAGCAGACTAAGAGTTTTTATCAGGTGTTTAGGCAATTGCGGGTACCGAACCCTGTGTCCGGGACTGGCAAGGAAATGTTCGGCCCGCTTCTCCTCGAACTAGGGACGCAAGACCAGAAACGACGACATCTGTCGCCAATCGTCCGCGGTGAAGTGCGTTGGTGCCAGGGATACTCCGAACCGGGTGCGGGATCTGATTTGGCATCTCTGCAAACCCGCGCAGTGGACCATGGCGACTACTATCTCATCAACGGCTCGAAGATTTGGACGTCAAATGCGTATATGTCCGATTGGATGTTTTGTCTCGTCCGTACAGACCCACAAGCAAACAAACACGAAGGCATCAGCTTTGTGTTGCTGGACATGGACGACCCGTCAATAGGATCGAGTTGATCAACGGGGACAGGGAGTTTTGCCAGGTCTTTTTCGACAACGTCAAAGCACAAAAAAACGATTTGGTGGGTAATGAAAACGCAGGTTGGACAATCGCTAAGCGTCTGCTCCAGTTCGAGCGATCAGCAGTTGGCGAGGGCAGCTTCATCCCGCGGTCGGAGCCACTCCCAGAACTGCTGACCCGGTATGCACCTCACGATGCTGCAAGACGCGAACGCGTACTTAGGCTAGAGATACATCGTGCAGCCTACCGATTGACTCAACTCCGAGCAGCCGAGGAGCAGAAGTTACCGGGCGCACCTACGTTCGCGACCTCGACGTTTAAATATCTATCTACCCAACTCGAAAGCATGAGCCTCGACGAAACCGTTTCTCTCATGGGGATTCGGGGACTTGGATGGGAAGGCGAAGGGGAAGGATTTGCTGCCGACGAGCTTGCTACGACTCGGAAGATGCTCTTGAGCAAAGGGTTTCTGATCGCCGGTGGGAGTTCTGAGGTGCAGCTCAACGTCATCGCGAAGCGAGTATTGGGTCTACCAGACTGATTTAAAGGCGGGTCGATTCCTTCTACGAATTTTCGAAAACTCGATACTGCGTCCTAATTTATAGGGGCTTGAGGATTTTGTGTGGGTGATTCTGGCATGAATTGGCACAAGAGGCCTCGTCGGTAGACAGTCCGTAAGCCTTGGTCATGCGGACGCTGGTGTACGTTTTTGCAGCCTTTGCCGAAGTGCCCAGGGCAAACTGCGACACCCATGGTATTCATCAGGTAGCGCTACCCTGGGCCGAAGCGGGCGGACGCTTCACGGCGTTGTTTGAGACCCTGGTCATCGACTGGCTGCATGAAGCCAGCGCCGATGTGTGTACTGGGTCAACCACAGGCCGAGGCGCTGCAATGGGTGGCGATGGACATGTGGCCAGCGTTCATCAAGTTGATGATAAAGCACTTGCCGGATGCGCATGAATGCATTGTCTTCGATAAATTCCATATTGCTCAGTACCTGGGCAACGCGGTCGACCTGGTGCGTCGGGCGGGACATCGGGAACTCATGCGCGATGGAGATGACCGCCTCAAGGACACTTGCTACCGCTGGCTGCGCAATCCACACAACAAGTCGAGCCAACAGTGGCGTGGATTCGAGTCACTACGCAACAGCCACCTCAAGGTGGCGCGTGCCCGGGCTGGCGCGCCCTGCACACGTTGGCCGCTGGACGCGGATAGCCTGGGCGCGTCACCGCTGCCGGTTCGCTCGTGTGCTGGCATGGTAATACGTGGCACGGGGCCTTTAACCGGACGGCTCCAGGTATTCTCTTGAGCGTCATTGTGGATTTCGTGCGCAAGCACTCCGGCCTCAGGAGAACCTGCACGGCAAGATTCCGCAGGAGCTTCTGGATCGTAATCCGCCGCGTTTCCCGGTGATCACGCACCAGGGCTTTCCTCAGCTCGGCCAGGACCCGGCCCGGAGTATGGCCGACGTCGAGCTTTCGGCGAAGGACCTAGATGCGTACAACGATGAGGTCGGCGTCAATCTCCAACAAGCCCAGGGCAGCGCTAACGCGTAGGGAAAAGGGGTCAGGCCCCTTTGCCCTCCTTTTCCCGTCCGTGGCATGATAGGAACCACGAGGAATCGGAGTAAACGTTATGTATTCAGCTGCAATGGGTGAGGCGGATCTGGCCGTTAACGGTCAGGTGGCCATGTCCTTCCGCGATGTAGAACGTTGGGGCCAGTACGGCGACGGCCGGGGTCTGGTCCTGATGTTGGGAGACGCCACTGCCGGTCCGTGGGTGTTTTTCAGTTGCTTTGGACCCATGGAGAACGAGATGCCGCGCGGGTTTGCCCACGGCCACGATTCGGACAATTGGCGGATTTCCATCCAAGGAACAACCAATATGGGAAAGTACGCGTATACCCAGAGCCAATTTCGCTTTCAAGACGGTGGTGTGCCATACCCAGGGGACAATGTTGCCTGGGGCCCCCAAGGCGGTTATGGCATTGTGATGTTTGCCGACCGTCGGGGTTGGCCAGTTCGCCCGGTGGACGAAAAATTGGTTGAGCAGATGGAAACCCAACAGAACGCCTACTCCCAACAGATGGGCATCGAGGTGCTGCATCCTTGTCCAGGTGCGCCGGCGATTCGGACCACCTTGGGCGACACAACCCATGGTCATCTAGACAGCGGTTTCGATTCGGCAGCTGACTGGGACGAAATCGTGCCAGGGACCCGAGCGGCCGTTTCTGTGATGGGCGAGCCGACGCTGGGACCGGTCCTGGTGTTGCTAAACAGCGACTCTGGCGCGCAGGCAGTACCTGCGGGTAACCTGAGCACAGAGACGTTGCACGTGGTAGCTGGCGGTTCTTGTGTCGTGGATGGCGCAACGAAAATGCTCGGAGACTTCTGGTTGACGGAGTCAGGCGCACAGCCTGAAGTCGTGGCAGGCCCAGACGGTCTGTCCCACGTGCTTGTCATAGGCGAACGTCAAGCATTGCCGGCATTCAACGTCGCCGACAATGATCGGACCTGGATTGATGTAGTGGGAGGCGTCGCGGCCGAGCTGCAAGGCCAACTCTAGTTAGTGCTTGTCCAAAATGTGAAGCATTTTGAGACCGTACTAGGCGAGGACAGGAGTCCGAGGCAAAACCGTAGGTTTTGGGAGGATTCCGTAAGGAAACCGTTGGGAGGAAGATGCCTGCGCCAATCGTAGATTGGCGATACCCGCGCGCTCTGCTAAGTCAGCTAGTTTAATTTCGTGGTGCTCGATAGTGTTGGTTTCTAGCGCAAGAATCGTTCCAGCTGCGGACGCTGCATCCAAGCCTGGCTAGGCGCGGCCGTGCGGCTTACTACGATGAGTGCAGAGATGTCTGCCTCATAACGATCGCGAACTGCGATCGCGCGATCTATAGCTTGTTGCGCCTCATCGGTCATATCAACCGCAACAAGTATGTTTTCCACATGTGTGCCAGGAGACTGAGTGTGGTATCTAGTCATGATTGCAAATACGTCACACGGGGGCCCATGCAAAACAGAATTGGCCGTCTCCCCTAGCATCGCCCGCCACCCATGAAACCCGTGAGAACCGACAGCCATGACCCCCGCTTCCTGATCTTGCGCAACTTGGTGCAGAACTTGCGCGGGATTTCCGTCTAGCAACAACTTTTTACTGATACCCAAAGGGTCGCAGATCGCGGACATTTTGCTGCGAGCAGATTCGAGGTTTTGTTCATTTACATCCTCCATCATCACCATCGCGTCGCCTTCCATCGACCCGAAGACCGGAACGCGTGAATAAACGTGTGTGGCAACTAGCCGGTCAATATCATCTACGGGCCGCAAACTTTGTTCAGTATGTAAGGAGCTTCGTCGGTGGGCCCGACGTCAACGACAATTGGTGGTGCAGTGGACATCGTTTGCTCCCGTTTTGTCGAACAAGAATGGTTTACGCTTGTATGCGGGACTTCTCTAGCGAGGATTGGCCTATTTTTGGGTCGGAAAAATATTTGTAGAGCAGTTGTTATAACAAGTGGTACGTCGCATACGACCGGCGCTTTGAGCCCATCAAGCCAGTTCTTGCTCGTATGGGTGTCCCAGCCGATAGAGTGAGTCCTCATCGAAATGCCGACCGATCAACATCATCCGGGGGGGGGGGTAAACCTTGGGATGACCAGCCGGAACTGACAACATCCACGCGTGGTGCATGTGCAAATGCTGGCGGGTAAACAAGCGAGACGAGCCCCATCATTTTATACGGCGTGCCGTTTTCACAGCCGGTGCGTGCGGTCATGTGGTTGATGCTCTACAAGCAGACGCTATTCGAGATGGTGCTGATCAATCCTGGCTCGAAGGGCGATACTGGCAGCCGGAACCCGTCGTACCTTGCAAAGAATCCCAGCGGCACCATCCCCGCCATCGAAGAACCAGACACCGGTTTCACGTTGGGCGAAGCGCACGCCATCATGAGTTATCTCAGCTCCAAACACGGTTGGTCGGACGTCTACCCCGATGATCTGCACGAGCGCGCCAAGGTCGACGCCTATCTACACTATCATCACCGCAATGTTCGCGACGCATCCATCGCGCTGGTGGCGCCAAAGATCCGCAAGGACTTGCAGATTCCCCAGGCAACCCAAGACGCGGCACGCGCGACGCTGACCCGTGCATTGCAAGTCTTGGAAACCCGATGGCTCGCCGAGTCGAAATACTTGACCGGCGACCGGCTGACGCTAGCTGACTTCGGCGCGTATGTGGAGATAGGACAGCTGCAGCCAGAGTTCACCAACGTTTACGACTTCGATTCGTTTCCCAATGTCCAGCGTTGGATGACCGATATGAAACAAGTCGACGGACACGACGACGTACATGTCGTGCTATCGGAACTTGGTGACATCAGCATCGAGCCACCTGCGATGGAAGCCATCAAGAACGCCAACAAGAATGCTCTTCGAGCATTGAAACAGAGGCTCGAAGCAATCCAAACCGATTAAGTACGATCGCTTGCGGGTCTTTGTCGACCTGCAAGTAGACCCGCTTCGAGATCTCGCCTAGGCCCGGTTTCGTTGAGATCGCCGCACGAGCCTTCAGGCCGCAGATCGTTCAGTAAGCATGCCTTCGCGTATCAGGAAATCGCAGATCTCACCGAGTCCGTCTCCGGACCGTAAATTGCTGAACACATAGGGTTTGTCCCCTCGCATCCGGCGAGTGTCGGTGTCCATCACCTGCAGAGACGCGCCTACGTAGGGGGCGAGGTCGGTCTTGTTGATCACCAATAGGTCCGACCGGGTTATGCCTGGGCCGCCTTTGCGCGGTATCTTTTCGCCGGCTGCCACATCGATCACGTAAATGGTGAGATCGACCAACTCCGGACTGAAAGTAGCGCTCAAATTATCGCCTCCGCTTTCGACGATGACCATCTGCATATCCGGGAATCGTCTGGTCAGTTCGTCGATTGCGCTGATGTTGATCGACGCGTCTTCTCTGATTGCTGTGTGTGGGCAGCCACCGGTTTCCACACCGATGATACGGTCCTCGGGCAGTGCTTGGGCACGAACCAGGATCTCCATGTCTTCCTGCGTATAAATGTCGTTAGTCACCACGCCGATGTCAAAGCGCCTCTTTAAGGCGCGGCATAGGTTTTCAACAAGCGTCGTTTTGCCGGCGCCAACTGGTCCGCCGATGCCGACTCTGAGGATGTCTTGTCTGTGCTCAGCCATTGGTCTCTCCTGAATTGCCAAGTGTGTATTGGTAGGTTGAATCGATCACGACCGGAAAACTTTTGAATATTGGCTTTCGTGAGCGGCCGACACGATTGCAAGCCCCGGTGCCGAGTAGCCGAGTTCGTTATCTGGGCAATTGAGCGCGCGGGCCGACATGCCGTCGGTCTTGTTTGCAAGCGCGAGCAGGATTTTCTGCCCTTGGGTATGTCCAAGAGGAACCAGTTTGACCGCGGCGGCGACTTGATTGTCGCACCAGACCCAAGCGTATGCAGTGCAAGTCGTCTCCAGCGTCGCGTCTATTGCGCGGCAGGCAAGGACGAACGCCGCTGCCAGCGTGAGTGTGCTAGGCAGTTCGAAATCCTCGGGAAGCTGGTCTAGATCTCGAAGTAGACGCGTTAGTGCCTCACCCATGCCAATGTCTTCCGCACGAAGTTCGGATGTCTCACGGCAAGCCAGGAGCTGCGCGTTCCAGCGCGCAAACGAAACGCTGTTCCCAGCTGCCAGCGACCGGTAGAGCCGGCATAGATATGGCAGGTCGATGTGAGGCAACACGGTCTGTGCCAGATCGGTGATCCAGTCCTGTGCGTCTTGAGCGCTGCCAACCCAGCCCGCTTCGACGGCGTGTTCGAGACCCTGCGAGTAGCTGTACCCGCCGATCGGCAGCGCCGGACTGACCAACATCCATAAGCGCGGATCGATTGCCATGTTCGGGTCCGATTTCGAACCTTGTCGTGATCCGTCAACGCCGGCCGGGCTAAGGCGCGTGGTGTCAATGGTCGGGGTCAAGTACATGCCCATTGGTGGCGGTATGGCTTGACCTATGCGAATAGGCACCGGCTTCCGGTTCGAACGGCGCTCGCTGGGTATCGACCGCGACACCAAGGTTGCGAACCATGTCATCTAGAACGTGATCGGCCAAGTAACGTAGCCAGCCATCGCCGACTTCGAGCCAGACGTGGCGGTTGCCGAGGTGATAAGCGGCTCTGGCGAGCGCAATTTGATCGCTGGCACGCACCCTCGACACGTCTTCGGCTGCGGCGATGATGAGCGCAACGCTGCCGTCCTCGGAACGGATCTTGTCGCCGCCGCGCAGCACAGTACCCCGAGGTAGCTTTAAACCAGCGGTTCGACCGGAGCACATGTGAACGCGTTGGCGCGCTTTCTGGCGATCTGCGAAGGGGAGCACGAGTGAATCGGCGGGTTCGATATTATCCTCGCAGATTTCGATGTATATGAGGTCTTGCATGGTGGGGGTTTCTGTCATGGCGTATCTAGAAGAGTGAGTAGCGTTGTGCGAGTGGTAGTTCCGTGGCCGGTTCACAGGTCAGAAGTTGACCGTCCGCACGAACTTCGTACGTTTCCGGATCCACTTCGATCTGCGGTTGGTATGAATTGAGTTTCATGTCTGCCTTGGTGAGCGAGCGAGTATTGCGGACAGCGGCTAAACGCTTCGCGAGTCGCAATCGTTCGCCGACGCCGGCGGCCAGAGCAGCCTGGGATAGGAACGTCACCGACGTACTGGCTCGCGCGAGGCCGTATGCGCCGAACATGTACCGATAATGCACCGGCTGCGGGGTCGGTATCGACGCATTTGGGTCACCCATCGCTGCCGCCGCAATCAGCCCGCCTTTTACGATCAAGGCGGGTTTGATGCCGAAAAATGCAGGCTTCCACAAGACAAGATCGGCCAGTTTACCCACTTCGACCGAACCGACTTCCTCGGCGATGCCATGTGTGATTGCAGGGTTGATGGTGTACTTGGCGATGTAGCGGCGGGCGCGCAGATTGTCGTTCCGGTCGCAATCCTCGTCGAGCGGTCCGCGTTGTACCTTCATTTTGTGCGCAGTCTGCCACGTGCGGCAGATTACCTCGCCCACACGGCCCATAGCCTGGCTGTCGGATGCGATCATGGAGAAGGCGCCGAGGTCGTGAAGGATGTCTTCCGCGGCGATTGTTTCCCGCCTGATTCTCGACTCTGCGAATGCCACATCTTCGGGGATTTTAGAGTCCAGGTGATGGCACACCATGAGCATGTCCAAGTGCTCGTCGATGGTGTTGACGGTATACGGTCGGGTTGGATTGGTGGACGAGGGTAGGACATTTGGCCGACCACAGGCTTTGATGATATCTGGCGCGTGGCCGCCGCCGGCGCCTTCGGTGTGATACGTGTGGATGGCTCGGTCTTTGAATGCAGCCAAGGTTTGTTCGACGAAGCCTGACTCATTCAGTGTGTCCGTGTGGATGGCTACCTGAACGTCGGTTGCGTCGGCAACGGTTAGGCAATTGTCGATCGCGGCTGGCGTGGTGCCCCAATCCTCGTGGAGTTTCAAGCCCATCGCGCCGGCGTTCACCTGCTCGTGTAGCGCCTCCGGCAGACTCGCATTGCCTTTGCCCAGATATCCGAGATTCATCGGAAACGCTTCGGCTGCTTCGAGCATGCGTTCGATATTCCATGGTCCCGGAGTGCACGTGGTGGCATTGGTTCCTGTGGCTGGACCGGTGCCGCCGCCGATCATTGTGGTGATACCCGACATCAGCGCTTCTTCAATCTGCTGCGGGCAAATAAAGTGAATGTGGGCATCGATGCCGCCCGCGGTAATGATCATACCTTCGCCGGCGAGCGCCTCGGTGCCGGGGCCGATCACGATATCCACGTCAGGTTGTACGTCCGGGTTACCGGCCTTGCCAATGCCACTGATCCGACCGTTTTTGACGCCGATGTCGGCTTTGACGATCCCCCAGTGATCGAGAATGACCGCGTTGGTGATAACCAGATCCGCAACCTCATGCGCTAGGCGTTGACTCTGCCCCATGCCGTCGCGAATGACCTTGCCGCCGCCGAACTTCACCTCGTCGCCATAAACTGCGAAGTCACGCTCCACCTCGATGATGAGCTCTGTGTCCCCGAGGCGTAGCCGATCGCCCGTTGTGGGACCGAACATTTCCGCATATGCCTGGCGATCCATCGTGCTCATGTCTGATCCTCCAGCGCGCCCATGACCTGACCATTGAAGCCGTATACCTGCCGTTGACCTGCGTACGGGACCAGCTTGATGGTGCGGCGCTGGCCGGGTTCGAAACGAACCGCTGTGCCAGCGGCTATGTCGAGGCGCTGGCCCCGTGCTTTTGCGCGGTCGAACGACAGAGCGGGATTGGTTTCAGCAAAGTGGTAGTGGGATCCCACCTGGATTGGACGGTCGCCTGTGTTGGCCACTTCCAACTCGGTGACAGGTCGTCCGGCGTTCAGTTCTATCGTGCCGTCCTCGACCATTAATTCGCCTGGTATCATCGTTTGTGCCTCGTGTTTGTTCGGATTTGGTTCTCAATCGATCGGATTGTGTACGGTCACGAGCTTGGTGCCGTCGGGGAACGTAGCTTCGACCTGGACTTCAGGCACTAGCTCGGCAATGCCGTCCATTACGTCTTCGTGCCCAATCAGCGTTGTCCCGAAGCGCATCAACTCGGACACGGTCTGACCGTCGCGCGCACCTTCCATGATCGCAGCGGAAATGAGCGCCACACTCTCCGGATAGTTGAGCTTTACGCCGCGGTCCTTGCGTTTCTGCGCAAGCTCGGCGGCAACGAAGATGAGCAGCTTGTCTTTCTCTCTAGGCGTCAGCTCCATGTGTTATCTCCCTAAAATACGTAGATACGGATATTCTTTCATCATGTGTTCCAAATTCGCGGCCGCGAAGGAGGGCGCCGCATCACAAGTGGACGCAAGGTCTCCCAGGCCGCTTCAATCTCGTTTCGCACCGGCTCGATATGGCTGCCCAAGACGCGGTAAATCAGGAGGTCTTCGATTAGTGTCGCAGCACTAAGCAGGTCGCCCATGCTGGTTCGAAAACCGTGGCGCGCGCGGAAAGTGCGCAGGTCGTCTGGATCGCACGGCGTAGCGTAGATAACCGCTAGAGCACGTTGTCCGGCGAGGCCCCAGGGCGCCGTGAGAGTTCGACTGCCAGCGTTGAGGACCACGCGGTCGCGTAGAAGGGGCTGCTCTACCGCAGTATCGTTGGGGTCAACGCGCGTGATATTTAGCCCAATGTTGACCGCACCGCTACCGAATCGGTCGCCCGACGCTTCCCGTCCGAGACAAAATGTTTCCCAACCAATGAAGCGCGCGCCAGCACCGAGGCGTACGGAAGT
>Ga0115002_10007218_pt1 | contig 12567 bp, 6 predicted proteins | sample ArcticOcean_MG_C_8_FD_89576 | JGI IMG/M metagenome (GOLD analysis project Ga0115002, IMG submission 89576) | Marine microbial communities from western Arctic Ocean - ArcticOcean_MG_CB11_86 | ecosystem: Environmental > Aquatic > Marine > Oceanic | place: Arctic Ocean: Canada Basin | collected...
CGTATTGACGATGGCTATGAGGTCTTCCACTGGTCACACGACACACATCCGGGATGGCCGACCAATGCATACTATAATTGGCTGACCGACCATGACCAAACCTATGAAGCCCGCCCACATCCTGAATGTCAGTGGGTGCAGCTCGGTCCGCCGGAAGAATGGCATCAAACTACCTGGTGTGCTGATCGGGCAATTGAGTTCATGAAAGCACAGGGACAGAGTGAGACGCCGTGGCTGTTTTCTGTCAATATGTTCGATCCCCATCATGCATTCGACGCACCGGAAGCCTACCTGTCCCGGTACATGGAACACCTGGATGAACTGCCTTTGCCGGACTATGTGGAAGGCGAACTGGAAAACAAACCCTGGTATCAAGCCTATGATCATGCCGGTGCCTACGGCCATCAAGCTGGGCTGCCTTTTCCCGATATGACGGACCGAGAGCATCGATTGGTCAAAGCCTCATATTTTGCCATGTGCGATCTGATTGACGTCCAGGTCGGTCGAATGCTTGCCGCATTACGGGAAACAGGCCAGTTGGAAAATACCCTTGTTGTCTTCATGTCGGACCACGGTGAAATGCTCGGGGACCACGGGATCTACCTCAAAGGACCGTATTTCTACGAACCGGCTGTTCGTGTGCCAATGATCATCGCGCAACCGGGGCGGGTGAAGGGGCAACACAGCGAGGCGTTGATAGAACTGACCGATCTGGCCCAGACGCTGCTGGACGCCGCCGATGTACCCCATCATCCCGGCATGCAGGGCCGGTCTCTGTGGCCTTTGCTGTGCGGTGAAACGGAGGGCAACCACCACCGGGATGACGTCTACTGCGAATATTATAACGCCATGCCCTGGCATCAGAACCCTACCGCACAAACGACCATGACCCGAACGGAACGGTACAAGATTACCGTGGACCACACGACCAATCGGGGTGAACTATATGACCTGGAAGCAGATCCGTCAGAAATTCATAATCTCTGGAATGACGACGAGGCGTTATCCATCAAAGTAGATATGCTGACGCGGTTATGCCATCGCATGGCCGGGACCGTAGACCCGTTGCCTGCCCGCCGTGCGGCCTGGTAGCCTGGTCCGACACCTTCGCCGGGGAAGGATGGTCAGTCTATGTAATATCATCTCGTGGTGGTAAGCGTATTCATCCTGCCTGGTATCCGTTTCGGCGCCAGAAGAGGGATTGGTTACAGACCCCTGTGGGTTGCTTTATCAGGTACGTACAGTCGATAAGAATCGACTATTAAAGAAGTTGGGAACGCTGAAGCCACACACCATGGATTTGGTCGACCACACTATAGAAATAAGCTTAGGGTTAGTAATAGATCAAGGCCGATTTAATACGTCACGCGTTCCGATATGCCGGATAATATATATACCGCCGTCGATAACGAAGGTAAAACAATAACTCTGCGTTACCTGTGCCTCCCAAATCACGTACCTGTGGGCGTCAACGGCTATGATACTTGGGCGGTTCGGAGGGTTTGATTGAGCGGGTGTTTACCGGTCCGAATTTCTTGAAAAACAGAACTTGAGCTGCGGCATAACTCCCACTTTGAAAAGGTCTCCAATTGGATAAATGTGCGCGATTACGTAGACCAAAACCATTAACCGGCCGCAGTTCATTGATTTCCTCCGCCGGGAAACCAGGCATCTGGTCGTGAAGGGCATCTTTGAGGAAGTGGTCTATCGTACTATGCCCCCCGTGGAACACGCTGAGGTGGCCCGGACCGTGGAATCCTGCCTCGCGACGCTCATCGATAGTGAGAGATACTGGTGATTGATCGACGAGGCCGTGAAGACGGCAAACGAGGGGCTATCGAACGTTCGGGTTATGGCGAATCACGCATCGACGATCTGAAAGTCTACTGCAAGGTGGATTTTCTCTTTTCCCATCGGCGAAGACCAACATATAATGGACTGGAAGATGGCCAAACCGGATCGGGAAATGCACCGTAAACAGCTCAGAGGTACGCAACCTGGGCGTCTCATCACTTTGATGTCGACGCCGTGCGGATCTAACCGACGATTGGCTAACTCCGGCCCCTCTATGACGAAGTACAGGAAACGTTCAATGCCTATGATCTGGAGAATTTCTCCAATCAGGTCCGCGCGAAAACTGAGGGAATTCATGTGTATTTCCGCGACGTGGAAAGCAATATTCCGCGCGATAAATACGAATTTTCCAGGATCGACAACCAAGCCATATGTAGCCGGTGCCCTTTCAGATGGTTGTTTTACCCGCAGCAGTATCGTTACAACTTTTCCGATGACGCATCTGAACCTCGATCCGATCACCGATAGGCCGCACCATGCGTGAAACAAATATCCCCTTAAAACCATACCACCTCGCCCAGATCGCGGCCCTTTGTAGCCGCTATCCAATGACGCGAAAAGTCCTCATCGTCCCGTCGTTGCAGACCGGTGTGAATCTGACGGTCGCGCTGGTGCGCAGCGGCCAGGACTGGCTTAATCTGGACCCGGTCACGCCCCATGCGCTGGCGTTTGAAGGGGTCGAGACAACCATGGGCGCCAGAAACCTGAACCGACTGGAGCCAGATCGGGCATTCCTGCAAATGGAAACCATACTGCGCGACCTGATCTCAATACCTGAGGGTGGTTACCTGGGCGGTATACCATTGACATCGGGTCTGATACGTTCTTTCTATCAGACGATTCAGGCGATGCGCAATGCGGGCCTTGCGCCGGCCGATCTGGACACCTCCGATCTGGAAGAGGACAAAGGATCTCTCCTCACGGACCTGTACGCTCGTTATATCCACTGGATGAAGGCTGAGCGGCTCTCGGATGAGGCGCATATATTCGAGATAGCCACGGCATCGTTGATCGACGCGCCATGCCTGGATAATACCCAATATGCAATACTCGATGAAACGCCGCTATCGGCCGTGGCATTTACGTTCGTCAAGGGCATTGCGGGGGACAGGTTGTTTCGCATCGGCCGTGACGACTATGGGGCCGTTTCACCCGGCGACTTCGCCCGGATGCGTTTTCCCCATGCGCCCTATCCCGATACGGAGACGGTACGGATAGGGCCCGGCGGGCGTCTCCTCTCAAAAGGCGTGACACCCGCAGATGCCTCTTCTCTCAAAGTTGTCCGTGTTCTGGGTGCTGAAAACGAAGTGCGGGCAGTCCTGCGTGAGGCCCTTAATGGCGGCTATCCACTGGATAGCATCGAGATCAGCTATACTGCGGAGAATCCCTACCTGGGGCTTGTCTACGATGCGGTTGATCGGTTTGATATACCGGCCGGATTCGCCGCCGGCATTCCCATATCGCGCACTCATCCGGGACAGGCGATTCTTGGTTTCTACCGATGGATCTCCGGCAACATGGAGGCGCGGGAACTGGTGTCCCTGTGCCGGTCCGGAGCGATTACATTCGACAGGATTACCGGGGAAAACGACCAAATTCCGGAGCCTCATGAACTGGCGGCGGTGCTCCTTAGAGAGCGCGTGTCACGGGGGTTGGGCGCCTATGAAAACATGCTGGTACGATTGGAACGCCGCCGTCGCACGTCACCTGAAGAGGACTCAGAGGACACATCCGAAAGGCGTACAATAGGAGAAGAGACGGTGGCCTCTATGCGTATCATATTGAATACGCTCTTTGACCTGATTCCATCGAATGCCATGTCGGATATGCGCCAAGTTACCGCCGCGAGCATATCTTTCATAGAACAGTTTGCAGCGGTCCGCTCTGACACGGACATTGCAGCGCGCGACTCTCTGAGGGATCGCTTGATGGAGATCGGTGACGGGGTAGATATCGAGGGCCCTACCACCCGGTTGATACAGAGTTTGAGCGATCTGCTTGAAGACCATAAAGTGGGCGCTTCGACCGCCAGGCCAGGGCACCTCTATGTGACATCCCTCGACAGGGCGGCGTATGCGAGCCGTCCTCATCTCTATGTGATCGGCATGGACGAAGGTGTATTTCCCGGAGGCGCACAAGAAGATCCGGTACTGCTCGATAATGAAAGGGCGGGTTTGTCCGGCGAACTTCAGCTTCATCGGCTGAGACCGCGCCAGAAGGTCTGGCATCTTGTCAGAGCTCTGGGGATGGCACCCGGCATCGTGACGTTGCTGACCAATGGACGGCACCTGACGGACGGGCGTGAGGTCTATCCATCGCCGCTGTTTCTACAGATCGCTGATGGTCTGTTACCCGGCCAGGAGGAGATACCGCCTGTTTCCTCAATATCCGAACCGCGTACGGCGTTGGACGGTACGGAGGCCATGCTGACCGCTCGGCATAGCAGTGACTTCGGGCCTTCGATGACCAGTCGGTTTCCATGGCTCGCCAGCGGTCGACACGCCTCGATTGAGCGGAAATCCTCGCGTCTGACCCGCTACGACGGCCTGGTCCGGACCGACGGCCAACAGTTCGAAATCGCCGACGGCGTGTCCGTCCTCTCCGCCTCGCGTCTGGAAACGCTGAGCACGTGCCCCTATCGCTATTTTCTACGGTATGTGCTGGATATCGTTCCGCCGCAGGTGATAGAAGAAGATGCCTCCCGCTGGCTGACGCCCCTTGAGTTCGGCCAACTGCTCCATGATCTATTTCGCGATTTCATGGTGGATCTTCATGGACGTAATGAGCAGCCCTCGACGACAGCCCATGGGGGCCTGATGAGCCGATTACTTGAGGAGACCGTGGAGAGATATAAGGCACGGATTCCCATATTCAGGGAAGCAGCTTATCTAGCGGACAGGCGGCGCCTGACGACCACTTCAGAAGTGTTTCTGGCGATCGAGTCACGACGTACAGACGTAACACCCGTCGGATTTGAGGTCAGTTTCGGATTCGGCGAAGCGGGCGATCTCCACGAACCCGCGCCAATCCGTCTTACCCTTTCGGACCGGGTCACCCTGTTGTTGCGAGGACGTATAGACCGCGTGGATCGCGTGCCGGAGGGTTACCAGATATGGGACTACAAAACCGGATCCGCATCAACATTTTCCGACCAGGACCTGCTGGACGGCGGGCGGCACCTCCAGTGGGCGCTCTATGCCTATGCACTGGAGAACATGGTCAAGGGGCGGGAAGGATCTGCCAGGGTCAATCGGTCCGGTTATCTTTTTGTAAGTGACGTGGAACAGGGGCGGGAAATAGCCCATATGCCACCAACGCGGGATGAAGTGGGCCGACTTCTGGAACCGCTGATGGATCTGGTGTCCCAGGGCGGCTTTATACGGGCTATTAATGGAAAGCCATGTAAATTCTGCGACTATGCCTCCGTCTGCCGGCATGATCAACGTATTGTCGGAAAGGACCTGCCTGACCTTACGGCAGATGATCGTCCTGAAATTTTGGAAGCGCTAACAAGGCGGCTACATGGATAATCAGGATCTTAAGGACCAGGAAGCCCGTGATGCGATAGAGGGGGACCTGTCACACAATATGGTGGTGATGGCTGGGGCCGGCGCTGGCAAGACGCATGCCCTCACCGGGCGCATGGTCAGGATGGTCGCCGGCGGTGCCATAGATATCGAACATATAGCGGCGATCACCTTCACCCGGAAAGCGGCTGGAGAATTACGAGGTCGATTTTATGCTCGCCTGCGCGAGGCAATGTCGGCTGCGGCCGCCAATGAGCGGTCCCATATCGCTCGCGCCCTGGAAGCGTTTGATCAGTGTTTCGTTGGCACCATTCATTCGTTTTGCGGCCGCCTTCTCCGCGAACGACCGGTGGAGGCGGGATTGACGCCCGACTTTACCGAAATAGAAGAACGGGATGAGACCGTCATACGGAGGGCCGCCTGGGACCGGTTCCTGCAGACGTGTACGGAGGCTGACGATCCGCGCCTCCGGGAATTAGAGGAACTGGGCGTCGAACCGGAAGACCTTTATCTGTTTTTCACGACGAGATGCCGGTATAATGACCTGCCACTGAAAGAAACACGGGTGGATCCGCCCGAGATGACCGATGCTTTTGTCCAGGCCTGTGATCTGATCGATAAGGCCCTGAAGCATATCCCGGCTGAACCGCCGAAGGGCCGCGACGGTTTCATGACGATGGTGGAACGGGCCAACCGGTTTCTGGAAAATCGTGAAATACAAAAGTCATCCGATCGGGTCCGTCTGTTGAAGATGCTGGCAGGTAAGCCTGACATCAAGGTGACCTATTGGGGTGAGGAGAGGCCCTACGCCTCTGATCTGCTCAAATTGCAGGTGCCGGCCTTTCAAAAGAATGTCCTCGAACCCGCACTCCGTGAATGGCGACAATACACCTACAGCCGCGTAGCGCCTTTCGTGGATGAAGCGATGGGTTTTTACGACGCGGAACGTCATCGGGCGAGCGTCCTGACGTTTCAGGATCTTCTCGTCAAAGCCGCCGGGCTGTTGCGCGACTATCCGTCCGTCCGTCGCTTCTTTCAAAAGCGATTTCGTCACCTGCTTATCGATGAGTTTCAGGACACGGATCCCATACAGGCCGAGGTCGTGTTCTATCTGGCAGGAGATGATCCGACGGAGAAGGACTGGCGAAATCTATCACCCCGTCCCGGCAGTCTGTTCATAGTGGGTGATGATAAACAATCGATCTACAGATTTCGCCGGGCCGATATCGATGTCTTCAGGTTTGTGGCGCAACGTATAAAGGCAAGCGGCGGCAGGCGGCTCAGTCTGTCTACGAGTTTCCGATCCCTGGATGGTCTATGTGATTGGGTAAATAGCTCCTTTGAGGTTCTCGGCAACAACCGGGTTCCGGAGTATCAGGCGGCGTTTACGCCCCTTCAGAAATACAGGGGCGATGGACCCGACGTTACCTGCGTGCGCAAGGTGACGATTGAGAAAATCAACAGGGATGGAAGAGCGGAGGCTGCCGCCGTAAGCGCCGAACGTGTCGCTGATTTTATCGCATCTGCAACAGATACGCCCTCTGGAGAAGGCCTGGGACGCATTCAAGGGGCGTCATGTCCGATCCTGAGCGCATCTCCAGGAGATTTTCTGATTCTCACCCGAACACGCGGTCAACTGGCGACCTATGCCAGCGCCCTGGAAGCGCGGGCCATACCGTACGATATCGCCGGAGGCAATCGATTGGGTGATAATGCCTATGTTCAGGCACTAACAGATATGCTGGAAGCGGCCATATGGCCTGATAATCCGATCCCTTTTCTGTGTTATCTTCGCGGTCCTTTTGTTGGACTGGGCGACGATCAGCTGTATGCATACTACGCCTCAGGGCGACGATTTGATCGACATGATCCGCCGTCTGAGGCGATAGATGCGGATACCCGGCACCGGGTGTCTGAAGCGCTGGCGCGGCTTAGAAAGGCAACGGACCGGATGGTCAATAAGACCCCTGCGGCGGCTATTGAACAGATCCTGGATGAGCTGGGTGTGGTGCCCTTCGTTGTTTCGGCCCCTTCGGGGTCGAGTAATGCCGGCAGTCTTGTGAGGGTGTTGGCACTGGTATATGCATGGGAAAACAGGGGGATGCATATCGGGCAGATCGTAGCGGAGCTGCGGGAATTAGTGGAGGACAGGGCCTATAATACCGAAGAAATGACCCTTGAGGCGGGGGCAGACGATGTAGTGCGTCTCATGAATATCCATCAGGCGAAAGGACTGGAGGGCCGCGTGGTATTCCTGTGCGATCCTCTTGATACGTCGGCAGGGCGCTTCGGCGTGGATTGTCATGTGTCCCGGGCCGCACCGACACCGTATCTGGCGTTGCCGGTGTTTCGCCCGAAGGGGGAATACCACACCGAATGTATCGCCGAGCCGGCAGGATGGGGCGAGGATGCGGAGGAGGAAGAACGGTTTCTGCGTGCCGAAAACCTTCGGCTGCTCTATGTGGCCGCGACCCGTGCGCGAGATATGCTGGTGGTGTGCCGCTATGCCGGCTCAGACGACAAAGGGCCGTGGACACCTTTTTACCCATTCCTCAAGAACGTACCCGAACTCCAAACCGGGAAAGCGCCGCCGCATGTACGGACGGATACATCGGTGTCGGTCTGGGAGGAACTGGAGAAGGAACGCCTGGCGCGCTGGGAGCACATAAAGAAGAAAACCCATACGCTGACAGCGGTAACAGCAGAAATAGCCGATAGGGTTTTCCTTCCTTCTCATGGATCCGGCAAAGGGAAGGACTATGGCGTGCTGGTCCATAGCGTGTTCGAAGCGGCGGTGTCCGGCCGTCTCCCGAAGGACGAGAAGGTCTTTGTCGGTGCGCTGCTTGAAGAAGGTGCTGCAGGGGCAGAGAATATGGCCGAGGGGTGGTTAACAGATGTTCTGGCGGCGCTGAAGACCTTTCGGGCCTCTCCCTTATGGGAGGAAATTAACCAGTCGGATCGGGTATTCACGGAGATACCCTTTGGCGTATCCTCACAGGAGGACGATACGCCGACCTTGCTGCGCGGGCAGATCGACCTCATTTATCGTACAGACCGTGGCTGGAAGATGATTGATTATAAGTCGGATGCCGCCATGAACGATGATGCCGCGGCGGCCCTCGCGAAAAAATATGCCCCCCAGATTGAGGCGTATGCCCGCCACTGGTCTCGTCTGACAGGCGAGGCGGTTATGGAGAAGGGGTTGTGGCTAACTGAGCTGGGGATCTACAGGCGGATGCCCTGACCTGGGCCGCTGCAATTTATTGCCTCCCATCAAGCAGACCATTTGGAGCATACAGACGCTCAGATCATAAATAGCATGATTCAATCTGATTTCAGTTTCCCAAAATTCTGACATTGAATGTAGCTTGATTTTGGGAAAAGGAAATAGTAGTAAGGTATGTATAACGAAGGTGTTGTGAAAACTCTATGAAGGGTATTATGCACATTCGCTCGAAAATAGGCGCTAAGGGGTTTCTGTCATCAGACATTGGAATGGAACGTCTGCGACGAAGCCTTCTATAAATGCTGGGGCCTGCGTGACAAGCAAATGCCTGACTAACCCCTATTTAAACCTGACTCATTAATCATCCATCGCCAGCCAGCACGTCTGTATCAGTGGAAGATACGAGCTGGTTTGACCAGTTTCTCAACCATCTGCTGACTTAGATGCTGAATGGTGACCGTGGGCTTCAGCCGATTGTGGATACTTCAGTACGTCTTGCGGAGGCGGTGTAGCAGGTTACAACCCGGCAGGGAGGGTAGGCTCTTCATGGGCCTCTAGGAGCAGGTGTTGATTAAAAAATTCGACGACCCTCTTCTCAACGGCCTCGGGTTGCTTCTTGAAAAACCCAACATGCCCTAATTCTGGCTCAAACCACAAGGCCTTAGGTTCCCGGGCGGCATCCAGCAATAGATGGCCGCTCTCAGGACCGACGACCGTGTCGGCCCCTCCATGAAGGAGAAAAATCGGGCGAGGGCTGATGCGACGGACCGATGGGGCTTGATCCATTTTGTCTGACACCATACCCCAGTCCGTTCCGAGCCAGTATTTGATAAAAGGGGTAAACAGTATCGGCGGTAACCCTGTAAAATAACGGATACCGGTTTCAAGTGTCTGATTAAACGAAACAGGGGCGCTGAGTGTGACGATCGCCTTCACCGCAGGATTTCGCGCAGCATATCGTATGGACAGAGCACCGCCCAATGATTGCCCGAAGATACCAAGTCGCTCCGGGTCTATAGCCGGCTGTTTTTCCAGAAACAAAAACCACGCGGCCAGATCATATTCATCACTGTTTTTAAAATCAAATCGATCGCCATCACTACGGTCATGCCCCCGAATCGTGGAAAACAAAACGCCATAGCCGTGCCGGTGCAGCATCGCGCCGATTTCCAGGCTGCTCGAACTCCGGTTGCCTCTAAAACCGTGCTGGACCAGAATCGCCGCACCGTTTCGTGACGGCAGGTACCATCCGACCAACTTCAGGCCGTCTGCCGTGTTGACCTGAACCTCTTCATAGGCCAGGTCCAATGCCTCGGGCGTGCGGGAAGGAAAACGAGTCGGTGCATCTGACGGATGCTGAATCAATCGGGCGGCCTGTGTACGCGCCATCCAGGCGAGTCCAACAACCATCAGTAGAGCCAGGAGGCCTGTTCCGATAAGAATCATTTTATAGGTGCGTTTCATAATTTAGCGGGTGGATCGCAGGTGCACACCAGTGACACATGTTCACAGACAATCCGGGCAAAGGTCTGCATCCGGTTCATGGATGGGACTTCCGCACATGGCGCAGGGGCCGAGGAGAAACTCATCAGGTTTGGTACGGGTGCCATGTTTATACGTAATCGTTCTCCAGACGGTTTTTCCATCTATTGCGGCATAGCATTTCCACTCGCCTTCCTTCTTTCCGTCGTAGGACTTACCCACATGAGGTCCATAGTCTCCCGCCCATTTTTTATGTCCATTCTCGTAGTAACAGACATACCACCCTTCAAAATCTCCGTTTTTAAAATGGCCTTCGCTTGAGATCTTCCCATTCTTATAATATTGAATCCATTTACCGTCTTTGGTCCCTTGCTTGTAAGCCCCCTGACTGCGTGTATGCCCATTGGCGAAATAGGTGACCCAGTACCCTTCTTTTTTACCGTTGACGGATTTGCCTTCAGACAAGGCCATGGTCAACTCCTTTGGAACCGCAGAATGCCGGACGCAAGGGTGTGGCGCTATACTTATTTGATACGTCTGTACACTTGTCACTGCCTATACATACGCCTTGACCGCATCACGTATTTCATCCAGATGAGTCCATTCATCGCCTGTGCCTTCGAAGATGAGCGAATAAGGCCCATCGAATTCTGCATTGCGGGACAAATCAAGACACCGGCCGAAACCGGAAAGGTCTATCTGATTATTCGGATATTCCGGTTTGGCATGAATGGCATCCGCGTGGGGCAGAATAGCCGCCAGGTCATCGTATTTGGTCGGCCCGCTGTAATTCCCGAAATCCGCGCACAGACCGACTTGTTCCTCACAGAGATCGAGAATGGCAAGGACCTGTTCCGGTCGCTTCGTGAGGGGATGGAAGTTTTCCGTGATTACCTGAACGCCGCGATCCCGGCCATATACGGCCAAACTCTTAAGGCGGTCCGCGCTCATCTGGATCACCGGATGGTCTCGCCAGTCGCCATTTTCCGTGGCTTCAATATCAGTCTGGCCTGCGATAATCCGCGCGTGGGTGGCCCGGCAACGGCCAGCAACATCGAGCCATTTTCGTATCCAGGCGAGATCCGCATCACGCTGCACCACGTCTTCTGATGTAATATCTCCAGCATCAATCAGGATGCTGAATAACTCAACACCAGCTGTATCCAGCGCGGTCCATAGTTCATCCAGATATCCTTGATCCGTAGTGGGAAAATGAAAGTGACAGATCTCCAGCGTGTTAAGGCCTTTTTCAACCATTCGCGATGGGACCTCCAGCAGGTTATGCATCCCCGGCTCATCCCGATTTGGCGCCAGGCGCCCGGACCCGTCGTTTGCCGGGCCGTATTCAGGCCCTAAAGCCCGATGTATACTCCAGGTGGAAAGTGATAATCGAGACATAAAAACTCCATTGGAAAAGTGCGTTGAAGATCGGGAAAACTGGTGCGTTTAAAAAGACCTCTATCTGAACTTCCGGGGTATTATCCCTCTTTACTTATCGTCAAGTTTGCCCTTGCGGTTTCAGGCAATGGGATAATATTAACAGAATGGATGAATGACAAGAATTATTGTATGTGGTGAAGCGGATACCCCATTAAAACCTTCGGGGATGGAAGAAAGGCCCACCAATAGATTATATTAAAATATCAGGTCGCCTATACCGCATACCAGTGTAAGAAATTCGGACGTATAAACGGAGAAGATCATGATCCATATCGGTTTTAACACATTAGGATGTCCTGACTGGACCCTGGACGATATCTGTTGTAAGGGGACGGAAATGGGCTTTGAGAACGTGGATTTTCGGGGCATGAAAGATCAAATCGATATTACGGTGATGGCCGAGTGTACGACCCACCTGGCGGAAAGCAAACGTAAGCTTGCGCATGTCGGTCTCCGTGTCAGTGGGATCAGCACAAGTTTGAAAATATGTGATTTATCAGCGACTGAAGCTAATCTGGAGGAGGCCCGTCGCACCCTTCCGCTGGCCCACGAACTGGATGTCGATACCCTCCGTGTTTTTGGTGGGGGTGATCCAGATATCCACAGTAAGGAAGAAATGGCAGACATCGGGCGGGATATCATGGAAAAGGTTCTGGCCCTGGACGGTGCCCGGGACTTCAAATGGGTGTTAGAGACGCACGACCACTGGATCAAAGCCCTGGACGCCAAGCTACTTCTGGACCGTATCCGGGATGAACAGTTCGGTGTATTATGGGATATGGGGCATACCGCCCGGGTAGGCCAGGAAACGCCGGCGGCTTCTGTAGCCGCGTTGGCACCTCGTATTTACTGCCTGCATGTTAAAGACGCGATCTACGATACCGCCCATCCCCATGCCATGTCGGACGGCTGGCGATATGTAGCCCCCGGTACGGGTCAACTGCCTCTCGCCGAGGCGATAGCCTTATTAAAAGCACAGGCCTATGACGGCTGGCTGTTGTTCGAGCACGAAAAACGCTGGCACGCCGAATTGCCTGA
>Ga0115002_10007219_pt1 | contig 12563 bp, 10 predicted proteins | sample ArcticOcean_MG_C_8_FD_89576 | JGI IMG/M metagenome (GOLD analysis project Ga0115002, IMG submission 89576) | Marine microbial communities from western Arctic Ocean - ArcticOcean_MG_CB11_86 | ecosystem: Environmental > Aquatic > Marine > Oceanic | place: Arctic Ocean: Canada Basin | collected...
ACCGTCCGAACCTGGTACGCGGCCGGCCAGGGCAGCTCGCGCACGATATCGAATACTGAGGTACGCACCGTATCGTCGCCGCCCGCCGAAACCAGCCGGGCCTTGGTATTGTCATGGCCCAACGCTTCGGTCGTGGCGAAGAATCGTGTCCCCATGAGCGCGCCCGCAGCCCCCAGGGTCAGCGCGGCGGCCAGGCCGCGGCCGTCCGCGATACCGCCTGCGGCAACCACGGGCAACGGCGCCACCGCGTCAACGACGGCGGGCACCAGGGTCATGGTGGTCCGGGCACCGCCATGGCCCCCGGCTTCGGTGCCCTGGGCGACGATGATGTCGGCACCGGCCGCCGCCGCCGCGCGGGCGTGCGCTAGCGTCTGAACCTGACAGATCACCGGGACACCGGCCGCCTTGGCACGCGTCGCAAACGGTGCGGGGTCGCCGAAAGACAGAAAGATCGCCGCCGGGGCGTGTTCGAGCGCCAGGTCGAGCAGTTCGGGCTGATCGGCTAGCCGCCAGGTGATGAACCCGACGCCGACACGGACATTGCCCGCGGCCCGCAACTCCCGCTCGATCCAATTACGGTCACCATAGCCGCCGCCGATCAGGCCCAGGCCGCCGGAGGCCGTCACCGCCGCCGCCAAGGCTCCCCCTGACACAGTGGCCATGGGCGCGGAAATGATCGGATGGGTGATGCCGAGAGCCTCCGTGAGCGGAGTTTTCAAGACCATACGCCGCCTCCTGCCAAAATTAATATCGAGTCTGGGGTCGGACCTGAGGTCGGACCCGGATGGCTTCATCCCAAATCTGCCTGACCGAACCTACATGACCCAACCTACACGAGTTGTGGAAACCCTGTGGACGAATTTGGTGCTAAATATCGACCGCGTGTATTGAATCGATACATTCACGGATGCGTGAAAATTTATTAGATTCCTTGGAAACGGCTGGATACTCCCGATTTTCATTAATTATTAACGTTAAATCCTCATTATTGATAGGTCGATAGGCCGGGTCTATGCCATGGCATAAGGATTGCAAATTTCCATGTAAAGCAATCGCAAAAGTCGCAAACTGTAGCAAAATGGGATTTCAGGAATGACGTGCAGCGCCTTCCGCCAAAATGGGTGTCTGTTGATCTCAGTGACGGGGAAACTGGATTCGTCCAACGCCACCGAAATCAGAGAACAGTGCATTGGTCACATCGGTGAATCGGATTCCGAAGTGGTTGTCGACCTGACGGATCTGGAATTTATCGACCGCATCGGGCTCGACGTATTGCTGGTGGTTTATCGTTCGCTCGAATCCATGGGACGCAAGCTCTCGATCTTGAATCTCCATGGTCAGCCGAAAGAAGCCTTCGAAGGACTCCAGAGCGCTTACACCATCGAGTGCGTCACCGACTTGTCGCCTCGGGTCGTGCCGGGGTTGGTCAGCGCCACCGCCTGATCCGGAACACACCGGATCTGTTGTAGTCTCTCCCTGTTGCCCTTTGATCGAAAAGGATGGAGGTGAGATATGTCGCCCGCTCATCATAATTGGGTCCACCTGAAGCCCCCTGGCTGGCTAAAGCCCTCCCGCGACCTGAAGCATGTGAGCGGCGCGGCGGTCGCGGCAATTGTGCTCATGCTTCTCGGTGCGCCTGAAGTTTCAACCCAGGTCCAGACGAACCTCGCGGCGAACGATGCCTTACCGCGCCTCACCGAATGGCTGACACCTGGCGGCGACACGGTGCGAGCCGTCACCGAGCACTCGCCCGAGCAGTTCGCTCCCAAGTTTGAGGCGACGGCTGCGCCGTTCCTCGTGACGCTCGGCCGCCTCGCCTTCCGTTCGCCCCTGATCTTCGGCAGTTACGCGGCCCGCGGCGGGCTCTCCTGCGACGTCTGCCACACCGCGGGCGGCACCAACCGGGACTTCTTCGTCGCCGAGGTGTCGGATCGCGCGGGCAACGTCGACGTCACCCACGGTTTCTGGCGCCGCGAGTCCGAGGACAGCCTGACCAACCCGATCAATATCCCATCGCTGCGCGGCGTGCGCTGGACGGCGCCCTACGGTCGCGACGGCCGCTTCGCTTCGCTCGAGGACTTCACCCGAAATGTCATCGTGCATGAATTCGCGGGCGACGAGCCGGCCCCGCTGGTGGTCGACGGCCTGGTCGCCTATCAGCGGGCCCTGGCCTTTCCCGCCAACGCCAATCTCGGTGCCGCCGGGCACCTGACGCTCTCTGCCGGCACCGCAGCGCGGCGCGGCGAAGCCCTGTTCCTGCGTGATTGCGCCGGTTGTCACCTGCCGTCTGGCGCCTTTATCGACGGTCGCGCCCACGATGTCGGCACGGGCGGGCATTTCGATACTCCCACCCTGCTCGGCCTCGCAGGAAGTGCTCCGTATTTCCACGACGGCCGGGCCTCTGGACTGCTCGCCGTCATCACCCATTTCGAGGATGCTCTGGGCCTCGACTACGACACGGCCCAGCGGGGCGACCTGGTGGACTATCTCGACGCCATCGGCGCCGCAGGTGCTCCCGTGCGCCGCACACTCACCCGCGACATTGCCGATCTCGATAGCTTCGCGGACGCACTCGATTTCCCCCTCAACGATGAAGATCCGGAGTTGGCCGACTTCATCACCGCCATGCTGCGCACCGAAGTAGGCCGCATCGCCGAACACTTTCCGCCAGCTTCCCACGACCCGGCCCGCAAGATCCTGAAAGCCTGGTCAGTCGGACTCGCGGACATCGCGCTGCTTGCCGAAGCGGGTCGTTTCCCTGCCGCCCGCGAGGAACTCGAAACCTGGCGCGCCCGCCTCCGGACCGACCTCCCAGCCCTCACTCGCACCGTACAAAGCTCCCTCTACGACCCCGACACCCTCCGCCGCGCGATCAAATCGAAAAGCAAATAGTCCAAATCAAATTATTGGTGTCTGACACCAATAATCGGGGTGTATCAGATGCGGTCGATTTCGGCGCGCAGTGACGTGAACAGTTCGGCACTGTCGGTGAGGTGTGCCGCTTCCGTGTCGAGGATGGCGAAAAAGGCCTGCTTTTTCAGGGATCGCACGTCGAGCGCTCCGCTCGCGCCCTCGAAGGGCGGGTGGAACCAGCGCGAGCGCAGGAAAGTCGAGAGCTTCTCGCGTATCTCACGATCGGGCGCCAGACGCCGGAACCGTGCCCGGATGATAGCCCAGATCAGGGGTTTGAGCAGGAACTTGCTCCAGGGCCGCGCCTTACCTTCGGGGGCCAGAAGTTCGGTGACGTCGGCCAATTCCAGCCACATCGCGCGCAGGTTGCTGATCGGCAGGTCGTGGGCCAGCGCGCGGGCGAGAAAGATGCCATTGATGCCGCCCGCGGAGGCGCCCGCGACGACGTCCGTGATGACACGCAGGTCGAGCTGACGGCCGATTGTCTTCAGGGCTTCGAAATAGACCGCCTCGGTGTCGGTCTCGCGCCGCGACGTCGGGCACACTGTGATAGGCGGCCGAGGCCCGCACCAGCTTCAAGATTTCCTTGACCACGCCGTGCATGTAGACGGCCAACGAGATACCGCCATAGCACACCAGCGCCAGCCTGAGTTCCTTCTCCTTCATGGCCCCCTTTTAAGCGAAACGCTAAAAGCTGTCAGACACCAATTATTTTGACTAGTCGAGCGTCAGGCTGCCATCCATGACGGGGACGCAGCGGCCGCCGATGCGGGTCGCGGTGACCGCACCGTCGGCCTTATCGGCCTCGGCGATGAGCAGGCTCGGCCGGCCCATCTCGACGCCTTGTGAGATCGTCGTCACCAAAGTCGCGTCCGCCGCCGGATCGAGCGCCGCCAGCAGACCCGCCAGCGTGACGTTGGCACTGCCCGTCGCCGCGTCCTCGGTCACCCCGAACTCCGGCGCGAACACCCGCGCCGTACAATCTGCACCATTCGGTGCCGTCCCGCCGACTGGCGCGTAAAGCTCGATGCCGACCGAGGCCGAGGCCGGTAGGTGCTCGGCGAAGGCCGCGGAGTTTGGCCGCGCCCGGGCCACGACCTCGGGGCTCGCCGCGCAAGCGAACACCCAGGGCAGTCCGCACGAAGCCTTGCACGGCTCATGGACATGAGTGGCGATATCGGAGGGTTCGATGCCGCAGCAGGCGGCAATCACATCCGCCCGCACCGGATCACCGAGCTCGAAGGGTTGCGGCGACGTGAGCCGGGCGCCCACCGGGTCACCGCCATCCCGGTGGATCTCGACCGGCACCAATCCGGCCTTCTCCTCGAACCTGACCGTCTCGCCGACGGGTTTGCCGAATACCTCACCGATGCGCGCCAGGGCGAAGGCCGTGCCGACGTTGGGGTGGCCCGCGAAAGGCACTTCCGATTTAGGCGTAAAAATGCGCACCTCCGCGGTGTTCGCCGCGTCGGCGGGCGGCCGCACGAATGTCGTCTCGGCGTAAGAGAATTCCGACGCGATCGCCTGCATCAATTCCTCGTCGAGCCCCCCGGCGTCCAACACCACTGAAAGCTGATTGCCGCCGAACCGGAAATCGCTAAACACATCGACCGTCACATACCGCAACGCCATCCTCACCTCCCAATCCAATTGGGGTCGGACCTGAGGTCCGACCCCAGCATCATACTTATATGGAACTCGATCCAAATCCTTCCATTGAGTCTTCCGGAAAGTTCAATGACCGAAAAGATCAGTGACCAGAAAGATCAGTGAAATGCCGGAGGACAACACATGAGTCGCCCCAGCCGAATTTTTTACCTGATGTCCCGCTACACGTCGTTCAGCGCGGCCACAACCGTTCCAACGTGTTCTTCACGGATGCCGACCACCACCGTTATCGAGACTGGCTAAGGCGCGCAGCAACCGACCACAAGTTCGCCATCCACGGATATGCGCTCATGACCAACCATGTCCACCTGCTGGTCACGCCGGCCCACGAGGACACCCTGGCACGGGTGTTCAAATCTCTCAATTTGCGTTACGTGCGCCACATCAACGCCCGCGAAAACCGCACGGGCACGATCTGGGAAGGCCGCCACCGCGCCGCACTCATTGACAGCGACGCCTATTTTTTGACCTGCTTGCGCTATATCGAACTCAATCCCATGCGCGCCGGAATTGTCGCTGACCCAGGCGAGTATCCTTGGTCCAGTTACGCCTGGCACGGTGACGGAATACACGATGAATTGATCACGGACCATCCACTCTATTTAAGTTTGGGCCCCAGGGATGCCGATCGCCAGCGGGTTTACCGGGACATGGTCCGCTCTGCCCTCCCGGATGATCTCGTGAAATCAATTCGCTCCGCGACCCACGCCGGAACACCCCTCGGCGACAATCGCTTCGCGGCTCGCGTCAGTCGGGCATCCACCGCACGGAAAGACGCGCGACCGAGATTGGTACATCCCGAGCCATCACGCTAAATTGGGGTCGGACCTGGGGTCCGAGCCCAGGTCCGACCCCAATATAACGACGGAGCGGATATGGCTTATCGCATCGGGGTCGACATTGGCGGCACCTTCACGGACTTCGCGCTGTTCGAGGACGGCAGCCACGCCATGGCGATCCACAAGCAGTTGACGACGCCGGCCGATCCTTCGACCGCCGTGCTCGACGGCATCGCCACCCTGCTCGCCGGGAAAGGCGTTGCCCCGGGCAACGTCGACACCGTGGTCCACGGCACCACTCTGGTCACCAATGCCGTGATCGAGCGCCGCGGCGCCGCCACCGGCATGCTGGCGACTGAAGGCTTCATGGACATCCCCGACATGCGCCTTGAGCTGCGCTACGACATGTTCGACCTGCGCCTCAAGTACCCGCCGCCGGTGGTGCCCCGCTACATGCGCGCCGAGGTGGCCGAACGCATCAGCTACGAAGGCGACATCCAGACACCGCTCGACCTCGACGCCGCCCGCGCCGCCATCCAGGGCCTGATCGACGGCCACGGCATCGAGGCGCTCGCCGTCTGCTTCCTGCATTCCTACCTCGACGCCCGCCACGAGGACGCCGTCAAGGACCTCTGCACCCGCGAGTTCCCGAACCTCTACGTCTCCACCTCGTCCGAGGTCTTCCCTCAGATGCGCGAGTACGAGCGCTGGACGACGACCATGATCAACGCCTACACGCGGCCCATGTTCGACCGCTACCTAGGCCGCCTCGAAGATGGCCTCGCGGACCTCGGTATCAGCGGCCGCTTCTACATGATGACCTCGAACGGCGGCACCGTGACCCCGGACCTGGCGCGCCGCTTCCCCGTGCGCATGATGGAATCGGGCCCGGCCGCCGGCGCCCTGATGTCGGCCCACCACGGCCGCGTGCTCGAGATCCCCGATGTGCTCAGCTTCGACATGGGCGGCACCACCGCCAAGGGCGCGCTGGTGCGCGGCCACGCGCCGCTCAAGAAGTACGAGATGGAAGTCGCCCGGGTGCACGAATTCAAGAAGGGCTCGGGCCTGCTGGTGAAGATCCCGGTCATCGACATGATCGAGATCGGCGCCGGCGGCGGCTCCATCGCCGAGGCCGACGACCGCGGCCTGATCCAGGTCGGCCCGCGCTCGGCCGGCGCCGACCCGGGCCCGGCCTGCTACGGTCTGGGCGGCACGCAGGCCACGCTCACCGACGCCAACGTGGTGCTCGGCTACCTCGATCCGGACTTCTTCCTGGGCGGCGAGATGGCGCTCGACAAGCCGGCCGCCGAGGCTGCCCTCATCGAGCACGTCGCCCAGCCCCTCGGCCTGACCCTCACGCGCGCCGCCTGGGGCGTCCACGAGATCATCGACGAGGACGTCGCCCGCGCCTTCCGCATCCACGCCTCCGAGCGCGGCTTCGATTACCGCGGCTGCTCGATGGTGGCCTTCGGCGGCTCCGGCCCGGTGCACGCCGCGGGGGTTGCCCGCAAGCTGCGCATCCCGCGCGTCATCTTCCCGCTCGCTGCCGGCGTCATGTCGGCCTTCGGCCTGCTCGTCTCACCGCTTTCCTTCGAGGTGCTGCGCTCCAACCTCGTGTTCCTCGAGGACCTCGGCGACGACTGGGCCGAACGCTACTTGCGCCGGCCCGTCGACGAGGCCTGCGGCTACCTGATGGAGGCCGGCGTACCCGAGAGCGACATCCGCCTGACGCTCCGCCTCGACATGCGCTATCACGGCCAGGGCTATGAGATCGAAGTGACGCTACCCACCGACTGCGGCCCGGACCTGAACGGCGTGGCGGAGCTCCGGTCGGGCCTGCAGGATCTATTCGAGACACGCTACGCCGAAATCTTCTCCGAAGTGCTGCTTGAGGAAGCTCTCGAAGTGATGAACTGGAAAGTCGAGGCCACGGGTCCCGAAACCTCGGCGGCAGAGGGCTACGAGATTTCCGGCACCGCCGACGACACTTCCGCCGAGAGCGCCAAGAAGGGCACGCGGCGGGCCTACTTCCCCGAGACCGGCGATTACGTCGAGACCACCGTCTACGACCGCCTCGCGCTCGGCGCCGGCACCGAGATCCCGGGCCCGGCCCTGATCGAGGAGCGCGAATCAACCTGCGTCATCGGCCCCGGCGACACCGCCACCGTCGACGCCCATCACAACCTCATCGTCAACCTCGCCGTCCCCGCCGCTGCCGCAACCCATGCCGACGAGGCTGTTTCAGTTTAGGGTCGGACCTGGGGTCGGACCCAGCAACGGGAAGATTCGAGCATGACGCCGCCCGCACCCAATTACGACCCGGTCAGTCTCAAGATCCTTTGGGACCGACTGATCAGCATCACCGATGAAGGGGTCTCGACCCTGATCCGCACGGCGTTTTCGACCGTGGTGCGCGAGGCCTATGATCTGTCGGTCGTCCTCCTCGACACGGATGGCGAGCTGTTGGCCCAAGGCACCCAGTCGATCCCCTCGTTCACCGGCTCGGCCCCCGCAACCCTGGCTCACATGCTGGCCAAGTTCCCGCCCGCGAGCCTCGCGCCCGGCGACGTCGTGGTCACCAACGACCCCTGGATGGGCACCGGCCACACTTACGACATCAACGTTATGGCACCGATATTCCGCGGTGACCGGATCGCGGCTTATGCGCTGTCGATCACCCACCTCCCCGATATCGGCGGCCTGGGTTTCGGCGGCGAGGCCACCGAGATCTACCAGGAGGGCCTGCGCCTGCCGGTGCTCAAGCTGATGCGCGCCGGCCAGCTCGACCCGCTGCTCATCGACCTGCTGCGCTTCAACGTCCGCGTACCCGAGCAGGTGATCGGCGACGTCATGGCCAACATCGCCTGCGTCGGCGTGCTCGACCGCCAGCTCAACGCCTTCATGGACGACTACGCCGTCGAGGACATCACTCCGCTCAGCCGCCAGATTCGCGCCTTCTCGGAACGCGCCTTGCGCACCCGCATCGGCGAGATGGCCGACGGCGTCTATCCCACCGAAATGACCATTGAGGGGGTCGACGCGCCCCTCACCCTGCGCTGCGCTGTCACCATCCGCGGCGACTCGATCGCCATCGACTACGCCGGCACCGATGCCTGCGTGCATCACGGCATCAACGTGCCTTTCTGCTTCACCAACGGCTATTCGATCCACGCTATAAAGTGCGTCGCCGCCGCGACTATCCCCAACAACGGCGGCGCCACGCGGGCCATCGCCGTGACCGCGCCCGAAGGCTCGATCCTCAACGCCCAGCCGCCCTTCGCCGTGGCGGCGCGCCACTCGGTCGGCTGGTTCCTCCCGACCCTCATCTTCCGGGCGCTGGCCTCCGCCGTACCCGACGCCGTGCAGGCTGATTCCGGCATGATCAACATGGTCAACTTCCGCGGCACCCACCGCAACGGCCGGCCTATCACCACACTGCACTTCGCATCCGGCGGCTTCGGCGCTGCCGCCGGCCACGATGGCGAGCCGACGCTCAGCACGCCCTCCTCCAACGCCGCCATCCCGATCGAGGTCTGGGAGGCCGCGACCAGCATCACCATGACCCGCAAGGCACTGCGCCCGGGCTCGGGCGGCGATGGCGCCGCGCGCGGCGGCCTCGGCCAGGAGGTCTTCATGCGCAACGACACCGGCCACGACCTCACCGTCGACGTCATGGGCGTGCGCACCGACTACCCGGCCGAAGGCATGCACGGCGGCGGGCCGGGCGCGGCCCGCGAGATCCACGTCAACGGCCACAAGGCCGGCCAGAAAGGCCGCTTCATCCTCGCCCCCGGCGACACCCTCGAACGCTACGAAGCCGGCGGCGGCGGCTTCGGCGACCCCGCCGACCGTTCCGCCGACAAGATCACTGACGACGAGAAGCTGGGTCTAGCCTAGATCGGGTTCGACCCCTCGAATGAGGGGCAATTGCCGTCAGCCATCCACACAGCGCCAATAGCACCAGCCGACCCAAATCAGGGACAGGCCGAAGACACCAGCGCCGGTCTGCGCGAAGGAGATTCCGCCAAGCGGGCTCAGGCCCACGCCGAATACCAGCGCGCTAACGATCAGCGCGATGAGCGCCCCCTTACCGATCTCGCTGGACCCCCGTAGGGTCGCCACACCGAGAAGCGCGAACCCGAGCACCGTCAGCGCGCCCGAAACCGGAAAGGCGGCAGCCACCGGCCCCATCGCATCACCCGCTCCGTGCGCCTCGATGATCGTCGGAAACTCGATCGCAAGATACGGCGCGATGAACATCTCGTAGTAGTCGAGGCCGGCAATCAGCATCATGCCGACGAACAGCAGCAGATACCCCACCAATCCCGGCACCCCGGTCGCCGTGGCAAAACGCGCGTAGAACCCCGTCGTGCCGAGCAGTCCGATGATCAACGACACCATGAACAGCGCGTGGATGGCGAACCAGCCCGAGCTGGCGATCACCCGGGTCGACACGTGCTCGGGATGCGACATATAGGCGAAACCGAGCAGCAGACCGCTCACCATCATGGCGGCGGCAGCAAGCAGATGGAGCCTCTTGTGGGTCATCGCGAAATATTGACTCGGAGTCGGACTCCGAGTCCAACTCGGAGTCAGATGCAGAAGGAGGACTCACCATGACACGTATCCGCCGGGGTTTCGTCGATATCGAAGAGGGGCAGGTTCATTACCACGAGGCAGGTACGGGTGAGCGGCCGTTCGTCATGATCCACGGCTCGCCGATCTCAGCGCGCACGGTGCGCCCCTTCATCTTGCGATTGGCGCCGTCACGCCACGTGATCGCGCCCGACACGCTGGGCAACGGCCATTCCAGCCCGCCGGCACCGGCCAAGCCGGATATCTCTTATTTCGCAGACGCCCACGTCCGGGCCCTCGATGGCCTCGGCGTCGACAAATTCGACATCTACGGCCATCACACCGGCGCCAAGATCGCCGTCGAGATCGCCATCACCCACCCCGACCGCGTCGGCAAGGTGATCATGGACGGCTCTTCGGTTCGCGCGCCCGACAATCGGGAGATGCTGCTCAGCGGCATCAAACCGATCGAGATAAATGACGACGGCACCCACCTGCTGCGCGCCTGGCACATGGTACGCGACGCCTATCTCTTTTTCCCCTGGTGGAAGCACACGGCCGACGCGCGCCGCGAGCTCGGCCTGCCCGATACCGCCGACCTGCACGAGGAAGTGGTCGACATGATCGCCTGCATCGGTACCTACCACCTGCCCTATGGTGCCGCCGTCGGCCAATCACTGGAGGAGCGCCTGCCGCATCTCACCACCCCAACGCTGGTCGCCGCCGCCGAGAGCGATCAGCTCTATGACGAGATCGACGACGTCGCGGCCCTCATCACCCGCTCCGAAACTGCCCGCCTGCCCTCCCGCCGCGACGCCGCCGGCTGGGACGCATCAGCCGAAGCTTTCGCCGCATTCCTGGACGCATAAGAGAACAAACCACCCCTCTCACAGGAGACATCGTCATGACACGCATCCGCCGGGGCTTCGTCGATATCGAGGAGGGGCAGGTTCATTACCATGAGGCCGGCGCGGGTGAGCGGCCGTTCGTCATGATCCATGGCTCGCCGATCTCGGCACGGACGGTCCGGCCGTTCATCACCCGCATGACGCCCGCGCGCCGCGTGATCGCGCCGGACACGCTGGGCAACGGGCACTCCAGCCCACCCGCTCCGGCCGAACCAGACATTCCCTACCTGGCCGACGCCCACGTCCGGGCCCTCGATAGTCTGGGCGTCGACAAGTTCGATCTCTACGGCCACCACACCGGCGCCAAGATCGCCGTCGAGATTGCCATCGCGCACCCTGGCCGCGTCGGCAAGATGATCCTGGATGGCTCCTCGGTGCGCTCGGCCGCCGACGCCGACGTACTGATGAGCGGCATCAAGCCGATCGAGATCGACGACGACGGCACCCACCTGCTGCGCGCCTGGCACATGGTGCGCGACTCCTATCTCTTCTTCCCCTGGTGGAAGCACACGGCCGACGCCCGCCGCGACCTCGGCCTGCCCGACACCGAGACCCTGCACGAGGAGGTGGTCGACATGATCGCCGGGATCCGCACCTATCACCTGGTCTACGGCACCGCCTTTCGCCACGCCCTGGCCGAACGCCTGCCCAATCTCAACGTGCCGACACTGGTTGCCGCCGCCGAGAGCGACCAACTCTACGGCGAACTCGACGACGTCGCCGCCCTCATCACGGGGGCAGAGACCGCCCACCTCCCCTCCCGCCGCGATGCCGCCGGCTGGGACGCAGCCGCCCAAACTTTTGCGGCGTTCCTGGACGCATAAGAAAAAACCAAACCACCTCATCCCAACCTTCCCCCTGCCAGGGGGAAGGAGACCAAACGTCGCCTTACGGTCCTCTCCCCCTAGCAGGGGGAGAGACAGAGAGGGGGTGGACGGTTGCCTACAGGGCTCCGAAAAGTGGTGTCGTACCCCGCAGGGGTCTGACACCATTTTTCATCGCGCCGCCTCATCATCAGCGGAAACACCAGCCGCTAGCATGGCCTTGACCAGCCGATCCTGGACGGCTACCGGCCCGGGATAGGCCGCGCGGCTGTGGCTCAATCCCAGCGCGAGAAACGCCTCGGCAATCTTGTAAGTAAGCGGCCCCGGATTGATGACCGGCACGGGCAGCCGGTCGCGCAGATATCCATGGGCCTGATGCATGGTCGTCGAGCCCATGCAGATGACGTCGGCGCCGTCCTCTTCGATACAGCGCCGGGCGGCCGCCTCGAGCGCCGGCAGCACCCGATCCTCCTTACCGACCAGCAGGTTGCGGCCATCGGGCTCGACATTGATGGCGCGGATCGAGGCGCAGCGGTCGGCGAGGCGCAGCTCATCCAGCGACTTGCGGTAGAACGCCTTCCAGCCGTCCCACATGGTGACCACGGAGAAGCGCTGTCCCAGCATCAGCGCCGTGAGGTAGCTGACCCGGCCCGGACCAATGACCGGGATGTCGAGAACCGACCGCAGCGGCGCCACCCCCGAGTCCGTCATGGTGTCGATGCAGACGGCGTCGTAGCCCTCCGCCTGCGCATCGAGCGCGGCCTCGAAGGCTGCCAGGTCCCCCAATAGATAATCGTGATGGCTAACGAAATGCACCGGCGCGATCTTGACCGGCCGGAAGTCGAAGCGGAACCCAGGACCCAGCGCCACCGATTCCAATTGCGCCTGGCGCAGCGCCA
>Ga0115002_10007220_pt1 | contig 12563 bp, 13 predicted proteins | sample ArcticOcean_MG_C_8_FD_89576 | JGI IMG/M metagenome (GOLD analysis project Ga0115002, IMG submission 89576) | Marine microbial communities from western Arctic Ocean - ArcticOcean_MG_CB11_86 | ecosystem: Environmental > Aquatic > Marine > Oceanic | place: Arctic Ocean: Canada Basin | collected...
AACGGCTCCGATTATACCGGGTTGCCTTGGATGCCCCAAGAGGTGTCTTTCGCGGTGACGAACATATAGTCCTCATCGCCCACCACTTCACCCGAGTGGATTGCGTTCGCGGGTATGTGGGCGATGTCGTCTTCGACGAGGGTGCACTCGTCCCCATCGATATTCATATGAAAACTTCCACTCAGGACGATGACCATCTGCTCGTTCGGATGGCTATGGGGGGCGGCCTTCGTGCCTGCGGGAATGCTGAGTTTGCCGAAGATGACGCGCTCGCCTTCGATCCAAGCCCCGTGGGTGTCGGCATAGGTCTCGCCTGCCTTGCGGTCCTCCATTTCCTTGACGCTGTAGAAATGCTGGACGGCGTCCGGCCCGCCCTGCCGGGACGCTTCCTCCGGGGTGGCGAGATTTCCCTGAATGCCCCAGGCCGTGTCCTTAGCCGTAATAAAGACGAAATCCTCCCCCTCGAGGACCTCGGCCGAATGGATGGCGTTGGGGGGACGGTAGCTGAAGTCGTCCGCGACGAGTAGCTTCTCGTCTCCTTCGACGTTCATCCGTACCTGACCACCCAGGACGAGACTGATCTGCTCGTTCGGATGTGAATGGGCCTTGGAGCGGGTACCGGCAGGGATTTTAAGCTTCCCGAAGATAAGGCGCTCGCCCTCCACCCAGGAGCCGTTCGTGGGGGCGTAGGTCGGGCCCGCCAGGCCAACCTCCATTTCGCTTATTTTATAATAGTGCTGCATGTGATGCCCTCCTCATTGTCGTGGATTCAGCGCGCGCAGAGAGCCCGTGCCGCCGCTTTCCGGATTTCGCACTTACCGTGATTTTTTCTTCGCTATTTTCCGCTTCGGTGTCTTCTTGAACGCCTTTTTTTTGACTGTTTTGCGAGCAGTTGTTTTTTTCGCCACTTTTTTCTTGGTGGTCTTTTTCTCTACGGCTTTTTTTGCCGTGGCCTTTGGTTTAGCGCTTCCCTGTTTGATTCCGTGGATTCCCCACGAGGCGTCTTTTGTTGTGATGAAGATATGGTCTTCATCACCCAGGACAGTCGCACTGTGAATCGCATTCGCGGGCGTGTGGATGATGTCCCCGGCTTTGGCGGTCTTCACCTTGCCATTGATGGTCATGCGCACTCGTCCCTGGAGGACGTAGCTGAACTGCTCGTTCGGGTGGCTGTGAGGCTCTGCTCTTGTTCCGGCGGGAATTGTGATCTTGCCGAAAATCAGGCGCTCGCCCTCGATGAAGGGCCCGAACGCCGTGGAGTAGTCGCCTCCGGCATGGCGCGCCTTCATGGTCCCGGTGTTGTGGACGTATGATTTGTACCTTTTTGCCATTGAATTTCCTCGTTGATCCGTAGAGTCGCAGGAGAAAAAAGGGGCCTCCCCGCTTGGGAAGGCCCCTTTGATTTCTTGACGGTTTATTTTCCGGTAATTGATTTTATGAGCTTGGTGTATTCGTTGTAGCGAATGACGCGGCTCTTGTCGTAATCCTCTCCCTTCACAAATGTAACGCTCTCGCCGATGCTCTTCATGAAGCGTTTGAAGGATTTATTCGTCATCAGCTTCTCAAAGGCAGTGCGCAGCTTCGCGAGCCGATCGGCCGGCACTTTGGCTGGCGCCATGAAGATTCGCTCCATCTGAAAGCTGACGGATTTGAAGCCAAGCTCGGATGCTGATGGGACGTTCTTGAAATCAGCATCTTTCGAGAGGCGTTTGTCGCCCGTGATCATAAGGGCCCGGATCTTACCTGTTCTGATGTGTGCGCGGGCCTGGGTGGGGAAGGCAATCCCTACGTCATCTTGGCCCGAGAGGGAGGCGCGAAGCGCGGGACCGCCGCCCTTGTGGGGGATGAAGTTGACCTTGATTCCGGCGGCCTTCACCAGTTGCATCGAGGGTATATGTCCAGCACCCCAAACGCCGCTGTGCCCCCAGTTTATTTTTCCGGGGTTTTTCTTCGCGTAGGCGATGAGTTCTTTCATGTTCTTCCAAGGCTTGTTGGCCAAAGAGATAAACATAGGCTGAGCATGGTTGATTTTGGCAATGGTTTTGAAATCCCGCTGGGAGTTGAAGGGGACTTTCCGCGTCTGCGGCACCACCGCATCGAATTGATTTGCCGAGAAAATAATTGTGTAGCCGTCTGGCTTTGACTTGGCGACGAAGGCGGTTCCCTTCATGGCCGCGCCGCCGGGGATCAGTTTGACAATCATCGGCTGGCCGAGAATGTCGGCTATGATACTCGTGATGCCCCGTGCGTGGAGGTCATGGCTTCCGCCCGCGCCCAACGGAAGGACCAGTGTAATCGGCCGATCTGGGTATTCGCCAGCAGAGGCGGCCAGCGGCGATGCCAGCAGGGCAACGGCGATTAAAAAGATGAAAAATCGTTTCATGGAGTTTCTCCTCCCATTTGGATGATGCCCCCACTTCTTTTTGGCGAACCGAAAGTCCAAGCCATTAAGGGGCGGAAATAACAAGGGCGACCCAAGAGACCACCCCAACGATTTGTGATTTAACTATCCTAACAGAAAAATCTCCCGGTCCGTATTGAAAATTACGGACCGGGAGTCGGGTTTTTCGATGAATCCGTTCTTTTATTTTCCTGTTATATGTTTAATTAGAGCCGTGTATTGCTTGTATCTCTTGGGCCGGGTTTTGTCATATTCGACGCCACTCATGCTGTTCATGGGCATTCCGATGCTGCGCATGAAGCGTTTGAAAGACTTGTTCTTCATCAGCTTTGCGAAAGCATCCTGGAGGTATTTCATCCGTTCAGCCGAAATCCCCGAGGGCGCCATGAAAATTCGGTCCATCCGGAAGCCAATCCCGGGATATCCAAGCTCTGCGAGAGAAGGAACATTTCCGAAATCAGGGTCGCCCTTGTAACGATTTGGTCCAAGTACGACTAGCGGGCGTACCTTTCCGGCTTTTAAGTTTGGTCGACACTGCGTTGTCTGGCACGAACCGATGTCGAGGCGCCCCGCAAGGGTGGCACGAAGTAAAGGTCCGCCACCCTTATGTGGGATGAGGTTAACTTTGATGCCAGCAGCTTTTAGGATTTGGACTGTACTAGTGTAAGCACTACCCCAAACGCCGCTGTGGCCCCAATTGAGTTTCCCGGGGTTCTTCTTTGCATATGCGATGACCTGCTTGAAAGTTTTGAATTTAGATTTCGAATTTACAGCTAACATTCCGTCAGAGTGGTTGATCTTCCATACGGTCTTAAAGGCGGTCTGTGTGTTGACAGGTACTTTCCGGGTCTGCGGAACGATCATGTCGATGCCGTTATGGGTAAAAATAAGGGTATAACCGTCCGGCTTTGATTTGGCGACAAAGCTGGTGGCTTTCATCCCTGCTCCGCCCGGTAGGAGTTTCACGATCATGGGCTGACCAATAATGTCGGGCATGATTCCGGTGATACCACGGGCATGAAGATCGTGGCTCCCTCCGGCGCCGAACGGAATCACGACGACGATGGGACGGTCCGGGTACGCCGCCGCCGAGGCGCCGGTATTCATCATCGGCGAAACGAATATCGCCAGAGCAGCCATGAGAACTATGATTCTGCGCTTCATGAAGGTTCCTCCCCTTGTTACGGTGATGTTGCCTAAGCCCCTATCAGTTGTTTTCGGTTGTTCAACCAGGGGCGGATGATCAGATAGACGATCCAGATGATCGCTGCGCTCAGGAACACTGAAGCGACGGGCCGCTGAACAAAAACGTAGGAGAATAAATCGCCTTTTGCGTAGAGCATGGTTTGGGCTAACCGGTATTCGATGGGCTCGGAAAGCACGAAGGCGATGACGAGCGGGGCGAGATCAAATTTGAGTTTTCGGAGAATGAAAGCACATATCCCGACGACTACCATGATCATGACGTCGGTATCGACCCCCGTTGAGAGGGTGCCCACGAACGCCAGTCCTAGAATGATCGGGACCAAGTAAGATTTCTTGGCCTGAATCGCATATGCGAAAGGTTTGAGCAGAATATAGCCTAGGCCCAGAAACACGATATTGGCCAGGACCATGGACAGGAGAAGGGCGTACATCATTGGCCCCTGTTCCTCGAAGATTTGGGGGCCGGGGCGCATGCCGTGCGCCACGAAGGCACCCAGAAGGATGGCCGTGATGTTATCGCCGGGGATGCCGAGCGTGAGCAATGGCACCAGGGTGGGGCCGTTGACGGCGTTATTGGCCGCCTCGGGGGCGGCGATTCCGTCGAGATTGCCCTTGCCGTAGCTGTCCGGATCGTCCGAGGCTCGCTTGGCGGCGCTGTAGCTGATAAAGGCGGCGACGACCTGGCCCACGCCGGGCACCATACCGATGCCCGTGCCGATGGCTGTCGATCTGAGAATGGTGCGGATGGATCGCTTGAACTCGGGCCACTTGAGGCGCTCGCCCGCCTTGGATAGGTCGATGCGCTCGTCGATAAACCTCGGCGCTCGCGACTGGACAGCTTCCAGGACCTCGGGCACCGCGAAGATGCCAATGACGAGGGGGATGATTGGGATGCCGGCCGATAGAATCTCCAGTCCGAACGTCAATCTTGTCGCGCCGGTGGCGGCGTCGGTGCCGATCAGGCCCAGACCCAGCCCGATACAGGCGGCGATGGCACCCTTCAAGCCCGATTCGCTTGATACGCTCGCTATTAAAACGAGTGAGAAAATAATAATGGCGAACACTTCGGGGGGGCCGACCAATAGGACGACCAAGGCGATGGGCCCGATCAGGGACAGGGTGAAAATGTCCGACAAGGTGTCGCCGGTGACAGAGGAGAAGAGCGCCATCTCGAGGGCTTTGCGCCCCTGCCCTTTTCTGGTGAGAGCGGGGCCGTCGAACGTGGTGGCGATGGATGCACCTGTTCCCGGAATGCCGACAAGAATGGCCGAAATGCTCCCGCCGTAGATGCCTCCCTTGTAAATGCCTATAAGGAATGGGATGCCGAGCATGGGCTCAAGCTTGAAGGAGACCGGAAGCAGAATAGCCATCGTCAGGGTAGTGGTCAGACCGGGCATCGCGCCGACAAACATACCCAATATGAGCCCGAGGCTGATATAAACATAAGTGTCTATTCGCCAAAGAAGGTAAAACCCTTCAATAAAAGCATCAATCATAATGTCTCACTAGCCCTTCCATCCATAAAATATACTCACCAGAACCTGCATAAGGCCCTCTTCCGTGTTGGCGATAAAGTCGAAGTCCGATCTCGGAAGGGATATAGACAACAAACGTTCAAAAACGAATCGAATCGTTATTGGCGTGAGGACCGCAAAGGACAATACCTGCCACCAGATTCGGGTCCCCAGATACAGGGTCATCCCCCCCATCAGGAAAATTGTGGAGACGACATAGCCGAGTGAGGGAAGGAGGAAAGGATATATCAGCGCAATCGAATACAAAGTCAGAACCCGCTGGAGCGTTCCTGACTCCTCGAATACACTTCCCTCGTCGGCTTGTTTGAGCAAGCGGGCGGTACTGATGAAATAGGTCAGTGAGAGCCCGGTGAGAATGGCGAAGGCCAAGCGGGGAAAAAAGACCGGCGAGAGCCTCAGGAAGTCTGTCTGGGCTTCGGGAATCCCTCCCTGGGCGATGAGGCTTGGCATGATGGCGTATAAGGTCAGGGCGCCGAGGGTGACCCCCCCTCCCACCACCAGCGCCATGATGACGAGTGAGCGGTTTGGTATGTTGGGTGTTTTTTCTTCTTCCATGAAAAATTCCTAAATAATTGACTTCTCTTGGGCGAGGCAGAATTCTCTCTAGCAAGGCCGAAAAAGTCATATATGTGAAGATGGACTTATTATTCACTAAAATAGGGGTGATCGCAACATTAATAAAAGATGGAGCCGCATGTCAGCGGTTTTGGAGGTGGACTCCGGATTAAAGGAGTTTTACTATCTGTCCATCGGAGTTGTTTTTAAAGCTATTTCAGGCGGCAGTGATTTCACAGAGAAAGGATCGCCATGAATTCTGAAAAATCCATGAAAATCATCAATTCGGTAGATGTGAACAAGGATCTTGAATATGAGCCTCCCTATACAATCCTCTGGGGGGTGAACGATGAAACGACCGACACCAAGGTAATGACGATGCAGCGGACGATCATCCCGCCGGGCGGCAAGAACAAGATGCATTACCATTCGTGTGATGCGACTTTTTATGTCGCCCGGGGGCCCATTTATGTATACTCAGGCGATCCTGAGAACCCCGATAAACAACTGGTCGAGGCGGGGCACTTTTGCTACGCGCCGGCGGGTGTGGTGCACGGTCAGGAAAACCCCAGCAAAACCGAGGTGGCTGAGCTTATCGCCACCTACGGCAATTGCTCTCACCACGATAAAGCGGGGACGGTTTTTGTTCAATAACTCCTCTTCGGGGATTTTTTTCACAGATCTGTTTTGGGAGTGAGCGATGGATCGGGGAATGATCGCATTCTGGTATGACCTACCCGACTCGGGCCGGGATGAATATCTTTCGTGGCTTCATGAGGTCCATCTGCCTGAAGTATTGGCGGGGCGGGAAGATCTTCTGTGGGCGGCGCATTTTCGCAACGAAGGCGGCGGAGAGCGATTTCATGAGGTTGTTAAAGACATGATGCGCTCGGGGAAGGGCGAGGTTGAGGGCGGACATGATTTCCTGCTCCTCATCGGAGCCAAGTCGCCGCATAGTTTTTTTAATCCGAACTTTCCCCAACTTAAGGAGCGCCAGAGCGGCGAGACAAAGGAAATGGTCGGCCTGAGGGAGGGGCTAAACCTCTGCGTGTTTTCCGAGGAGGCACGCGTGGATGGCCCCGACGCGGCGCTTCGGCCAGCTGGCACGGCTCCCGGAAATTATATTCAGATGGGTAATTTCAATGTTGCCAAACCGGATGATGACCATGTGCTAGGCGGGTGGTATGCCCAGGTGCGGCTGCCCTTTATGGAAAAGATGCCTGGATGTATCGGCGCCCGTAAACTTACTGCCGCAGCTGGGTGGGGTAAGCACTCGATTCTTTACGAGTTTGCTTCCTCGCGGGCTCGTGATGATCATTTCATTGCGCACGAGGAAGAGGGTTTCGATGAAAATTCCTGGACGGCGAGAGTCCATGAATTTGTCATACATGCGCCATGCTCTCCTTTTGTCGGCCCGCGCCTATGGCCTCCGGTTGAGAATAAGGGGAGCTAGCAAGTGCCAATTGATAGGGGTATTTGGGCGACATGGTATGACCTTCCTGGGGATGGGAGGAAGGATTTTCTCTCGTGGCTGCACGAGGTCCATTTGCCCGAGGCGGTTCAAAGGCCCGGCTATCTTTGGGCAGCACATTTTGAGATACCCGAAAGCGCCTCGCGGATGAATCTGGTCAAGAAGAAGCTCACTTATACGGATACGGTTGATATCGGCGGAGGAACCCAGTTTTTAATCCTACGCGGAGCAGCGTCGCCGAATGTTTTTTGCGACCCGAATCCGGCCCAACTGGCGGAGCGCCAGAGCGCCGAGGTTCACGAAATGCTCAGTCGCCGCATTGGCGTGCGATCTTGTATTTTTGCCGAGGAAGGGCGAGTGGATGGCCCCGAGGTGCGAAGCCGCGCCCCTGGCTTGGCGCCAGGTCCGGCTATTCAGATGGGAAGCTTTGTTGCCAACTCGCTCGAGGCTGAATTCGATCTGGGTGCCTGGTATGCCCAGTACCGCCTTCCCTCGATGGGACGGATGCCGGGTTGTGTCGGTGCTCGAAAGTTGGTTTCGGTTGCCGGCTGGGCGAAGCATTCGATACTTTATGAATTCACTTCTCTCGATGCCCGGGAGGAGAATTTTCAGAAGCACGAAGAGCTTTCGATTGATGAGAAGGAGTGGTCTGGCAGGGTTATCCGGTATTTGACTCATGCGCCGGGCTCGCCCAGTGTTGGGCAGCGTATCTGGCCCAAAGCATAGTTGATCTTTTTGTTATTGTTGTTATTTCGAATGAAAGGGAGGGTTTCATGGATCGTTCAATATGGGCTACCTGGTATGATCTCCCCGAGGATGGGCGTGAAGAATATTTGGACTGGCTCCACGGAGTACATCTTCCTGAGGCGAAAAAACGCCCTGGCTATTTGTGGGCGGCGCACTATGAATCCTTGGAAAAACAGAGCATTAAGGAGAATGTTCCTGGCCGGTTGGTACACACGGACGTGGCTTCTCTTCCTGCGGGAGATCGATATATCCTTCTTATCGGCGCCGAGACGACCAAACCATTTTTCGATCCGACCCCAGCGGAACTTGCCGAGACCTATTCCACCGAGACCAAGCAGATGCTCTCTCGCCGCATTGGGGAGCGTTCGGCTATATTTGTCGAGGAAGCTCGAGTGGACGGCCCTGAAGTCGCTCAGAGAAGTGCCGATATGACGCCTGGCCCATGGATGCAGATGGGAAGCTTTAATTCAGGAAAACTTGAGGATGAGGACGAACTCGGTGCCTGGTATGCCCAGTGGCGACTTCCCTGCATGGAGATTCTTCCGGGGTGCATCGGTTGTCGAAAGCTAGTTTCAGCCTCTTCGTGGGCCAAGCACTCGGTTCTTTATGAATTTGTATCACTTGAGATGAGAAATGCTCATTTTCCGGTTCACGAAAAGGATGATCCTGAAAAAGAGGCATGGACGGATGTCGTTGTTCGCAAGCTAGTCCATGCGCCGGGTTCGCCTAACGTGGGCCGCCGTCTCTATCCATCCATGTAGAGATTAGAAGATATAACTAGAAGGTGAGCGACGAATAGACTCGATATTTCTTTAGTCGGAAGAACTTTCCACGTATAATTGGCTAGGTGATAGATTTTGCTAAGTTCTATCCTGAATTCGAAACAACGACTACTGGGGCAGGGTAGACTTTTTTGTCTATAGAACTTATTCTTTTTAAAGGGATCAGCCCTGCCTGAACCTGGTTGTGAGCGTGCTAATTTGAATTTTTTTCGAGAATAGCCCGATTTCTCGACATTTAGGAAGCAAACCGGAATATGAAAGTTTTGACGGCTGAATCCAGGGAACCAAGGCCCTTTCAGCTTAAAAATACAAACGGCGGGACCAAGAAAATATATCCCGTTATAATACAAGGCGGTATGGGCGCTGGTGTTTCCAATTGGCGGCTCGCGAATGCTGTCGCCCTCACAGGCCATATGGGTGTGGTTTCCGGAACCGCCCTGGACGCTATTTTTGTGCGTCGACTTCAGGACGGAGATCCCGGTGGCCATATGCGCCGCGCTCTGGCTTATTTTCCCCTCCCTAAAATTGTTGAACGTCTAATTTCCTGGTATTTCATCCCGGGTGGTAAAGACCCTGACAAACCATACAAGGCAGTCCCAAAATTCAGTATCACCCCTGGGAAACGCCTTCAAGAATTGACGATAGTGGCGAATTTCGTCGAGGTTTGGCTGGCCAAAGAAGGTCACGACGGGCCAGTCGGCATCAATCTGCTTGAAAAGATACAGTTGCCCAATATCTTTTCTCTCTATGGTGCCATGATGGCCGGCGTCGATTACGTCCTGATGGGTGCGGGAATACCGCGTGAGATCCCCGGGGTGCTCGACAAACTGGCCCGCCACGAGGAGGCTACTCTTCGGATTAACGTGGCGGACGTGAAAAATGAAGAGAGTTTCCATACGCGTCTCGACCCCCGAGATATAATTCCCCTCGATCTGCCTCCTCTCAAGCGGCCCGAATTTCTCGCAATTGTTGCCTCCGTCACGCTGGCAATGACCTTGATGAAAAAAGCTGCGGGTAAGGTAAACGGTTTCATTATCGAAGGACCCACGGCAGGTGGGCATAACGCACCTCCCCGCGGGCCGCTTCAACTTGATGATGTAGGGGAACCACTCTACGGACCCAAGGACGTTGTCGATCTCAAGAAAATAAAAGAACTCGGCTTGCCGTTCTGGGTGGCGGGTTCCTGCGCCAATCCTGAGAAACTTCGAGAGATTAGGGAGTTGGGCGCCATCGGTGTTCAGGCTGGAACTTTATTTGCTTATTGTGAGGAGTCCGGATTTGCCGAGTACATTAAACGGGCGATTTGTGAGAAAGCGGCGCGGAGTGAAGCGCAGGTATTCACTGATCCTGTGGCATCTCCAACCAGTTTCCCCTTCAAGGTCGTTCAATTAGAAGACACAAATTCCGAAAAAAAAGTTTATGATGATCGTCCTCGTAAATGCGACCTGGGCTATCTTCACCAAACCTATCTTCGCGAGGATGGGAAGGTATGTTATCGGTGTCCGTCGGAGCCGGTAGGGGATTATGAGAAAAAAGGCGGAAGCCAGGAGAACACCGAGGGCCGTAAGTGCCTCTGTAATGGTCTATTCTCCAATATCGGTCTTCCCCAGGTTCGCGAGTCGGGTTACCGCGAATTACCGCTGGTCACTTCAGGGAACGACGTAAATAAAATTGCTCGTTTTCTGAAAGACGGGAAGACTTCATATACCGCGCAGGAAGTGATCAGCTATCTACTGGACGAAGAGTAGCGCGGAGGGGGGAATAAGGACGAGTAGTCTCAACTGGGTAAAAAATTAATTGAGCGGCGGGTCTTCGGGTCCGCCGATTTTATTTGTCTTTCTCGCCCCGAGAAGAACCTCAACCTCCCTCCAGCGTGGCACAATCATGAGCCCGGCTAGAACAATGGCCAGCGACACGGGCGCAAGATCTGCTCGCTCTACCAGTATGGCGGCCCCCGGGAGGAGAATGATGGTCAGTACTTCGGCATGTGCTCTTCGACCGATGACCGCCGAAAGCAAGGCGTAGAGGGTGAGCGTGATAATGAGTGTCCAAGGAGAGGCCGCAAGAATAGCCCCGGCTGCGGCAGCGCCTCCCCTACCACCGCTAAAATCGTGAAACAGCGGCCATATTTGTCCGGCCACCACAGCAATCCCCGCGAGAAGAACCACCCAAGGCGAGTTGGTAAACAGTAGCGCCCCGCTTACTGCGATATATCCTTTGAGAAGATCAGCTACGAACACGATCACGCCAACAGGTTTTCCGAGAATCTTCCCGGCGTTCAGGAAGCTGAGGGATTCATCGCCCTCGAAGCGAAGGTCTAGCCCACGGGCCTTACCAGCGAACCAGGCGGGTGATATCGATCCGAGCGCGTAGGCAAGAGCCGTAATCAGGATGGTTGTAAAGATTAGAATCAAAACAATAATCCTAAACAAAAAGTCATTGATTTATTCGCAAAATAACGACTGGAAATTTAGCCTACCTGATTTTCCTGATATGCTTTTCGCCGCCATCCGAAAACAAACCATATGAACAACGCCAGTCCGCCTAGAACCTGGCTGCCGGAAACAGCCCACCAGATGCCGATTTCGGCCATACCGAATAGCGTACTGGCCACGTAGGCCATTGGGAGCATAACCATCCAGCGCACGATGGCCTCGACAAACATGGGCGGCTTGGTTTGCGAGGCCCCTTCGAACACCCCGGCAACCACCCGCCGCGTTCCCTCGAATAGAGTTCCTATGCAGAGAATTCGAAAACAGATGACCCCGGCAGGGGCCGCAGCGCCTTTGAGACCGAAAAAGTGAATAATCTGCTCGGCCCAAATGAATAAGGCGATTGTTGTCAGAAGAAGAATGGAAAACACAATAGAAATAGTGATCCAGGCGGCTACCCGTGCACGGTCAGGACGGCGGCCCCCGATGTTTTGGCCGACCATGGTTCGGACTGCGCCCTGGAGAGCGAAACCAGGCATTCGCCCCATCTGGCTTACCCGGTTTCCAACGCCCCAGGCAGCGAGTGCCAGCGCCCCGAAAGGGGAAATAAGACTAATCAAGACGAGGTTTGCGGTGCGCTCGAATAGGTTTTGCGCCCAGACGGGCCATCCGAGTTCGATGATGCGGAAAAGATGGGCGGGATGTGGCCGGAGGTGGGCTAACTTGAGACGGATTCGGCATCTTCCCGAAAAGAGGAAATATAACATAAGGAGAACACCCAGGAGGCGTCCAGCCCCTAGACCTAGTGGTGTGCCCGCCAGTCCCAGTGCCGGGAGGGGACCTGCCCCGTAAACTAACAGAGGAATTGAGAGAAATACTCCAATCGTGTTGACTATCATTCCCATCAGCGAGTAACCAGGCTCCCCAGCGCCGCGAAACATCGAAGCGAGAGTAAATATTCCATCTATAAAAAGGACCATGGCAAATGAAGCGCGTATATACATCGTTCCGAGGCGGATAATCTCGGAATCCGATGTGAGCATAGCCATGAGATAGGGGGCACCAACAATGCCCACTATGATGATTGGAGTAAAAAAAAGAATATAGAGAATGATGGTCTGGCCGACCATTAATGAAGCGCTGTCGAGATCCCCCGCGCCCACATACTGGGCCACGAGGGCTTGGCCCGCAGTGCGAATACCCATTCCGAATGAGCGACCTATGGATAAGAACATGAACCCAAAGGACATAGCGGCTAAGGCGTTCGCGCCGAGCTGACCCACCCAATAAAGCTCAATCACCACGTCAATGTTCCACGCGGTAAGTTCAAGATACACTGGGACGGCTAGGCGCAACAACCCGCGACGAATGGAACCCTTGGTGTAGTCGTAGCGCACCTTAGTTGCTGGTATTTGACGGCTCATGCAGCGTACT
>Ga0115002_10007221_pt1 | contig 12563 bp, 28 predicted proteins | sample ArcticOcean_MG_C_8_FD_89576 | JGI IMG/M metagenome (GOLD analysis project Ga0115002, IMG submission 89576) | Marine microbial communities from western Arctic Ocean - ArcticOcean_MG_CB11_86 | ecosystem: Environmental > Aquatic > Marine > Oceanic | place: Arctic Ocean: Canada Basin | collected...
TAAGTCGTTGGTACGAAAGGACTTACGACGCCGGGGCCGCCGCCGACGCTGTAAGTCGTTGCTATCAAAGGACTTACGACGAAAAATGTGGTAAGATAGGCAAGCTCGCGTTTTACTGTACATGGCAATTTAACTGTACATGGGACTATATATGCACAGAATTTATATTCTTGGTTATTTTATAATTTTTTATGGAATAGACTTGACTTTTCGGGCTATATGGACGATAATAGTAGTATGAGAAACACAAACGAAGTAACGACCGAACGACGAAGAATCAACGGTGACGGTTCAACTACAGTGGTCCTAATGGTACGTGGCACCAGACGTATACATACAAACAAGAGGGCACAGGTAATCGATAAACTTATTGACGATTACAAAAAAGGCTACAAATAATCAACCTAGCGGTTGACATATTCAAAACACTTTAGTACAATAGTTATATGAGAAACACAATGAAGCTAACGATTGAAAAAACAGACCATACCAGTTGTGCGTGGTATCAATTGTTTTTACATACTAATACAATGAAGATTGAAATGGGGTCTTCTAGGTATGCGTATGAAGATTGCTTAGATGAAGCAAATCAGATTATTGTAGAATTTTCAAAAGAAAATGTTCTCCTGGTTTCTAATGAAATTTATGATTTGCATCCATAAACGCTTGACACAACAATCCCAACTTGGTACAATAGTTATATGAGAAACACAATGAAAAGCATTCAAAGCAAAACAACTCGAAGTGGCAACATAATCAATATTATGGATGCTGGTTATGGCAGACGTGAACACTTTGCTCTAGGCAAACGATATTGGATTGCCTACGGCAACGGTTCACCCCGCAGGGCTATTAACTGTTCAGATAGTCTGAAATATATTACAACAAAATTCAACAACATGTAAAAATGAGAAACACAATGAGAACTTTACTTCAGAAATCACAATTCAGCCTTATCCGATGTGTCGGGACGACAGATAATAGTATCTGGTTTGCAGTTCTATCCGGTGGAATTCCGTGCGGGTCTGACTGGAAACACTTGCCCGTTGAAAAATGGGACTTGTCGCGTGCGTTGTGGTTTGGTGATGAAACCGAAGCACGGGCCAAACTGAAAAGTTTGGAAACCGCTTTCGCCGCTGATGTTGCAAGAAATGGGAGTAACTGATGAAACCTATAGACATACCCGCACGTACACTACGTGGTCTGACATACTTACGTAACGGTCAGAAATGCGAAACGTATTTGCCAGCCGGTAAAATCTTTCAGGTTGAAGAATGTTTAGTAGGGGATATTGAAGCAGTTATGCTGAAAATTGAACCTAGTGGACAACTCTACAATCTCTGGGGAGATACTGGTGAGGGGTATACTGAAAATTGGTACATGGGCCGAGTGGCTTGGGAGTGCAGGGGTTCACTACTCTGAAACCCCCTATCTTACCAGAAAAAACGCCCTAAGTCGTTTGACTGTAAGGACTTACGACATCGGCGGCGGCCCCGTGGCCCTAAGTCGTTTGATACCAAGGACTTACGACAAGTTTTTATTATTTCCTTTTAATTTGGGATTCTCCCTTGACTTTGGGGGTGGATTGGACGATAATACATATATCGGGTTGGTAGCTCAGTCGGTTAGAGCAGGGCACTCATAATGTCTTGGGCGGGGGTTCGAGTCCCTCTCAACCCATTTGTATAGTGGACATGCATATGTCCAACCCGAACCGGTCGGGTAATGGGTGTACAGTCAGTCAGTGAGAACATAGGTGTACAAGCCCATCGGGCCGAATAGGGGTGTGGGTGACAGCCAGCCAGTGTTAGCCAATGTACAGTGTATGTGTGAGAAGGTAATAAAGTTTGGGTTTTCTTTAGAATTTAGTGTATTATACTTGACAGGATGCCGATACTTACTATAATGGAGTAATGAGATACGGGAGGGGTTAAATTCCCCTCTGCCATACATGGTAGCAAGCCACAGCCAGCCGAGAAAAAATCGTTCGGATATCTTTATTTTTACATTTTAAGGACAATACTATGCTGACACCGGAAGAACGGCAAGACATGTGTGATATTTGGGATGCCCAAGAACTAGCTCCCGAAGACGAATTTGATGCCGAAGAACAATATTGGGAAGAAATGTCCCAATCTGAACAATATGCCACTTATGACCAAGTTTATGGAATGCCTGATGATTGACCTACTAATTTTCGTGCCACTGTGCCTTATTCTTATGTTTGGACTTGCTTTAAGTTCTTCAGAAAGAACAGTTGACAAACCTTACAAATCTAAGTATAATGACTGGGGAAAGAAATGCAGCACCAAAAACCACAAATAAAAAGAGGCACCGAACTAAATGGTGCTGTTGTTGACTCTATTCTGAACAACGGTGTTCTTTTAGTGGACATCGAAACAGACAGAGCAGGAGTGATTGATTTCTCTCATGCTGAAAAACTATTCTCATTGGAAAAACCAAAATGATTAAGCCCGACGAAATCACAGTCAAAAAAACAGTAACACTCACACGCGAGCAGGTTATTGAAATTGTTTGTGACCATCTTGTTTCGATTGATGTGTTAAGTGAAATGCCTATGTTGAATCTGGTAGATATAACTAGCACCGTAATGGATAAGGATGGAATGATGATAACGGTTGAGAAGGAAGGGAATTTGTTATGAGCCAAAACCAATTAAACTTTCCAATCGACATCAAAAAGTCAACAAAGCACTTGGTGTATGCCGATATCAAAAAGTCTCGTACTTACCATGAGTCGAACGATGATATGGATTTTTTTCCTCCAACTAAGACAGAATACAAAACCGAAACGATTGTGATAGGAGTTGTGGACAACGGTTGCGACGTTCCATCCCTTAACCAGTTCATTCAAGAGAAGGTTAAAGATAGTCCATACCACTGGACTGTAGAATCTGTGAAGTTCAGAGCGTCAGAAGTTGACTATTTTAAATTTGAATAAGGATAGGGTTTTGTTATGAGCGAAAGTGCAATTCAAAAAATCTGTAAAACTGTTTTCATGGCACATGGAATGGATATAACAATGGCCGTGTCTGTTGCCTTGTTAGAATTCGATGCCAATGATGAACTTAATAGAAAAAACTATGGAACTGTTGCTTGTGAACAAATTGAAGCGTTGCAATTAGACCATACTGAACGATAATACATATGCCGTAGTAGATTAAGGAAATCACCTTCCTGTAGAACAGGGAGACTATCGACGGATGGTTATGTGTACGGACCTATACATGTTAGGGAATGTACATTGGAGATGGTGGTACGAATCCGCCCTATGGCTTCCCTTAAAAAACGTCGTAAGTTGTTACTATGACACGACTTAGAACGACGGGGCGGGCCGCAGGCCCGTAAGTCGTTGGTATCAAAGGACTTACGGCGATTCTTCAGAGCAAATCTTATGCCAATAATTATTCCTAAAAATTAAAGAAAATAGCTCAATTCATCTTGCAATCATGCCGATACTTATTATAATGGGAGATGTGAGGCAAAAGCCTCGAACCTGTTTTTTTTGATAAGGAATGAAATTATGAGTTTTGCAACTGAAACCGCCCTGGACACTGTACGTAGCACTTTTGACTTTGAAGTTAAAAAGTTTCCGTTGACCGGTCCTGACAATACGCCAACCCCTGTGTTTGGTTTGTTCCGTGGAGATACTTTTGAGATGGTGGGTGGACGTTCAGTGTCTGACCGTTACATGCCTCATACTACCGATGCGGTTCTTCGGTTGACTGAGGCTACCAAAGCGGTATTTGAGGATGGAATGAATGTTGAATGTCATTTCCGCGATGGGCATTATGTTCGCGTTCAGCCTACTGTTGACATTCGCAAGTCGATATACGGCACAGCGGATAACATTTTCAAACGTGTTATGATTGAAGCGTTGTTCGATGGTTCTTTCCGTTTCTCAATTGGTTGTTTTCGTGATGCGTGTGAAAATATGGTCATGCTGAAATCGGTTGCTTCCACAAGTGTGGCTTTTCGCCATACACGTGGCTTGACCCTTCAAGTGAACGACCTTATCGCTACGGTTGCCAAGCTTAACGATGGTTGGGATAATTTGGTTGAGACCATCGAACGAATGGAATCGAAGGAAGTTGACTTGGCAAATTTCTTGAATGAGATTTATCCACAGCCTATACTTGACCCTCGCGTTGAAGGTTATGCCAAACGAACTGCCACTATTCACACAAATCGTACTAAGGCGATTATCAACCGTGTGATTCGTGAACGTAACGCTACTGGTCGCCCTCGACTGTTAACTGGTTCACGTGTATCCGCTTGGGAAGCTTACAATGCGGTTCAAGGCTACGTACAGCACGAAGCAACACGTGCATTAAAGGACACTAGTTTCGACCGAGCCATCAAAGCCAGTCGTGATACTGCTGTTCACCACGCTGAACAACTTGCGATAGCTGCCTAATTGTTCACCCTTTTCACCCCTGCCGGAACCGTGTCTCCGGTGGGGGATTTTTACGTACATGCAGAAATAATCGACGTAACCCGTTGGTATCAAAGGACTTACGGCGACGGGCCGGGGCTTGTGTTCCTAACTCTTTATATAATAACCACTTACATCAAATTATTATTTTATTCTAAAAAAGTTAAATATGTATTGACAAAACAGACGATAACTATATAATAGACTTATTAACAACAAAGTAATAAGGAATAGTTATGAAGTTATTGCTAGGCTATCACGGTACTCCTGTGAATTTCGACAGTTTCAATACTGAACATAGTGACGAATACGCTAGATTTGGTAGATGGGTTTATATGTCTACAAATCGAGATGATGTTTGGCAAAATTATATGAATCAAGATTCTCCAGACATGAAATGTCGGATAGATAGATTCATGGAAGAATCTGAACATAACGCCACAATTGCTACATGTAGAGCATACCCTCACGGTTTCAGAATGTTGAGGTGTGGATATATGGCAAAAAATCCGTTTGTGATTGCATCAAATGAATACTTAGAGATGACATCTTCTCAAATAGAAATTGTAGTACGGCATTGCGGTGATTGTAATGAAGACCTAAGCCTTCTTATGATGGGTGAAATGTCTACCCTTACGTTTGTTCAGGCAAATTATTGTGAACAGATTGAAAATATGATAGGTTATGATTGTGAACCTGGATATGCTTGGCAAGAATTTCTTGACTTACTTGGCTTTGATTGCATGGTTTTAAAAGACGTTTGTAATTTTTTTAATTTTTTGAACATCCCAAATAACACAGAGCATTACATGGTTCCTACAGCAAGAATAGGTACTAATAAAATTTTTGCATAACCTATTGATATCAAAGAACTTACGACATCACCCCCCGCCCCGCCGTCCTAAGTCGTTTGATAGTAAGGACTTACGGCGATTGTTTTGGTGTACACGCTTATCTATGCGAACAAGCGGCCACGGGAAGGAAATAGGGGAAAATATAGATTTGGGCTTGATTTGGTGGAGTGTATATGCTAGAATGGTCGATAATATAACTAGGGACATGAAAAGGAGAAATGAGATGCAAGTGAAAAATCGTAGGGGCGAGACTATTCTAAGTGGTGGCTTTGATAAGCTGCAAGCCTATACAAAAACACATGATGCTTATGCGGTTTGTGTGGACAAAGTGACAGATGAGTGCCATCGACTGTTCATTCAGTTTGATGATGGTTCGTACAGTCTGAACCGAATGACCAATGCCGATGGGCTGGAAACTTTGGTGCGTACTAGGTGGCCCGAATTAAAGGGTGTGGAATTGTTTACTGACTTTGAATCTAAGGGAATTATCTAATGGAATACCTAAGCTGTAACCCCGTTTCGATGCCTGGATTGATTGGACTGCTTTGCATGTTTGCCGTGGTTTGTTTTGTCTGCGATAAAATCGACTGGTATAACAATCCTGGTAATTCTTCAAAAAAAACTGAAGATAGTGTTGACAAGTAGACGATACTTGTTATAATAGGGACATGAGAGGCAAGTAAGCCTAAAACTGAAACTTGGCAATCACGCCACAAACTTTATTGGAGAACTGCGATGAACACCGAAACAACTGCAACTGAAACTGAAACGAAACCCGAACGTGCTGCTGTTCGTGCTTTCAAGGGAACCTTGGCCGAGTTGGTGACGCTTCACATTAACGGCGTTAAGGCTGGAAAGTCTAAGGCTGAATGTGCTGCGGAGGCTGATATCACGACCGAAAACTACGGTCAAAAAATCGGTGAATTGCGAAAGCAAGGCGTTCCGCTTCCCAAGTTCCCGAAAATGGGACGGTCGGCTGGTCAACCGATTGATATTGCAAGCCTGACCGAATTGGCTGAATCTCTCAGCTAAATACGCGAGTTAGGATTCTCCAAAAAAAATCCATCTTTACTCTTGACACTTTACAAAGGAATTGGTAGAATGAGAACTGTAACATTAAACGCGGAGAACCTCAAACGTGGAGATTGTCTGGATATTGCTGGTGTTCCTCGCCGTGTTCGCGGAGTCCACAAGGGACCGAACGAAATTTTGACCGTCTTTCCTGGGCGGCAGGGAGACCTTGAAACCATGAGTTTTGTCCAAGGCGAAAAGGTTATCGCCAAACGACCTAAGAAAAATATGGCGTAGGTGTTGAGGCGTACCGTCTCATTTCAGTGGGGCGGTACGTATTTGTCCCTATAGCTCAACGGTTAGAGCCGGGTTCTTATAAGGCTCAGATTCGGGTTCGATTCCCGATGGGGATACTGGTAAAGTTAATTCTATTCAAAGGAACAGTAAGATGAACAACGGACGAAAACGACCGGCAAAAGGCCCATACCCAAAGGGCGTTGTGAATGGCCCTGACCCAACCACTGACCGTGGGCGGCGACGGCGAAAAGCCAATACCTCCAATCTGAAAGAGGGGGAACAAGCGGAATAATGAACATATGCGAGGTGCCCCAGAAACCCTATGGAAATGTAAGGTTGAGATACCAAATATAAGGCTGGGGAGCTGTACGTAAAACTTGGTACAGTAGTGTGGTTAAATGACCATGAGAATGGTTATAATCGTGGGTTCGACTCCCGCACTTTGCACTTTATAATTTTGTCCCTAAGTCCTTGGTGCGTAAGCACTTAGGACGCCGGGGCGGGGCGCAGCCCCGTAAGTCCTTTGGTAGTAACGACTTAGGCCAATCTTTATTTTCTTTTCATTTTGTGTGGATATGTCTTGACATAAGGACGATACTAACTATAATAGAGACATAAGAAGTTAAAACACTGTGCCACTTATGGTGTAATGAGAAACACGCTGACGCTTTATGTTCAAGCTATAGTACGAACTAAACGATAGGGAAGTAATTAACCCTAAAGGAAGTGGACAGAATCTTATGGGTGCAAATCCCTAAAGTGGCAGTCTATACTGTGGGATTGTGGTGTAAAGGACGCATTTTACGGCGTTATGTATTGCATTTTCCTAGGAAATGTAGTACCGTAGTAAGGTAGCTCCTTGCTGTGGCAACTCTGGTAAGGAGTAGGTTCGATTCCTACCAATCTCAGCATACATTAGAGTAACGAGGCGTCAAAATTTCGTCAACCTTTTACTACGCCTACAACCCTTCGGGGAGAGAATGTAGAGATTTTGGTTGATTTGTGAGAAGGGGAAAATTATGGGTTTAGATTTAAAACTGTATGTTACTGTTGATGCTGGGGAACCGTCATTAACAAAGGTGGATTTGTTTGATTGTAATATCACGCACAATCTAAATAGGATGGCAACTGAACTTGGTATCTACTCTTTCTTATGGAACAAAGAAGATACTACATACGTTGCAGATGATTTGATTGCTCCCTTATGGGCGGCTTTGATTGATATGAGAAATCATCAAGATTATTACATACAGTTTGATGCTCCTAATGGGTGGGGTACTTATGATAATTTTCTTCCGTGGTTAGAGAAGTTGCTTGATAAGTGTGAACAATATCCCAAGGCTAATGTAAGCCACTGTAGATAGGTGAGACCAATGAAAGAGATGCAACGACTCCGAGTATATGTTTACCGGAACTTACATTTTAAGAATCGCGTGGTCTGGTCTGTATGTAAGGCACACACACGCGAACTGTTATTTCATACGCCTGACATTATTTTGTCTGATGTGAAGTTCAAAGTGAGTGAAGCAGGTCGCCAAAGGGTTATAGATGAACAGCGTAAGAATGTTCACGCCGGTGTCGAGGGTGACTTGGTTATTATGTCTGGTGTATGGATGGATTTAATTCAGTATGGAAATAAAGTAACCTACAACCCGTACAAATATGAGACGTTTGTTTATAGGGCCACAGAACACCCTATTGAATCAAGTGAACACTGTTATTTATCAGGAAGTGGTGATGTTTATGTATAATAAAATAGACCTAACCTCTTACCCTATAAGCACTTAGGGTGCCGGGGCGGGCCGCAGGCCCGTAACCCCTTACTACCAAACAACTTACGCCATTTATTTCCCTCAAGTTGGTATTGACAAAATGCCGATAATATGTTATACTGGATGACGTAACTCCTTATGGTATATATAGTTAGGTCGATTCTATGATTTGACCTGAACGCAGGTGCATGTACACGTACATTCTAATCTGTACGGGTGGGTGTTGAGTGTAGAGCCAGTGTACAAGCTAATATATACGAATGGTTCGCGGGGTAGAGAGTCAGTCAGTGTACGGGTGTGATGGTGAATTCTTTTGGGATTTATTGGAGTTTGGGGTTGACAATAGCCGATAATATACTATAATGGGCCTATAAGAAACAACCAACACCAACTAAGGAGCTACCATGAAGTTACTAGGTACGTCGTATAAGATTGAAAAGTCTGATAAGTGGTCTAAAGATATCCTATCTAAGATTATGTATTTAGCACCGTCTACTTTAAGTGGTAAGAATGTGTGTACGTGGGCAAGTAAAGGATGTATTGCCGCATGTCTTAATACCGCTGGACGTGGTGCAATGTCTAACGTCCAACAGGCCAGAGTCAATAGGACTAACCTATTCTTTAATGACCGTAACGGTTTTGAAACTAAGCTACGTAAGGAAATGACTTCATTCGTTAAGAAGTGTGACAAAGCTGTAAAAACTGCCGCTATGAGATTAAACGGTACTTCCGACCTTGCATGGGAAACCATATTCCCCGACCTATTCACTGACTATAAAACGTCTATGTTTTACGACTATACCAAAAGCGTAAGAAGAGCCATAGCGTTTGCACGTGGTGAAATGCCTAGTAATTACCACATTACCTTCTCACGTTCTGAAGTTAATGACCAACAATGTTTAGATGTACTAAAAGAAGGAGGTAACGTCGCCGTAGTATTTAAGGATGAGCTACCCAAAACTTGGAAAGGGTTTCCAGTGTTTAATGCTGATGAGCATGATTTAAGGTTCTTAGATAAAAAAGGAGTGGCTGGTTTGACTGCAAAAGGTAGAGCTAAGAAAGATACGTCTGGATTTGTAGTGGGGGCTTGAATGGAACCTAGCCCCTATATAGGATTGTTATATTTAGGTATCGCCGTATTCGGCTGGATTAAAGCACAGAAAGAATTATGATGGAAGAACAAAAGATAATCGTTGAATTCTCTGGATGGTTAGAAGCAGACCTAATTAAAACAAAGTTTCAAAAAACGGGAGGAAATGGTGCTGCTATAATCAATGGTCACGATTATATAGCACTATCAGAAGACGAAAGAGATGACTATATTTTAGAGTCTCTTATAACAGCATTGCAAGAATGTGACGACAACGACTGGGAACACATTGATATAATGGTGGAAGAAGTATAATGAAAAACAGACTAAAAGATGAATCAGGCTTTAGTAACTATGTTGGGTCCGATATAGTGGGCCGAGCAAGACAACATTTCGCACATGAAGCAAAAGTTAAGAAGGAAAAAATAGAAGCATCTAAGCGGCTGGAACTAAAAACCTTACGACTCCTAGCGGAGTCATTGGTATGAACAGAGTGTTAGTATATGTTGATTGTAATGGTGCTCCTGAGAAAGCTACTAGCTTTAAGAATAACGAGCAAGCCTTACATGCCCTATGGATGATTAGGATACGTAGGGACATTGATATGAGTATCCATGATATGTGGGCTATCGTTAAGCGTGAGAAAGTCGTCAGTGTTTGTGATGGTGGTTGTATATATATGATAAGATTGGAGGAAGGATGACATGTCAACGCATCTTAGATTGGCATACTTATGGGCGTGTGCCAGTTGATGCAAGTCCTGCCCAGTGGAACGCTATGGTAAAGCAAGCTATAGCATATCGTGAATTTGTAATAGAGGTAACTAAAAACTATGAATAACGTCTTATTCTTTATTGATTATGAGGGCGAATTAGGATTGATGTACCATGTTGATGGAAATGAGGATATGCGCAAGGCAGTAGTTAATATCCTAGAAGAAACCAATCAAGGTGGTGATGATACAATGCCTGATAGAATAGTTGATGGCCTTGACAACTTCTGTGAGGCTAAAATTAGTCTAGGTACTTTCTATCTATCAGGAGTGGAAACACTATAAACCAACCCCTACTCTATAACCAGCCCCGCCTATATGGTGGGGTTTTTTTACGTATATACTAATCTAACCATAAATTTAACAGCAAAGATTTCAGTATAATTCATAGGATAACCCATATTACTAAGATTTTCCCCTATTTCATAAGTCCACACAATAGAACCACTATTATTAGTTGTAGCATATAGAGTCCTACCTACATCGCTCTTATGTGATTTAGTATCAACTATTATTCCCTTCTGACCTATCTCCATTTTATCTGCTCTGATAATATGCTCTTCACGACACCCATCTATAATATCATCTATTAACATACATGTCTATCCCCTTCTTTCCCCATGTCGCGTTTAGTGTAGAGCCAGCCAGTTAGTCTAGTTTTATGAGGAAGATTTGTCCTATAGGAAGATTTTTTATAGATTTATTGGACCATCTCATAACACCCCTATTATTATAGCCCGTAACACCCCTTTCATTCCTATGTACATGACCTCCTACATACTCATGACCTCCTACATACTCATGACAATATCCCCATTCAATTATATGCCCCGATTCCCCCACACGCATCTCTGACACATTAACGATATTACGCTCTATACAGCTCTCAACTATATATTCTAGCATAATTCCAAGTCCATCCTATTCCTTCCAAATGTCGTGCAAAGTGTAGAGCCAGCCACCCTACTATACCACACAAACCCCCACAAGTCAAGGCAAAAACCCACATTTTCACAACTTTCCCAATCTTTCCAAAAAAGCAGGATTTCCCATTGACAAATGCCGATACTCACGGTATACTGTGTTGAGCAGGCACAAATGTAACAAAATGTAACAGGGCCAAGCCCAAAAGGATGAGAAGGATGAAAGTGATTTATAGAGAAAAGGTGCAGCAAGTTGAATTACAGTCTATAGTCTATGGGGATGTCTTTCTGTATGAGAATAAGCTGCATATACTGACAACTCACACTAATGCTAGTTCCCCTAACGACTTATTATGTGTTAGATTAAAGGATGGTATATCTGTATGGATGCATAAGACAGAACTTGTGATAGAGTGTGCCATAAACGAACTAGAAGCAACCCCTAGATAGGAGAGTATGATGAAAGTAGTATGTAAAAATACAGAACACCCAGAACTAACCATTAAAGACCTAGTTAATGGGGATATATTCACATGTGGTACGGTGAATACACATTATATGGCCCTGTCTGACTCTAATGCTGATGAGAGATATGCAGCAGAGCTAGAAACGGGCTATCTCACCTCATTTAGTTATGATGCCATCGTCACTAAATATGTCGCAGAACCCCTAAAAGTATCAAGAGCATAAGGAGAAACCATGAAACACCAAAATACATCTAATATGCCGATAAGCCGCCCATGTCTTAGGGATATAGAACAGGGTGAATTATTTAAGTACTGTGGAGATATCTATATGGTCACAGATGAGTATGAAATAGACATATCTACAGTTGTTAGACTTGATGGGGTCATACACCATCTTCAAGATAATATAAACGTAGACATATGTACCCACGAACCATTAAAATATCAAGTACTCTAAAATCTATACTTCCCTGTGGTCAAAGTGTACTAACCGTCTATACATGTCGAAAAAGTGAAATGGGGAAATGGCCTCATAGTGCGTGATAATCCAGGCTAGATTAGATGGTACAGTGATTACTTTATGATTTTTGTCTCAGAAATGTCTCAGAAAGTCTCAAGAATGTGATTTTATTTGTGATTTTGGTCTTGATTTTTGCCTTCTCATGTTGTAGAATAGCATTATTAAGGTGGTAGAAATAAGAATTTTTGTCAATAAATGCCTATTTTTATAGGGTATTTGTATTTTGTGTGTGTACCAGGAGAAAATCATGGCGAAGCGAACCACCGAGGATAACTACAAGGCCATTCTATTTTGGTATTGTTTAGATGTTATTTACTTTATATTTGGTGTATTGTTTGGGTATGTTCTATTTGGATAACTCCCTATACATTGGCTAAACTTCGTAGGATGCTCTCTGCTGCA
>Ga0115002_10007223_pt1 | contig 12557 bp, 12 predicted proteins | sample ArcticOcean_MG_C_8_FD_89576 | JGI IMG/M metagenome (GOLD analysis project Ga0115002, IMG submission 89576) | Marine microbial communities from western Arctic Ocean - ArcticOcean_MG_CB11_86 | ecosystem: Environmental > Aquatic > Marine > Oceanic | place: Arctic Ocean: Canada Basin | collected...
CATAAAAGCGGAGGAGGCACAGGTTTTTCTTTTAGTCGATTGAGACCTGAAGGTGATACTGTTGGGTCTACAGGTGGTATTGCGTCCGGCCCAGTAAGTTTCATCAATGCTTTTGACGCTGCTACAGATGTTGTTAAGCAAGGGGGAACCAGAAGAGGAGCCAATATGGGCATTCTGGAAGTAACCCACCCTGATGTATTGAAATTCATTCGATCCAAAGAAGATGGCAAACATTTGAATAATTTCAATATCTCCGTTGCTATCACAGAAGAGTTCATGGAAAGAGTGAAAAACAACGAAGAGTATGACCTTATAAATCCTCATGACGGAGGCATTACAGGTTCATTAAATGCCAAGTATGTCTTTGACTTAATGACTGAATTAGCTTGGAAAACAGGAGACCCAGGAATAGTGTTTTTAGATAGAATTAATAGAGATAATCCAAACCCTCAATTAGGACGCATTGAAAGCACAAACCCTTGTGGAGAGCAACCTTTGCTTCCGTATGAGTCTTGCAACTTGGGATCTATTAATCTAGCCCACATGGTTGACCTTAACAACGAGGTTATTGAAATTGATTGGGATAGATTGAGCCAAACGATAGCTACCTCTGTCCATTTATTGGACAATGTAATTGATATGAATAATTATCCTATCCCTGCTATAGCTGAAATGAGTAGGACCACTAGAAGAATCGGAGTAGGAATTATGGGGTTTGCTGATTTATTGGTTCAGTTAGGTATTAAATATGACTCCTATGCTGCTGTTGACTTAGCAGAAACCATTATGAAAAAAATACAAGAAGAAACCTACAAGGCATCAGGAGATTTGGCCGAAATCCGAGGAAATTTCCCCGCATGGGAAGGAAGTATTTATAATACAGCAGACAATCAACAAAAAATGCGCAATTCCGCTCCAGTCACAATAGCTCCTACTGGAACAATAAGTATTATTGCTGGTACTTCTAGTGGAATAGAGCCGTTGTTTGCGTTGTCTTACATACGAAATATAATGGATAATACTAAATTGGTTGAAGCAAACCCGTATTTTGAAGCAGTGGCTAAAAGTGAAGGTTTTTATTCTCAAGAGTTAATGGAAGAATTAGCTGAAAAAGGAACCCTGCATGACATGGATGTACCTGACTGGGTGAAGGAAGTATTTAGGACCGCTCATGATATAAGCCCAGAATGGCATGTCAGAATGCAAGCAGCATTTCAACGATATACCGATAATTCAGTGTCTAAAACTATTAATTTCCCATCTGATGCAACGATAGAGGATGTAAAAAAAGCCTATACTTTAGCATATGAAACTGGATGTAAAGGTATAACCGTTTATAGAGACGGAAGTAAAACCGGACAAACATTGAATACTGGAGGTAGTCTGTCGACTGAAGAAGAACAAGTAGAGCGAACTGCTGCAGAGCGCCCAAGAATATTGAATGGTACCACTCATCTTGTCAGAACCGGTCATGGCAATATGTACGTAACTATCAATTGTGATTCTGAAGGTAAGCCTTTCGAAGTTTTTGGAGCATTAGGTAAAGCAGGAGGAAGTGATTCAGCCCAACTAGAAGCGATTTCTAGATTGACTTCATTAGCATTGAGATCTGGTATTGGTGCAGATGAAATAGTTGAACAGCTTAAAGGAATTTCTGACGATAGTCCGGCATGGGATGAAGGCGAATTAGTGAAATCTACCCCAGATGCTGTTGCGATAGCTTTGCGTAATTACGTCGACGGAGCCAAAGAGGTTGAAAATGCAAGCTGGTCTTTAGATAATATATCTAAAGCAAACATCAGAGGGAAGAGCTGTCCTGAATGTGACGGATCCTTGATTATGGAAGAAGGATGCGAAAAATGTATGTCCTGCGGTTTTAGTAAGTGTGATTAATACCGTATAAAAGCATTATTGTACAAATGCCGCAGTAAATAAAAATTACTGCGGCATTTGTATTGAATAAATAAAAAAATGGAATTGGAGTTGAGATGGTTACAAACAAACCAACTGTTGCTATAACAATGGGGGACCCCTGTGGTATTGGCCCAGAAGTGGTCGTAAAAGCCTTAAGTAACAAAGAAATTTACGATTGGTGTATTCCTGTGGTAGTAGGAAATTCTTATTCTATGGAGACAGCGATAGCAATGTTAAACAGCCCTGCTAAAATCCATTTGGTTACCGATGAAGATAACTTCGATTCAAATATTGCTTTGATTAACGTAATAGATATCGGAAACTTAGATCCTGAAAACATAACTCAAGGAAAAATAAACCCAGCTTGCGGAAAAGCAGCGATGGAATGGGTTACAAAAGCCGGAGAAATGGCTATGGCGGGCCGTGTAAATGCCCTTGCTACCGCTCCTTTGAATAAAGAAGCAGCGAGCCTAGCTGGATATGAATCTATTGGACACATGGAACTGCTTCAAGAATTAACAGGATCAAAAACAGTTGCCACTATGTTAATTGCTAAAAATCTTCGAGTAGTTCACCTCACCACCCACAGATCTTTAAGATTAGCGTGTGATTACGTTAAAAAAGACAGGATATTGGATTTTTTGAAAATAACCGATCAGAATTTTAAGCAATGGGGATTCAAAAACCCTAGAATTGGAGTTGCCGCATTAAACCCACATGGAAGTGACGGAGGACTGCTTGGGAATGAGGAACAGGAAGAAATAGCTCCAGCGGTTAAAATCGCTCAAGCTGAGGGAATGTCTGTCGAAGGTCCAATACCTGCCGATATAATTTTTCATCAGGCAATAAATGGAGATTTCGATGCAGTGTTATGTATGTACCATGACCAAGGCCATATCCCTGTAAAGGTTTATGGATTTGAAGAAAGTATAACTGCTAATCTAGGACTTCCGTTTGTAAGAACTTCAGTTGATCACGGAACCGCATTCGATATAGCAGGAAAAGGTATAGCTGATTCTCTTAGCATGGTTGAAGCGATTAAACTTGCTTCTAATTTGGCATCTGGTTCCAGATTGTCTGATTAATGTTTGATAGATAGATGTTATAATGCTTTTTCATTTGATTGAATAGAAAGGTAATGAATATGCAAATAGGTTTTATCGGCGGTGGAGTTATGGCAGAAGCTATAATTTCAGGAATGACAAGCAGCGGAATTGTGAATTGTAGCGATGTCATGGCCTCTGATTTATATAGTACCAGACGTGAATACCTTAAGAGCACGTACGGAATTGAAGTTACTGATAATAATACTGACGTGATTGAATACGCCTCAATTATATTTGTGGCTGTTAAACCTCAGGACATACCAAATATAGGCATAGACATAGCTAGATCAGTTACTAAAAGCCAAACGGTTGTATCTATTGCCGCAGGCATATCTATCAATCAGATGGCAGAAGCTTTTAAAACACCTAATCTTATTAGAGTTATGCCCAATACTCCAGCTCAGGTTAAGAGTGGTATGAGCGTTTGGATGAGCACAAGTAGCGTTTCTGAAACTCATGTGAATATGGTTAAAAAAATATTAGACGGAATTGGAAAACAGTATCAGGTTTTTGATGAAAAATATATTAATATGGCAACTGGATTAAGTGCTAGTGGACCTGCTTATATATTGATGATTATTGATGCGCTGGTTGATGCTGGGGTCCTTCTTGGCATGCCTAGAGCAATGTCAAAAATACTAGCTGTTCAAATGATAAAAGGCACATCTGAACTGGCTGAATCTAGTGATTTACATCTAAAAGAATTGTCAGATATGGTTGTTTCTCCTGGTGGAACTACCGCTGCTGGTCTTTTAGTATTGGAAAGTCAAGGAATCTCACATGCACTGATACGTGCAGTGGAAGCGGCTTATAATAAGGCGCTGGAATTAGGTAACTAAATAGAAAAAAGCAGAGGTTATTATTTTGGCATTCATAATACAAATATTATCAGGGTTATTGAATTTTCTCGTATATGCTGTTTTAGCTCGAGTCATATTACAATTGGTTATACCACTTTTAGTGCAGAAAAAAGGATCTGCTCCCCAGTTCCTTTTGGTTCTTAGTTCTTTAGTGAATCAAGTCACAGATCCTATATTGAACCCCATAAAACGGTTCTTGCCAGCAACAGGTATGTTGGATTTTAGCCCATTGATAGCTATAGTTGTTTTGACAGTTTTGGCAGATGTAGTTATTCCACGGTTATTGTAAAAAAACCATAAGTTGACCCAGTAGCTTCAAAATCGAGAGTGTTGATATGGCTGGTTATTCAGTTGCCAAAGATTTAAAGCAATTAGAAGATATATATTTTGAAGAAATAAAGCATTGCTTCGTTAAAGACCGACCTGTAATAGTGGTAATGTCCGGGTTACCGGGCACCGGTAAGTCTTATTTTTCAGAACAACTAGCTGCAACAGAGGAACTGTTTGTAATATCCAGTGATAGGATTCGTAAACGGTTAGTTAAATATCCTAAATATACTTCCAATGAACATTATAGAGTCTTTGCATCCTGCCACGGATTGATAGAAAGATTGATTAAAAAAAATATCAGTGTCGTGTTTGATGCAACTAATTTAAACAAATTTGCTATTCAACCATTAAAAAGATTATCAACATCATTGAATTGTAGAATGGTCATCGCCCTATGTGTTGCTCCTGAACCATTAGTACAATCTAGATTAAAAGATCGAGTTAATGGAAAAGATGATTATGGTTCAGATGCTGACTGGGATATATATAAAATGCTTAAAACTAAGCAAACTGCTATAACAGAGCCTTATTATGAAATTGATTCGTCTCTAGACAACAGCAGCGTAATAAGAGCTATACAAAAATTTATTATGGATGAACAATAAATATGAATTGCACTTTTAAGATATTGAATGAATCACAAGTGACTGGTAACAATGCCCAATTGATCCCTCTATTTTTTTCCGAAGAGAATAACCTTGAGTTGAAAGATGTTGCTTGCGGGTTATCGTCCACTGACAAGGATCTTATTAAACACGTTGTGGAGAATCATGAATTTAATCCAGCTAAAAATGAATACATGGTAGTACATGGCAAAAACAATGATGAGATTAAGCAAATAGTGCTTCTAGGCATGGGCATAAAGGCGCATTGTGACTTGGACAAACTACGAACTATTTTTGGTAACGCTATAAGATTCTTGAGAAGTAAAAATATACTTGAAGTCGATGTGCATCTATCAATATTGAAAGAATTTAGAAATGGAATTGAAACACAAATTCAAGCTATCACGGAAGGCTTAGCTTTAGGAAACTACGAATTCTATAAATGGAAATCTAAAGATAAAACAAATGAAACAATTCATATCAATTTTGTGATTAAACAGATGCATGCGAATGAAGTAGAACAATGCCAAAAAGGCATGTTGCTGGGAGCCCATATGAGTGAAGGAGTAGAGTTAGCTAGAGATATGGTCAATAATCCGGCAAACAAAATGACTCCAACAGATATGGCTAACATAGCTATAAATATGGAAAAAATGCTTCCAGTTTCATCTACTGTTCTGGAATATGATGATATGGTTTCTTTGGGCATGGAGGCTTTGATAGGAGTTGCCAAAGGCAGCGTAGAGCTTCCTAAATTGATTATAGTTAAATATGAAGGAGACCCAAATAATCCTGATAATAATATATGTTTTATAGGTAAAGGTATAACTTTTGATACTGGTGGTATTTCGTTAAAACCGCCGGCTGGCATGGAAAATATGAAAGGAGACATGGCTGGAGGGGCATCAGTTTTGGGAGCAATGCATATCGTAGCGTCTTGTAAACCGACGGTTAACGTAATTGGAATAATTCCAGCTACAGAAAATATGCCGGGAGGTTCCGCACAAAAACCTGGAGATGTAGTCACTACAATGAATGGCAAAACTATTGAAGTTATTAACACCGATGCAGAAGGAAGATTAGTATTGGCTGATGCTTTATGCTATGCAGATTTTTTGGGAGTTAAGAAAGTTATTGATGTAGCTACTCTAACTGGAGCTATGGTTGTTACTTTGGGAAAAGTATGCACTGGATTTATGAGTAATGATCAGGAATTTAGTAATGCGTTGTTAGCTGCATCTAGGTCATCAGGGGAAAAATTTTGGGAATTGCCATTATTTGATGAATATGAAGATCTTATTAAGAGCGATGTAGCGGATATGAAAAACACTGGTGGTAGGCAAGCCGGATCTATAACTGCTGCTATGTTATTAAAAAATTTCGTGAATGGCATGTCTTGGATTCACCTAGATATCGCTGGTACCTCGACCTCTACTAAAAATAATGGATACCTTGTAAAAGGTGCAACAGGTTTACCTGCACGAACTCTAGCTCAGATTGCTATTGATATGTCTGAAAAATCAGATTGACAACAATCTCTTATAAATATTGGAAATGGAAGATATTGATCATATTTTCATTGTTTTACACGACCAACTACCTCGGTAGATTCAATTTTTGGCCACTGGCACCTCTAATACGAGAGGATTTGCACTTAACCAATGTACAGATTGGATTAATCAATGCCGCACTGCTGTGGGGTTTCTGTTTAGGAGATGTAATTCATGGTTCTATGTCTGAAAGATATGGATTTAAACTATGGATATTATGTGGAGCAATCCTTACCACTGTATGTAATATTATTGTAAGCTTTAGCGACTCATTTTTATTTTTTTTGATTCCTTGGTTTCTATGTGGGTTTTGTAATGCTGCTTGCTGGGCGCCCGGCATTGGAATGGTGAGCCAATGGTGGAATAAATCAGAAAGAGGATTTGCGCTTGGAGTTGTTTCTGGAGCTTCCGGTGGTGCAATGTTACTAATGTGGAGTGTTACCGGTTTAATAGGTACATCATTTGACTGGCGAATGTCATTTAGATACCCTCCGATTATTATTGCTGTTGCTGCGATCATAGTGTTTGTAATGTGTAAGGATTTTCCGTCGTCTGCAGGATTCTCAAATAGAACGAGAAAGAATCAAAATCTACTTACTTGGGCAAAATATAAACTTATTTTAAAGAATCCAAAGTTTCACTTGATAGGGCATATAAAAGGATTAGAAAATGTAGTTCGTTATGGCTTGATGACTTGGATCCCTCTTTATTATTACGATAAGGGTGGATTTGATATACGAACTACAATTTTGATTACTATATTGCTTCCAATCGGTTACATGATAGCTCCACCAATTGCAGGTATTTTGTCCGATAAAATGCTGCATAGCGATAGAAAGCCGCTAACACTGGCTTCCTGTGTATTGAGCTCAGGAGTGCTATTTTGCATGTGCTTTGTGGACCCTAATGATGTGTTTATTGGATGTGTACTTATGATAATAGGAGGTCTTAGTTTAGGTATGTCTCAACTGCCTGTGATGGCTGTAGATTTTTTCGGCAAAGATCTAGCTGCTACTACGTCTTCGCTGGTTGATGCACATGGCTATTTTTATGCAGGAGTTCAAGCTGTGATAATCAGTTTAATTGTGGGAGTTATGGGAAACTGGGCAATTGTGTTTTTATTGATGGGTTCAGTAAGGTTATTGTCAGCAGGAGTTTTGTTAGTTGCTCGGCTCCGCTAACTCATTATTGTCAGCTTCTATGACTGCTGTAACAGCAGAAATAGCTACTTCAATTTGAGAGTCATCCGGGGTTTGTGTAGTTATCCGTTGAAGAAGTAGCCCTGGTTGTGAAACTATAGCACTTACTAAAGAATGTTTGTGTGTGCCCGCATAGCGTATGATTTCATAACTGATTGAGGCAATTACTGGGATTAATATTATTCTAGAAATTATTCTACCTAAAAACGTAGTTTCTCCAAGTAGAGAAAAAATAAATATGGAGACCACCATGACAGTTAATAAGAATGCAGTTCCACATCTGGGATGAGGAGTAGGGTATTTCTTAACGGCAGATACCGTTAATTGTTCATCTGCTTCTAAAGCATGAATAGACATGTGCTCGGCTCCGTGATACTGATAAACTCGCTTTATATCGGGGAAAAAACCGATTACTGCGACATATGCTACTAATATCACTAGCCTAAGAATGCCTTCTAATATATTACTTATTAATGGGGAAGGTAAAAAATTATCTACAATTTCTAAAAGTACAACTGGAGTGATGAAAAATATAATAATGGCTATTCCAACAGAAAAAATTATAGTTAATATTAGTGATAAATTGGATATCGGCTTCTCTTCTATATCATCAACATTTTCAACTGATAGTATGGATGATTTATGTAAGGATTTGATACCCATTGAAAGAGTTTCTGCAAGAACCAATATTCCGCGTAGTAATGGAACACTCCTGAATTTGCTTGTGAAGATATGATTTAGTGGTTCAATGATAGTTGTTATTGTGCCATCTGGTCTTCTTACTGCTAGTGAGTAGTGAGACTTACCTCGGATCATTACTCCTTCGATGACGGCTTGCCCACCATATGTGTGCTTTGAATTATTGGCCATTAGTATCCATTTTTAGTGAGATTGAATAATTCAGTTTGTTTATTATTAGTATGTTTTGATTTAGTGTCACGATGCTCGTAATTAATTACGATGGCATATTGTATCGGCGTCGTAATCTTTCAATTCTTCCTTGTGTATCTACTATACGTTGTTCACCTGTATAAAATGGGTGACAAGTAGAACATATTTCTATTCGTAGAGTAGATTTCGTAGATGCTGTCTCATGAACTGCTCCACATGAACAGGTAACTGTTGCATTTACGAATTCTGGGTGTATTTCTGGCTTCATGGTTTATTACTTTTTACTTTAGTCTGGGTACACGCTAACTTTTTTGCGCTGTCTAGTTTCCCATTCGAAAGTTACTTTTCCTTCAATTTTTGCATAAATCGTATGGTCTTTGCCTAGACCAACATTAAGGCCGGGGTGAATTTTTGTCCCGCGTTGCCTTATTATTATATTCCCAGGTATAACTAACTCACCACCAAATTTCTTTACCCCGAGTCGTTTCGCATTACTATCTCGGCCGTTACTAGAGCTTCCACCTGCTTTCTTATGTGCCATATTCCCCTCTTTAAGCGGTTATATTAGTTATTGCTATACGAGTATAATTCTGTCTGTGACCTTTTCTTTTCCGATCACGATTTTTTGCTTTGTATTTGAACACTATTACTTTTTTATCTTTATAGTGTTTTTGTACTTCTGCAGTGACGGTTGCATTTTCAACTGTTGGGTTACCAAACTTAACTGTACCGTTATCGGAAACAGCTAGTATCTCGTTGAATTCGGCTGTAGAGCCTATTTCATTCGGCAGTAATTCTACATCTAACACATCGCCCTGTTGGACTTTGTATTGTTTACCACCTGTTTTTATAATTGCATAATTCATAATGTCGAAATCAAATTTTATGTTAGTAATTTATAAGTGTCAAGTGAAGGATTTTCTAATTTTACTTGAATGTTATATATTTGAGATGTTGGAGTACCATTACAGAGTGAGATTTAAATTTAATTTAGGAGAACATTATGAATTCTACAGGAGTATCACACATAGCTTTTTGTGTTACAGATATAGATGAATCACTAAAATTTTATAGAGATATAGTCGGAATGATAGTGGATTTTGACCGTATACAAGACACTACAGCGGGAGGACTTCCTGCATTGTATGCTCACTCACGATCTAATCGACGCCAAGTAAGGTTGAGGTTCGCTGAAGATGCTAACCCTCATTTTATAATGACTACTCACCCTGAAGATGTAGTGGATGGAAGCCCTATAAAACTGGATCAAATTGGAATCAGCCATTTTTCGTTTTCCATGACAGATCTTGAATCATTTAGAAAACATTTGGTTGCAAATGGAGTCAAATTTGCTAGTGAAATGGATTCACTTGGTACAGGTGCGAGTTTCTTCGTTTATGATCCAGATGGAATGATCGTTCAATTTGACCAAAATTAAATTCAATCGGAATTTAATTTTGGTCGCTGGCATTCGATGTACGAAGTATAAAAGCAAGTGAGATTAATTGGAAAACGATAAAAATATCAAAAAGCCGAAAATGTACTATGGTTGGTGGATAGTCATTGCTGCAGCATTACAAGGGATGTTCGCTAACGGAGTCATTTCTAATGGTTTTTCAAGATTCTTTGAACCAATTCGAGGAGACTTGTCGATCAGTTATTTGCAAATGTCTTTGGTTTTCAGCCTTCAACGAGCAGAAGGCGGTATGGGGGGACCCATTGTAGGTTTACTTGTGGATAAATACGGTGCCCGCCCTATGATAGTTTTTGGCGGATTTTGCGCAGGTATTGGTTTAATATTGGTATCCTTCGCGCAAAATTATTGGCAATTGGTAGCATTGTTTGTCGGCATAGTGTCTTTGGGAAAAACTGCTGGCACTGGCCAAACATTAATGGCTTTGGTGAATCGATGGTTTGTAAAAAAGAAAGCTATAGCCATGTCTACTTTGATGACTTCTTTTGCAGCAGGCGGAGCAGTTGTGGTGCCTCTGTTAAATTATGGCATAACCCAATTTGGATGGAGAGCTACCGTTTTCTATATGGGACTGTTTATCTTTGTATTGACTATTCCAGTTTCTTTAATAATCCGGAGCAAACCCGAAGATTTAGGATTGTTACCAGATGGCGATCAACCCATAGACCCAAACGATACAACTAACAATTTATCAAGCAACCAACCAACACAAGATTTTACTGTGCGAGAGGCGTTAAGTAGTTTATCCTTTTGGTTCATAATGATTGGATTAGTCACGCGAACTAGCGCTACCAACGCACTTTTGATTCACTGGTTTCCGATGATGGCGCTATCAGGTATAGGACCTGCCGGAGCTACCAGATTATTTGCATTAATGATGGGATTGGCAATTCCATTAAGATTTTTTATGGGGTGGGCTGTGGATTTTTTCCCGCCCCGTATTATATTGTTTACAGGGATGATGGCGGGAGCCATAGGTGTCTTGATACTTTGGTGGTTTGGTAATATTTGGGGAGCTTTAGGTTTTGCGATTTGTATTTCGTTAATCGAAGGTATAACGTCTACAAACTGGCTAATGTTGGCTAATTATTTTGGCCAGTCAAAATTCGCAACCTTGATGGGTATTTTGAGCCTCTTCCATAATTCATTCATGTTTATATCGCCGTTGTATGCGGGTTGGTTGAGAGACTCCACAAATAGCTATTCTGTAGCATTGCTAACCTTTGCCCCAATGTTCGCTATTGGAGCTATAAGTTTCGCGTTAGCCAAGAAACCCATCCATAGGTAGGACGTAGTTAAAATTACCGGTAAGAAATTACTGACAGTTATTAGCGCTTATGTTATTATTTCATTTAGATAGGAGGTGTCCAATTGGAAGCTATTGATTATTCAGCACCAAAGACAGTAGAGGAAGCCTTGGTAATATTATCTTCGAAAGGAGATAAGGCAAAAATATTAGCAGGTGGAACCGATTTATTAGTACAAATGCGTGGTGGACGTTTTAGTTTAGAATCAGTCGTAGATGTAAAGGGTATTGATTCACTGAGTTCTTACTCGTATGACTCATCTAACGGTCTAGTAATAGGCGCAGCAGTAGAACTGTACAGAATCTACCAGGATGAAGAACTCGCAGCAGCATTTCCTGGAATTATGGATGCAGCAACACTAATTGGTGGTATACAAATACAGGGCCGAGCTACATTAGGCGGAAATTTATGTAATGCAGCCCCAAGTGGTGACGGTATACCAGCTTTAATCGCTCATAACGCAGTTGCCAATGTAATTGGCCCGAATGGCTCCAGAGTTATTCCAGTAGAAGAATTTTGTCAAGGACCTGGAAGAAACGCCATGGAATCTAATGAGTTATTAATTTCGATAACGATACCAAACCCTGTGAAAGGGTTTGGATCAAATTACCAGAGATTTATTCCTAGAAATGAAATGGACATTGCAGTAGTAGGAGTTGGAACTTCAGTCGTCTTAGATGGCAGCAAATTTGTTTCAGCACGTATTTCATTAGCATCAGTAGGTCCGACTCCGATTTTTGCTAAAGAAGCCGGAGACTTTCTAGCAGGCAAAGATATAACAGCCGAAAATATTGCAGCAGCAGCAGATTTGGCTAAAAAAGCTGCCACACCCATAACTGACATGAGAGGCACGATAGAACAGCGAATTCATTTGGTTGAGGTATTTACCAGGAGAACCTTAGAAGTCGCTATAGCTCGTGCAAAAGGAGAATAATAACAATGGCAAACGTACATGTTACAACTAAAATCAACGGAAATTCTGTTGAATACCTATGCGAACCTAGGCAAAGTTTGTTAGAAGTGTTGAGAGACGTTCTTAATATGACAGGATCTAAAGAAGGCTGCAATGATGGCAACTGCGGAGCTTGTACAGTATCAATGGATGGACGTATTATAAATTCATGCTTGGTTCTTGGTGTGGAAGCAGAAGGTAAAGAAATAACTACTATTGAAGGAGTGGCAGGACCAGAAGGTCTTCATCCGATACAACAGGCATTCCTTGAAAATGCAGCTTTGCAGTGTGGTATTTGCACTCCAGGTTTTATCATGGCAACAAAAGGACTTTTGGAGCAAGAACCAGATGCTGATGAGGCTCGAATTA
>Ga0115002_10007225_pt1 | contig 12553 bp, 12 predicted proteins | sample ArcticOcean_MG_C_8_FD_89576 | JGI IMG/M metagenome (GOLD analysis project Ga0115002, IMG submission 89576) | Marine microbial communities from western Arctic Ocean - ArcticOcean_MG_CB11_86 | ecosystem: Environmental > Aquatic > Marine > Oceanic | place: Arctic Ocean: Canada Basin | collected...
ATTAAAGAGTATAAAAGGATAAAACTATGAACCCCTACTTAAGTCTTGATCACATTGGATTTACTGTCTCGAGTTTAGATAAATCTATAGAGTTCTATTCAAAATTGCTTAACAAAGAACCTTTAATGAGAAGGATGTACGAAGACGAATATGTAGGAACAGTGGTTGGTTATAAAAATGTAGTAATGGACTGCGGCTTTTTTGCCTTACCTAATAATACGATTTTAGAGCTTATTGAATATTACGAACCATACAAAGGAACTGTCGATATGGAGTCATACAATGTTGGGAATGCACATCTTTGTCTAATAGTTGACAATATGGAAAGAGAAATAGAAAGAGTTAAAGACTTCGTATTAATGATTACTGATGGGATTGGAATAAGCACTGGTGGGCCGTATAAAGGTTCTAAAGTAATCTACTTCAGAGACCCAGATGGAATTAGTATTGAAGTGGTCGAGTATCCAAATGGCATTGAGCCAGAAAAACTCAGATCTTCAAATTAATATATATTGTTATCATTTAAATAAATCTTAATCCTGACCTTCTACATATTAATAATATACATTTTCTACGGACCGGGATAATCAACTGTAGTATCGAATCCCCAGGTAGAAGACAATCCCCCGTCAATTGCAAAATCTTGTCCTGTAGCAAATTCAGCAGCCTCGCTTGATAAGAATAAGATTGGCATAATTAGTTCTTTAATTAAAGGAGTTCTACCTATAGGCGTTCTATTTACAATACTATTAAAATCTGATGGATAAGAGAATATAGGATCATTTTCTATATGGCTTAATATTACGCTATTAGATCTGATAGATTTATATGCATAGTCTATAGATACTGATTTGACATAACCGTGGATTAAGCCACATAAAGAAGCTACATTCGGTCTGTTCGTATAAGAATTGTAAAAATCTAGAGGAAGAATTGTGAGAATTGAGCAAGGATTATCCAGAAGAGTAACAAATTTATTAAAAAAAGTATGTGACTGATGTACATAATTATCTACTTGTTCAGAATTAGATCCACTAACATCTAGAGACATAGAGAATGGGTCAAATATTATCACATCCCATTTTTCAGTTAGACTGTTAATACAAAAAGGCTCAAGTTCAGTAAAAGTAATTACTCTAGGTTCTGACTTATGTTGACTATAGGCGTGCACTAAATGATCGACTAATGGTCCTTCATCAGAAATAATTAATATTTTTTTATTTTCTAGATTCTTGGGAAAATTTATAAAAGAAGTCACTTTTTTGCGTACCCTATAGACATACTTAAACCTTCCCATATTTCAACTTTTGATATTGTAGAAGTTTCATTACTAATTTGTGAATCTAAAATTTTATCTGTAATAGTAAAACTACCTTCTCCCGTCCAGATTTTATTGACATATATTTCTGATGAACCTCCAATGATAATTTCATCACTATAGCTCGAAGCTTCAAATGGACTAGGTACGACTTTATTTGCAAACCAAGTACCTTTTGCTAATTCATTTTTTTCATTTACTAAAGTAATATTCTTAATCTCCATATCAAAAGCAAAGTTCCAGTTTGTTAACAATTTACTTTTTAAATTTTGCCCCGCTTTAAGTCCTATCATTTTATCATTATGTATTTCGCCATCTCTAACATTCCATCCAATAATCTCTCGTGCCATAGATGTGTATATGAAAGAATCAGAGTACATATGGAGGGGATATTCTCCTTCAGAGTCACCACTTATTGCAGGAATGGCCAAAACTCCTTCTTTAAAGTTGGAATGGTTTGAGTATCCATTACTGTTAATTTCTGACTTAAAATCCATCCTTAAGTCCCAAATTCTTATTCTTACTTCATCATTGGAGTTAATAAGTATACCTTCTGGTAAGTAAGGGATGTAATTTTTAACCTGTTCGTGAGATAACCATATACTCATTGCACATCCAGACATCATTATTGGAAGATTTGGAAATGCATTAAGTAAACTATTTGTTTCAAGTTTTGATGTCATAATAAATATTTTTTAACTTCCTTAGTATTACATTTGACCCCATACATTCCAACCTCCATCTACAACAAAATTCTGGCCAGTTATGTAAGATGCATCTTTAGAACACAAAAAACTTACAAAATGAGCAATTTCTGCTGGATCGGCGAAACGTTTAAGTGGTGCTCTATTTGTAAAAGTTTTTCTATCTGCAAGACCCTTTCTGAAAACCTCTTCATTAATAGGAGTTTCGACTTGTCCTGGAGAAATAGCATTAACACGTATTCCTTTAGTTGCCCACTCAACACCAAGTATTTTGGTTAATTGTATGACTCCTGATTTTGCAACTCCATAAGTAATTCTTTGTGACCATCCACTCATTCCAGTTATAGACCCAATGTTGACTATTGCACCAGTTTTTTTATTTTTTAGTAATATTTTAGCAAACGATTTAGATGTATAAAAAACAGCATCTAACATCACAGACCTACCAAGAATCCAGTCTTTATCTAACACGTCTTCACTTGGACCACCAGTTGCAAGTCCAGCATTATTTATTAACACTTCTAAATCGCCATATTCTTTAGCGATATCTTTAATACTTTTATCTATTGTTTGAAAGTTTCCACTTAAATCAAGAATTTTATAAGAAGATCTTTCTCCATTTATATTTATTGCATCACTAATTTCAGATACAGAATCTTTTATATCCAAAGCAACAACATAGAATCCGTCATTTGCTAAACGATGAGCGAAGACTTCTCCCATGCCCTGAGCTGCGCCTGTAACAATCGCTACTTTATTTTTAGACATCTACTTTCTTTTTCCTGAAGAGAGGAGCGTTAATTTAGTTGCTAACTCTTCAATATTGTTAAAGTCATTAATTAATACGTCTCCAACAACTTTTCCATCAGAAATTATTAAACACCTATCTACTAGTTCGTATATTTCTGGTATTTCAGTACACATAGTTATACAAGCAAATCCATTTTTTACATACGACCTTAGCATTTCATATATATCTTTCTTACTAGCAATATCCACTCCTCTAGTTGGTTCTTCTAGAAGAAGTATCTTAGAATGTCTAACAATTGCACTTGCTATAGCAACTTTTTGTTGATTACCTCCACTAAGAGAAGTTATTGGAAGTAGAGGATTTTTTGTTCTTATTGAAAATTCCTTAACTAATCGTGTTACCTGGTCAAATATGTGAGTAAACCTCATTAACCCATTTCTTTTTGCTAAATTATGTGTATCTGTTCTTACTATTAAATTATTATTTATAGTTTCTAATCTAAATAAACTTTTTGTTCTTTCAGCAGGTAAATATATAGAAAATTTATCATCATCGATACTTCTATCAATAGTTTGTATCAACTCTCTAACTCCTGAACCTTCTACCCCAAATAAGCCAAGAATTTCATTAGGAGATACTGAAATATCAATTCCATTTAATTTTCTGTCAGCTGTTTGCAAGTTTTTAATATCAAATAACTTTACATGATCATTAGATTCTTTTTTTTGATTGGTAATAGTTTTATCACTTATATTGTTGTTGCTATATCCAATAGTTAACTCATTGACTAAAACTTCTTCATCAAATTCACCTTTAGTGTATCCGGTTACTACAGACCCGTCTCTTACGACTATTACTTCATCAGCAATATCCACCAACTCACCGAGCCGATGTGAAATTAAAACGACTATATTTCCTTGATTAGCAATTTTTTTCATGGACAAAAATAGTTCTTCTGATTCTTCGCTGCTTAACGCTGAGTTTGGTTCATCAAATAAAAATATTTGTGAATCATTCTTAGAAATTAGTGTTTTCGCAATTTCAGTTAACTGGGCAATAACTAATGAACAATCTTGTAATTCTATATCTAAATATTGGGTTAATCCTAACTCATCAGCAATTTCGTCTATAACTTTTGTCTTTTTTGGTTTGAAATATTTATTGATAGAGGTAGCAGTACCTATTAATAAATTATCAGCTACTGTAAGATTCGGAAAAAGTCTCACTTCTTGATGCACAATGGCAACCTTCGATGCATCTCTTGATGGTCTAAATTCTTTGTTGTTTAACAAAAGTTTTCCTGTATCAAAATCTTCTTCTCCCGATATTATTTTGACAAGAGTTGTTTTACCTGCTCCATTTGCACCAATAATTCCAATGACTTTACCACTCTCAAGTTTTACATTTACGTTAATAAGTGCATCTGTCTGACCGTAAGATTTAGATAAGTTTTCAATTTCAAGTAAATATTCAGACGTACTCATATAACTATAATGATTTTTTTCTATCAGTTATTTTATCAAGAGCAACAGCACCGATAGTAGCTGCACCTACAAACATAAGTTTAGCAAAAGCTCCAACACCAATAACAGAAAGTCCGTTAGAAAGAATTGCTAACAATAGTGCTCCGATAAGAGTTCCCATTACTGTCCCCTTTCCACCAGTAAGAGCGGCTCCTCCTACAATTACAGCTGCAAAACATGGGAATAGCATTGCTAGACCTGCACTAGGATCAGTCGCTCCTAGGTATGAAAAATCTAAAATACCTGCAATTCCTGCTAAAAGTGCAGACAATATAAATGCATAATACTTATATTTAGTTATTGGTAACTTTGCAATTTCAGCAGCTTCTGGACTCCCTCCAATTGCTAGTAGTCTAAAACCAAATATACCCTTATGTATAAGTAGCCAAAAAATAATTGAAATAATTGTTAACCACACTATTTGTATTGGTATCATTCCAAAAAATTTGGTTGCTCCGAGAAATCTGAATAACTCTAATTCTGAAATCGGAGGAGGTGGTACATGGTATCTAGGATTAATTCCTCTTGCATTACTTAGTAGTAAAGTAAAACCATTAACTAAATTTAATGTACCAAGTGTTACTACGAATGATGGTAAGCCTACGACAGCAGTCAAAGTTGCGTTGATTGCTCCAACTAGAACAGCAAAAAGTAAACCAAAAATAAGTGCGTATATAAAATGAGTACCATTGAGCCAAAGTATACCCATAAGCATAGAAGTAGCACCGTAAACTGCTCCAATAGAAAGATCCAAGTCTCCAATGAGAATGGTTAAAGCAAGTCCAAGAGACATTATTCCAACAGAACTCATTGCTCTAATTAATGCTAGTCCATTTCTAAGAGACAAAAAATTAGGATTAATAAAAGTAAATATAATTATTGAGAAAAGTATAGCTACGACTAATCCAGCGATCCTAGAGTCTTTAAGTAAAAAACTCGGAATTTTGAAATTTCTAAAAATATCTTTCATAACAAATTAAATAAAAAAAATAAGAACAATTGATAGTGGAGAATTCACCCCACTATCAGTTGTTAAACTTATTCTATAAGTTTTTAGGATCTGTCCAATCAACAGAATCCACATTTTCCTTAGTAACAGATACTGGATCCATTATTACATGGCCAACATCATATTTTCCTTCAAGCAAGAAGTCAGCACAAGCCTGTGCTCCCCTAGCTGCTTGATTTGAAAAACCTTGAACCATAGTTGCAATAATCTGTCCTGAACGAATGTAATCTGCTGTTGCTGGATCTATATTAAATCCAGTTGTGTACATTGTTCCATCAAGACCATTGTCTGCTATAGCTTTAGCTACATTTGTAACACCTTGATCTGTGTGGAATATTATATCCACTTCTGGGTGTCCTATTACCCAAGCTTCCACCATTGCGTATGATGTTGCAGGGTCCCATCCTTGAGATTCAATATTCTCAGTAGATGTATTAGCCCATTCTATTCCTGGAAGGGCTTCATTAAGACCTTCAACGAATCCGGTCATTCTTCCTTGAGCCCAACCGCCTTCAACACTTCCTGTCATTAAAGCAGCTGTTGTCCAATCTAAACCATTGGCTTTAGCGTACTCTCCTGTTATAAGTCCTGCTGATCTTCCAGCTGCAAACTCATCAAGAGCATGAAATGAGATTCTTTTTGAATCTGACGAATCAGCATTCACACCAAATACTGGTATACCTTGATCAATAGCTTTATTGATAACATCAATATATGGTCCACCTTCGTGTGCCTCAAATGCTAAACAATCTACTGAACCCGCATCTAGTAATGCATCTATTTCAGCAACTTGTGCTGGAATATCTGTATTAGGAGGGCCAACAACCCTACCTGCAACTGTTCCATCATATCTTGCATCTGCTTCAGCCATACCACGTGACCAACCTGAATCCATTGCATCACCAAATATTGCTATCGCAGTACCTTCAATTGAAAGTATAAAATTAAGTTCATCACCATTTGTCAATTTTTGAGCAATAGTGTCACTTATGTTAAATGTTCCAGATGGTAAATCTGCAGTACGAGTCACTACTTCTTTAGCCGCTACTGTAACACTAACTACGATATCTTCTTCAACAACGACATTTTCGACTACCTCAGCTGCAGCATCTGTATCAGATGTACCCCCACCGCATGCAACAAGGATCAGTGAAAATATTGCTATCCAAAGAAAACTTTTTCTTTTATGTAAATAATTAATATCTACTTCCCTCCCGTTAATTAGTTTCTTATTGTAATTATTATATAGTATATGCATTAAAGAGCATATAGGAAATATATTTCATTAACTAAATTACTGATATTTATAAAATATTTCATTATCTATTGTTTATATTTAAGGAATTACAGTATATTTACTAAATAACTACTAAGGAGTAATCAATGTGGAGCGTTGGTATAGATACTGGTGGAACATTTACAGATTTAGTCGCAATAAGTTCCGAAGGAAACATTAAAAGAGTTAAAGTAGCATCTACACCAGATAATCCAGCTCATGCTGTGTTTGAAGCACTAGAACGCGGTGAATTCATAGACGACGGAGGTATAGAAAATATAATTATAGGGACAACTATTGCAACAAATGCATTAATTCAGAGGAAAGGCTCTCCGACTATTTTTATAACAACACAGGGTTTTGAAGACATCTTATTTATTCAAAGAATTGACAGAAAAGGACTTTATGACCTCCAGTGGGTTAAGCCAAAACCATATGTAGAGAGAAAATATTGTATTGGGGTTGACGAAAGAATCCTTAGCGATGGTTCGGTACGTAAATCAGTAAGCAAAGACGAGCTAACAAGAATTGAGAAAGTAATATATAGTAAACTAAAAGACTTTAGCAAAGAGAAATTACCAACTATAGCAATTTCATTACTTTTTTCATATGTTAATAATCAGAATGAAAAACTTCTAGCTGCACACTTAGGGAAAATATTTCCTGAGTTAGATATTTCTGTATCTACCGATGTTGCACCAATCTGGAGAGAATATGAAAGAGGAAATACAACTACTATGGACGCATATGTAAAGCCAATTGTATCAAATTTTTCTAATTCTCTTGAAGATGGACTTTTAAAGAAGAAAATATCAGGAAGAACATCTTTGATGAAATCTAATGGAGGTCAAGTTCCTTTAAAGCTTTCAACTAAGAGGCCTGTCGAAATGGTATTGTCTGGACTTGCTTCAGGTATTATATCTGGTGCATATTATGCAAAAAGTGTGAACTCTTCAAAAGCAGTAACTCTTGATATGGGTGGTACAAGTGCAGATGTCGGAGTAATTTTGGAAGGAGAAACAACTTTCTCTGGGTTGTTCGAAGTTGAATGGGGGCTGCCAATTGCTATGCCAATACTTGATGTTACAACAATAGGAGCCGGTGGGGGTTCTATTGCCTATATAGATTCTGGAGGGCTCCTCCAAGTTGGCCCTGAAAGTGCTGGAGCTAATCCAGGTCCAGCTTGTTATGGAAAGGGAGGTTTATCACCTACTGTAACTGATGCCAATTTGCTTCTTGGAAGACTCAATCATAAATTCTTCCTCGGAGGTGAAGTAGAGCTGTATCCCGAGAAGTCTGAAGCTGCCTTAATTGAGCTAGGCAAAGAATTAGAACTTACGGCTTATGAAGTAGCTGAGGCAGTATTAAGAATTTCCAATGAAAATATGGCTGGAGCATTAAGGCTAGTCACTGTTGATCGAGGTTATGATTATAGAGATTTTGATCTTATAGCGTATGGTGGTGCAGCTCCTTTGCAAGCTGCACATATTGCACAATCCTTAGGTATGAAACGAGTTATAGTACCTCCAAGCCCTGGACTTGTTTCAGCTTTTGGAGCAGTAATAGCCCAAGAAAGGGTAGATAAAAGAGGAAGTCTTGTTAGACGACTAGATAGTGAAGAATCAATTGATATATCATCAGAATTACGGAATTTATCATCGTTAGCGTTAAATGAATTAAAGTCTCATATAGGTTCAGAAAGGGATGATTTTGAAATTGTTACTTCTGTATCATGTAGATATGAAGGTCAAAATTTTGAACAGGAAATTAGAACAGACTGGGGACATGTTGATAGAAGCTACGAATTAGCACTGGAAGTATCTCCAGATGATGATAATTTCGCAGAAAAACTAGCTAACGAATTTCACGCTGCTCACAAAAAAGCATATGGATACGATATGCAAGACCAGGCTATACAGTCAATATATATTGGTGCAAGTGCGTCAATTCCAGTTGAAAATATAGAATACAAACCTTTCAATGCAAAAAATATAAGTACCCCTACCCAAAGAGATATATGGGTAACCTCAAAAAAACAGGAAACTGCAAAGATTTATAATAGAGAACAGTTAATCCCAGGCTTTAAGGACATTGGTCCACTAATTGTTGAAGAAAATGATTCAACAACGTATGCTCCTCCTGAATTTACATTAGAAGTAGATAAAAGTTATGCAATTATTATTGAGAATTCAAAAAAAATGGAGGGTGGAAAAGATAATGACCAAAAAAAGTAGCCACATAGACCAAGTTGATCGCGTTGGATTGAGTCTTCTCTACAATAGATTAAAAAACATATGTGATGAAATGGCTATGTCCATGATGAGAACAGCTTATTCTCCAATATTTTCTGAAGGATTAGACTTCTCTACATTAATTCTTGATAAAAAAGGTCAACTAATTGCCACTGCTGGACTAAACCCTGCGATGTTAGGAGCATCATTATATGCTGCAACTTGGGTTATTTCTGAAGTTGGTGAATCTAACTTTAATAAAGGTGATGTATATTGCCATAATGATCCATATAGGGGAGGCTCTCATATGCCTGAACATATGCTTGTGACTCCGATGTTTATAGATGGAGAACTTGTAGCGTACCTAGGGAATATTGCCCATCTTGCAGAAATAGGAGGAATGGCTCCTGGTTCTTTCGCAGCAGATGCTACTGATATTTTTCAAGAAGGATTAAGAATTCCTCCAGTAAAATTAGTTGATAAAGGTGAACAAGTACAATCTGTCTGGAAAATAATGCTATCTAATCACAGGACACCAGCAAACACATGGGGAGATATTCATGCCATGCTTGGATCACTTCATGTTGGAGAAAAAAGATTAAGATTACTCTTTGATGAGATCGGTATTTATACATTAGATTTGGCATTTGAACAAATGATAGATTATGCAGAAGAGTATATGCGAAGTGAAATAGAAGCATTACCAGATGGAATATATTATGGAGAAGACTGTATGGAAGATGATGGAATTACTGATCGTCCGTACTGGATAAGATGCAGGGTAATAATTGATGGTGACGAGGTAATATTTGATTTTGCTGAATCAGATGAACAAGCAATAGGTCCGATCAATGCTCCTTATGTTGTTACTTTATCAGCAGCGTTAAATGGCCTTTTGTATGTTTTAGCAAAGGGAGTCCCAGTGAACGCTGGGATTACTAGGGCAGTCAAAGTTGTTGCTCCAGCTGGAACAATTACGTGCGTTAAGCTTCCAGGACCCTGCGTGGGGGGGCAGACAGAATTTCAGCCAAGAATAATGGAATTAATACAAGGAATTGTGATGTCTCAAATATATCCAGAAAGAACAGCAGCAGCTAGTGGGAACACATCATTTAATTTTCTTTTTGGAGGTGTGGATCCTAGGAATGGAGAATATTATGCACACTATCATTTTGAAGCTATGGGCTGGGGAGGCCGAGAATTATCTGATGGGAATGATGCTCAAATTGTCCCACACGCAAATTGTAGAAATACTCCGGTAGAAATTTTTGAGACAAAATTTCCATGGATTCATCATGAATATAGATTGAATGATGAAGAAAGTCCTGGAGTTGGTAAACATAGAGGTGGGCACGGAATAAGAAGGGTAATGGAAGTTATGGGTGAAGTTATAACAGTTAGTGCTCTAGTTGAAAGAATGAAGTTTAAACCTTGGGGACTCTTCGGTGGATCTCCAGGAACAAATGCTAAACTTGAAGTAAAAAGAGTAAAAGATAGTGACTATCAAACTTTCCAAGAAGCATACAACCTTGTTAGTCCTTCAAAATTTACTAATGTAAGGCTTCACAAAGGTGACTTAGTTAGAATTACAAGCCCCTCTGGAGGAGGTTATGGAGACCCTTACGAAAGGAACGCAGAATTAGTTTTAGATGATTTCATTCAAGGCCTACTAACAAAAGAAGATGCAAAAAACTTTTACGGAGTTGTACTTAATAATGATAACTCTTTGAATGTTAATTCAACTCAACAATACAGAGATAAGATACTTAAGGAGATATAACTATGGTATGGGTAGATTTAATAGTTCCCTGGCATAACACAGCTGTAAGTTACTGCGAGGTCACAGGCAATCTTATTGTTGGAAAATATTGGGAATTTACTGATAAAAATACTAAAGAGGTGTACAAAGTTACAGATCAATCTATTGAAGATTTGCACTATAAATTAAAAAAATTTAGAGCGAAATATACAGATGATTCTTCAGGTGAACAGTTAACAAGTGTTACGGAATAATAGTTGTATCTTTCTATAGTTGCTGGTCTATGTTCAGCATTTTTTAACTCTCTAACTATTTATCAAACAAAAAAACTAACTACAAAATATAGACCTCGGTCACTCGTAGGTCCCCTATTTTTGGCAAACTTACTAATAACACTTCCATTAATATTTTTTGAAACATGGATTTTCTCCTCAAAAATTATGTTCTTACATATTTTAGGAGCATTTATTGGTTCCATTGCAACCATAATGGCTCTTGACCTATACGATTTTGGTCAAGCTCCAGCAATAGCTACTGCAGAGGCATTAAGTCCCTTCGGAACAATTCTTGGTAGTATAATATTATTACCTACATTGGCTGAACAAACTCCAGTTATACCAGTTTTGTTAATTGTATTTGGAGTTATTTTTTTAATTGAAAGTTCCTTTGAAAATAAATTGGAATATTTATTTTATAAAATCGGCTCATTAGCAATTGCGGAAGGATTATTTACGGTAATTGCAAGAGTGCTAGCTAATGAAAATGTAGGGATAGTTCAAAACTATTTTTTTAGAGTACTTATAATCTCTATTATTTTTTGTAGATCTTATAGTAAAAAAATACAACCAAACATACTGCTTTGGAAAAATGATGGATTGTTAATAATTAAACGAGCATTTACAAATTCAGTGCATTTCTTATTTGTAATCTTTGGCAGTAGTTATGGAATTCCTGTAATAACACAAACTATCTCTTCTACTTCGCCAATATTTTTACACTTACATTTCTATTTGTTTGAAAGAAAAGTGCCTCCATGGAGAGCTGTTAACGCTATATTGATAATTATTTTCTCTACTTATTTCTTAATATCATGATAAATTATTAACTTATTTTTCTTATGCTGAAGCCACCGTCTATATCAATCGTTGTTCCTGTAATATAACTTGATTTATCTGATAGTAAGAAGGAAATAGCATTGGCAACATCTATTGGGTCACCTATTCTCTCTAAAGCTATCATTTTTAGCAACTCTAATTCATTGACCCTACCCGTATCGATTGCTTCTCTCATGAGTTGTGTTTCAATATATCCAGGACATACTGCATTTACTCTTACTCCTTCACTACCCCATTCTGCTGCTAATGTTCTTGTGATAGAAGAGACTCCGGCCTTTGTAGCTGCATAAGGAGCTCTACCTGGCCAACCAAATTTTTCAGCAACTGAAGTAATATTGACTATTGAACCATATGATTTTTTTACCATATATCCTCCGATGAGTTGAGAAATAAAAAAAGTTCCGCTTAAATTTATTGATAACACTTTGTCCCAATTTTCAGGAGAGTAGTTTAAGCTGTCACCTGCTATTTGTACACCCGCACTATTAACTAACCCTATTACATCTAACTTATTGTCAGAGATTATTTTTTTAACGTTACTATAGTCATCTAAGTTTGTTACATCAATAAATAACGTCATAATATTATTAAATTCTTTTTCTAGTGAATTGAGTCCATCCATGTCATTATCAAGCGCTAAAATATTGTCGGATAATTCATCATCGATAATCTTTTTTACTACTGCATACCCTATACCACCGGCGGCGCCAGTAATTACTATAGTATTCAACTTATTCTTCTTGAATCCATTTAGATTCACTACCCGGAGGCGAATAGAACCATAAAACAGTAAGTCCATCTTCCCCTGAAGTAGTCACATGATTCAAACTTGAGGGAACATAAACTATCGAATCCTTTTTTATTAAA
>Ga0115002_10007228_pt1 | contig 12551 bp, 10 predicted proteins | sample ArcticOcean_MG_C_8_FD_89576 | JGI IMG/M metagenome (GOLD analysis project Ga0115002, IMG submission 89576) | Marine microbial communities from western Arctic Ocean - ArcticOcean_MG_CB11_86 | ecosystem: Environmental > Aquatic > Marine > Oceanic | place: Arctic Ocean: Canada Basin | collected...
AACTTCAGAGTTCCGAACGCGCCTTCAAAAAGTTAACGCCCGAGATCCGAGCCGCTCAGCGGGAGTGGGAGGACGGCACGCCGGTGTTGCGTGGCGACTGGGCCTATCGAGATGGTTTGGTCACCAGGATTTCGGCAGACGAAACTGAAACTACCGGGGACTACAAATTTGGTGACGGGGTTGTGGGTGACGCGATACGCACGTCCAAAGGCCACGATATCAACGTCGGCGCTAAAGGAGAATTTGGCTACTTAGATAAATTCTCAATTACACTCGCGGTGAAGCCAAAAAATATAGAGCAGGCGACTCTCGTTTCGCGAATGATCCACGAGCCAGCTGATAGCGGATATTGGATTCAGCTACGAGATGGTCACGTTCAAGTCAACTTGATCAAGCGTTGGCTCGACGACTGTGTTCGAGTCGAATCAAAACGCAAAATAGCGAAGGGCAAATGGCAACACATTGCCGTCACTTATGACGGAACCCGCAAAGCGAGCGGAATCAAATTGTTCGTCGACGGCAAACGTTGGGAATTGAACATAGGACTCGACGCCATCAATCAATCGTTCAAGACCGACGGTCCGCTACGAGTGGGCGGCGGCACGGACTATTTCGATGGTTGGGTGGATGAATTTCGGATCTACGACCGATCTCTGACTCAAGATGAAATCGGAATTCTCGCCGCGCATAAAACGATCGGCGAATTGGCGTTCTCGGAGCGGAAGGAGCGCTCGCCATCGGAGTCGGCAAAATTGAAAGCCTACTACCTCGATCAAGTCGCTTCGAAGGAACATCGAACGGCGCATCTAAAGTTGATTACGGCTCGGCGAGAATTGGCGGCTTTCCAGGAGCAGATTCCAACGGTAATGATAATGCATGAGGGCCCTAGTCAGCCGGCCTTCGTATTGCGACGGGGCAGTTACGACGATCTTGGAGATCGAGTTGAATCCGGAGTTCCATCCTGCCTATCGAAATCGAAAGAGCAGGATCCAAACGCAACGGCGGGATCAAATGATCCGACAGAATCACAAACAAATCCGACGGTTTCAAAAACGGTTGCGACGAATCGTCTCGACCTAGCTCAATGGCTGGTTGATCCGGACAACCCACTGACGGCTCGCGTCACAATAAATCGATATTGGGAGCTGTTTTTTGGGCGGGGACTGGTACGGACGAGCGAAGACTTTGGAGTTCAGGGCGATTTGCCGAGCCATCCGGAATTGCTCGATTGGTTGGCGACGGAGTTCGTGCGAGTCGATTGGGATGTAAAGGCGATGCATCGGTTGATCGTTGAAAGTGCGACTTATCGACAATCGTCTCGGTCCAGCCAAGTTAAATATGATCGCGACCCGAGCAATTCCCTTTATTGGCGAGGGCCGAGGATGCGGTTGTCTGCCGAAGTAATTCGAGATCAGGCTTTGTCTACAAGTGGCCTTATGACTCGTCAAATTGGCGGTCCGTCGGTACGACCCTATCAGCCGAAAGGACTTTGGAAAGACATTGCCAGCGACAGCGACTACAACCAGTCGACGGGTGCTGGACTCTATCGCCGAAGTCTCTATACGTATTGGAAACGTACGGTTGCTCCTCCCAACATGGCGTCGTTTGACGCAACATCACGAGAGGCTTGTACGGTTTCCAGGTCGCGAACGAACACGCCACTGCAGGCGTTGGTGTTGATGAACGATCCCACTTTTCTCGACGCGGCTCGCGCAATGGCAGCGAAATTGGTCGAAATGGAATCGGCCGTGGAACGTTTGCAGGTCGGGTTTCAAATGGCGACGGGTCGGCTTCCAAGTAAGCGGGAAACTTCCATTCTCAACACGTCGATAAAAAATCATTTAGCGCACTTTCAACAGCATCCCGCTGAAGTCACCCAGTTATTGCAAATTCCGAAACATCTGGGCAAACGGGAAGAAACGATCGAATTGGCGACCTATACCGTATTTAGTTCTATGCTCCTGAATTTGGACGAGGTGATTTCGAAACAATGAGTCGCGAGCTAGAACACCGTTTGGCAGTTAATCGTCGATACTTTTTCCAATCCGCGGGAATTGGTCTGGGGGCAGCCGCGTTGGCGTCGCTGAACGCCGAGGCTGCCGAGAAATCAAGTGGCGGACAGCCAGGCGTACCGCATTTCGCGCCGAAGGCAAAACGAGTTATCTACCTATTTCAGTCCGGTGCGCCATCCCAATTGGACCTCTTCGACTACAAGCCGAAGCTCGCCAAGCTCCAAGGTCAAGATCTTCCCGATTCGGTTCGGAAGAATCAGCGATTAACGGGAATGACAGCCTCGCAAGATCGGTTTCCGATCGCAGGCTCCGGATTCAAGTTTGCGCAGCATGGTCAGAGCGGCGCATGGGTGAGCAATTTACTCCCACACACCTCCAAGATTGCGGACAAGCTCTCGTTTGTAAAATCGGTTCATACCGAAGCGATCAACCACGACCCCGCGATTACCTTTTTCCAAACCGGATTTCAACTTGCTGGTCGGCCAAGTATCGGGTCGTGGCTATCTTATGGCCTCGGCAGCGAGAATCGGGACCTACCTTCCTTTGTTGCATTAGTATCGGGAAGCGGTGGGCAGCCTCTGTACGATCGATTGTGGGGCAGCGGTTTCTTGGCGACGAAATATCAAGGTGTGAAGTTTCGTTCTAACGGCGACCCCGTTCTCTACTTAGCAAATCCGAAAGGCATTGCTCCCAAAACGCGGCGTCGATTTCTCGATGACCTCGGTGCCTTAAATGAGATCAATCGCGAAGAATTTCAAGATCCCGAAATTGCTACTCGTATCGCGCAATACGAAATGGCCTATCGGATGCAGACTTCGGTGCCGGAGTTAACGGACCTTTCCAGCGAAACGCAGGAGACGATGGAATTGTATGGCGAAGATGCAAAAACACCGGGCACTTTCGCCGCCAATTGTTTGTTAGCTAGACGACTAGCCGAGCGGGGAGCTCGATTCATTCAGCTCTTTCATCGCGGTTGGGATCAACACACTCAACTGCCAGAGAAAATCGGCATTCAGTGCAAAGATACCGATCAAGCGTCGGCGGCACTAATTCTCGACCTGGAACGACGAGGACTTCTAAAGGATACGCTGGTAGTGTGGGGCGGTGAATTTGGACGGACCGTTTACTGCCAAGGGAAACTGACAAGCGAAACTTATGGTCGCGATCACCATCCTCGTTGCTTTACAGTGTGGATGGCCGGTGGAGGGATCCGACCAGGTGTCACATACGGAGCGACCGACGATTTCAGCTACAACATTACTGAGAAGCCGGTTTCCGTCCACGATCTGCATGCCACCATTCTTCATTGCCTTGGAATTGACCACAAGAAACTAACTTTTAAATTCCAAGGTCGTCACTATCGACTTACCGACGTTCACGGGTCGGTAGTCAGCGAACTCATCAGTTGATTTATCGCTACAAACGTCAATGCTAGATGACGGTTGAGTTCTATCATCCGCCCAACAGGGCCGATGGTTTAGTATTTCACCCTTTGTCTGGAATAACAGTCGACACCTGATTTATTGACATCGATGCCGGGCAACCTACATTTCCCCAGCGAATCTACGCGCGCAAAGTAAGCGAAACGGAAAGAGTATCCCGTGAAGATGTCTAGTTAGGGTTAAGATGAGTTCCGGACAAGATCCATTTGAACGACTGGCGAAACTTGGCTTGTTGAACGACGAGGGGCGTCCTGCATCGCCCGAGCCGCGGCAAGCCCCACCTCGACAAGTCGAATCGCCACAGCCGCCGCCTTCGCAGGAACGTCCGGTTCAAAGAATTCAGCGCGACGAGCTGTACGATCGACTCAACAAATTGACCGCTAAGCGCGACAAAGTTTCCAAGGACAGACCGGAAGAATTAGTACCCGGAGCTACTGCTTCAAGTCCCACTGGCCACGTTGCCGAAGGTGAGTCTACAAAAGATCACGAAGAACTAGATTCATCAGGCTTCTTTCCCATGGAGCCGACTTCGTTTCGCGAAGCAAATTTATCGGAGCCCGCCGTTGAAGCTCTGATGATGAAGTACTTGCTTGCCCGCAGCGAAGGGAGCGGCAAGGATATTGCCGATCAGGTCAAGTTGCCGTTTGTGCTTGTCGAGCAGGTGCTTCGCCGGATGAAACACGATCAAATCGTCTTCTATCGCGATTCGGCGATGTTGAACGATTACGTTTATCAGCTCACCGACATGGGACGCCAACGAGCCCGCGACTACACGGAAGACTGCACCTATTTCGGCTCGGCGCCAGTTTCGTTGCATGACTATGTCGCCAGCGTGGCGGCCCAGTCGATCGAGCACCAGAATCCTTCGGAAGACGATCTCAATCGAGCGTTTGACGATCTATTGGTCGAGCCAACGATGCTAGACCGTCTTGGACCGGCAGTGAATTCAGGCCGCGGGCTTTTCCTTTATGGCTTCCCAGGAAACGGTAAGACAAGTATTGCCGAGCGAATAACTTCTGCATTCGGTAAATACATTTGGATCCCTCGGGCTCTCTTGGCTGACGGAGAGATCATTCGACTTTTTGATCCGATGAACCACACCGAAGCGCCGATCAAAGCCCACGAAGGACTGCTCGACCAAAACAAGCTCGACAAACGCTGGGTCCGCATCCATCGCCCAACCATCGTCGTTGGTGGCGAATTGACGATGGGTATGCTGGAAGTGACGCTCAACGAGCGCACTGGCATCAGTGAAGCCCCTCTACAGCTAAAAAGCAACTGCGGCACGCTCGTGATCGATGACTTTGGTCGACAGAAAATGTCGACAGACGAATTGCTCAATCGTTGGATCGTGCCGCTGGAAAAGCGATACGACTACTTGAACCTCAATAATGGAAAGAAGCTCCAAGTCCCATTTGATCAATTGATCATCTTCTCGACGAACTTGGAACCGAAAGATCTCGTCGACGATGCGTTCTTACGCCGAATTCCCTACAAGATCGAAATCACAGATCCAACGGAATCGATGTTTCGCGAGCTCTTTAAGATCATGTGCCCAATTCTAGGATTCAAGTACAACCAACACTGCGTGGACCACTTGATCGGCAAGCACTACAAGTCGGTAAACCGTCCAATGCGTTGTTGCCAACCTCGGGACTTGCTATTGCAGGCAAAGAATTTTTGCATCTACAAGAAGCTTCCGATGGTTTTATCGCCGGAACTGTTCGATTTCGCGGTTGAGAATTACTTCGCGGTTATGTAATCACGATTTCTTGGAAGCCTTGCGACTCTCGAATTCAAGTTGCAGTTGCGCGTTATCTGGATTGAGCTCGCGATACATCAAACTCGGTTGAATGTCCCGATTGTTTTGGTACTTACTGCAGTACTCGGTGACCTCCCCCGTCACCTCGTGATAGAGGATTTGGCAGATGGGAACGTGGGGGTAAATACGAACGGGTTGAACGGCAAACATTTCGAGCGTCCAATAGCCACGAAAACCGACGTCTCCAAAACCGGCAGTGACATCGACGAACAGACCCAGACGACCGATGGAGGAACGTCCTTCGATCATGGGTACGAGGTTGTGGGTTTCAGTGCACTCGACTGTGCGACCAAGATAGAGTTGGTTGGGGCTAATGACTAAACCCTCTTCGGGGATGGTCATTCTGCGGACTCGGTTTTCCTGCCTCATGTCCAACACAACTTCCTCGTAAGTGAGGATTTCGTGATGAAGCGTCAAGTTGTAGCTATTCGGATTTATGTTTGACTCATCAAACGGATCGATGATGATGTCTTTTCCGAGTCGATTCTGAATTTCTTGTCCGGTGAGAATCATTTAGACCTCGACGCCAATTTGAGGACAGAATTGTTTCATGGAGCACGAATCACATTGTGGTTTCTTTGCTTTGCAAAGATACCGTCCGTGATGGATCATGCGAGTGGAGAAGTCGATCCAATCTTCTTGCGGAATGATTTCCAACAGATCGGCTTCGACTTTGTTGCCGTCCTTCTGTTTGCTGAAACCAATACGCCTCGCCACGCGTCCTACGTGAGTGTCGACAACGATCCCTGTTGCCTTTGCAAATGCGACGCCCAACACGAGGTTCGCGGTCTTGCGACCAACGCCTGCGAGTTTGACTAAGTCATCCAGTTCTTCCGGCACTTTGCCGTCGTGCTGGTCAACGAGTTGTATGCAGCAGTTTTTTACACTCTTTGCTTTGTTGCGGTAGAAACCTGTTGGTCGAACAGCTTGCTCCAATACTTCTTGATCCAAGTGAGCAAAGTCGGCCGGCGTTGGATACTTTTTAAATAACTCTAGAGTGACTTGGTTAACTCGTTCGTCTGTGCACTGAGCTGAAAGAATGGTAGCGATCAAAAGCTGAAATGCGTTTTCATGGCGCAGCTCACATTCCGCGCCGGCGTGATCCTTGGCTAAGGCAGCGATGACGTCGGCAACTTGCGGGACGGGTGAGACTCCTTTTTTGGCCATTCCAAAAAACACTCTCATTTGACAGGAGAAGACTAGCAGAAAACGCGTGTGAATTCTCTCTTTTGGCGATGGGAGGGTCAAGTAGGTAAAACGAGCGATTTGTTGCGGAGCGACTGCCGCTTGCCCCGACAGGCCATCCTGACCGTGGTCTCGCACTGATTAGAGAAGAATTTGTCATTTGTTATTTTTCAATAGTCATATGTCAATGCAGGAGTGCGGTGGTGGGTGCAGTCGGGACATAGGGAACACGACTCAAGACATAGTTTCAGATGGGAGCACGGGGGATAGGTCGGCTCGTGTCGATTCGGTAAACTATTCTGTGGAAAATGCGTCGAACTGACGTTAAAGCAACAGGATTCCAAAGAACGTCGAATGTCGGAGATTCCGCTTAGCCAAGCTGTCCTTGCCGACAACAAAGACGATTGAAAGTTTCCACTCGGCCCAAGCGAATGGCATCTCGCTTGGGCTGTTGTTTTTCAGGACGGTTGAGTTTCTATTAATTCATTCAATACGCAATTCAGTTCATCAAGTCATTCTCTCTGCAAACCAAATCCAAGGGGTGCACATTCATGTCCGATTCGGAATACCATCCGTTGTATCTCGCTGGAATCGCCGAGTTCAACGAGTGCGAATTTTTCGAGGCTCACGAAGTTTGGGAGGAGCTTTGGTCGGAGTACTCGGGTCCTTCACGACGTTTTTACCAAGGGCTCATCCAGGCAGCTGTCTGCTTGCACCATTTTGGAAATGGCAACACTGTTGGCGCGAAGAAACTCTATGTCAGTTGTCGCAGTTACCTCGACGAATATTCTCCAAAACATCTTGGTTTGGAATTAGACAAATTCCTTTCCCAATTGAAAGAATGTTGCCAAGATATTCTTAACAGCGAAGAGGAACGGCCACGAGTTGAAATCGTGCCGGACCTGATACCTGAGATTCACCTTGATCCACCACCGGCCGAATAACTTTTCGCGGATTTGGATACATCGCACCTCGGTCACGGCGCACCTCGGTCACGGCGGCGGAGAATAAGCTATGTTTAAACGGGGAATTACCACGCGCCCCAAAACCTAGCTGCATTCTAAAAAAGGGAACTGGTAGTTAGTTTTCAGCGTCTAACGGAGTTAGCGGGGAGGTGAGCGAGATATCACCCCTCAAACTCGAGATGAAAACTCGCCATGCATCAGCGGGCTGATCGTTCAGCCAAAGAGTCACAAACTCGTAAACTCGTTGAAATCGTTATAAGCGGAAACGACTTCGATGAGTTGCCTAACATCAGGATGGTAATTAGGCGTGGACAAAAGATGACCTAGAAGGAGTAGCCAGATGTCGATCAATAAAGATTCCACGGATTTCCCTGTGAATTTTTCCGGTGTCGTACGATTGTTTCCTCTGCCTAATGTGGTGCTATTTCCACACGTCATGCAGCCGTTGCGAATTTTCGAGCCGCGTTATTGCGAGATGCTTGAAGACGCGATGCGCGACGATCAGTTGATTGCGATGACTTTGCTGCAGCCAGGATGGGAAAATCAGTATGACGAGCAACCCGAAGTCTCTAAGACGTTGTGTGTCGGCCGAGTCATTTCGCATGCTCGCGATGACGACGGGGATCACAAGATTTTGCTATTGGGTGTTCGGCGGGCGACGATTGAACACGAGCTGCCTTCGGACGAACCGTATCGCAAGGCAAAGGTTAGCCTAATCGACGATTACTATCCGGCCACGGGATCTTCTGCTCGCGGAAAATTGCACCACGAATTAATTGATTGTTTCGAGCAACTATTACCCGAATGTGGACAAACACTCGACCAACTTGGCGAATTCGCAACCGGTCAAATCCCCTTGGGAATCTTATCCGATATCATTTCTTTCACGATTGACATGGATTTGCCAATCAAACAGGCGCTGCTGACGGAGCGAAACGTCGACGTGCGGGTTTCCATGTTATTGGAATGTTTGCGTTCTCGACTCGAAAATCACGATCAGTGGGACGAGCGGCCCTTCCCGCCCAAGTTCAGTTTGAATTAGCGTTTGCTGATCAATCGAGAAGAAAATAGCGGTGAAATGCTGCGAGCAATGAATTTCTGAATCCAATGCCAAGACCAATTTCTGTCGATTGGGCACGGGTCTGAAACTCTCCGGAGGTGTTGTTTAAATACCTTCTGTCCCCATTTCTCCAGCGGGACGGAGGATTTCTCCTGCGAGGACACAGGCAGAATTGTAGGGCTGTTGCCCGTTGGCGGGCGAATACAGACAGACTGTCGCGCCATCGGTCCTTGACCCTGTTGGGCTGCAAATCTACATTGAGAGGCTTGATTTTGCTCAAATCCCTGCACAGGTGAATGGATAAGTGACAATGGGTTCGGATAATCCCAACATCAGCGACAAAGTTGACTTACCGCGGATCGAAGCCGCTGTCCGCGAAATTCTCGCAGCAGTGGGTGAAGATCCCGAGCGCGAAGGGCTACTCGAAACTCCTGCTCGCGTTTCTCGGATGTACGCCGAGATGTTTGCCGGGCTCCATCAAGACGCTCGGATCCATCTAAAGAAAGTGTTCACGGAGCAATATGATGAAGTTGTCCTTGTTCGCGACATCAGCTTCTGCAGTATGTGCGAACATCATCTGCTTCCGTTTACCGGCAAGGCGCACATCGGCTACAGTCCTAACGGCAAAGTCCTTGGGCTGAGCAAGTTGGCTCGCGTAGTCGAAGTGGTGGCTCGACGACCCCAAGTCCAAGAGCGGATGACAAACGAGATCGCCAACCTGATTGAGCAAGAGCTCGACGCCAAAGGTGTCGCAGTGGTCGTTGAAGCATCGCACTCGTGCATGACGATTCGCGGCGTTCGCAAGCCGGGCAGTTTGTGTGTGACGTCGGCGATGAAGGGAATCTTCCGTTCCAACGTTTCTTCGCGTGCAGAAATCATGCAACTGATTTACGGCAACCGGCGGTAGTAATCAGTGGGCATTTTAGAAGTACTGGTACAATTCGTTCTGCGGCTCACATTTGGCATGGCCATCTCGATGGGTCTGACTCCGCCGAAACTCGTTACGAGCGGATTTTATCGCGTTCACCTCTGGGTGTTGCTGGGCTGTAATACTTTTGCGGCAATGTCGATCTGGTCTAACCAAGATGCGTTCACAACGAAATGGCTAAGTGGACAATCGATGTTTCTTTCCGCTGTGGGCATCTCCGTCCTCAGCTTTATTGGGGCAGGAGTCTGGCTCTACGAAAAACCCCGAGCAGGGTTGGTGTTCTTGTTTGCCATTGGAATCCTTTCGCTGCTCACTGCAGTCTTTGGCAGCCGCTGGAACGCCGATATGCTGACCATAACTGCCGATGTAATTTCCGGCGGGTTTCTGCTGGGGATTATCACGACGGCCATGCTTCTTGGGCATTGGTATTTGAATACGCCGACAATGCAACTTGGCCCACTTCAAAAGCTGGTCATCCTGAGCGGTATCGCAATCGTAATTAGAGCGCTCGTGAGCGGTGTCGGAGGGTTCATGGTCGACGCTACTACTGTTTCCAGCTCGTTCTGGATTTTCCTGGCATTTCGCTGGCTGGCAGGGATCCTCAGCACGTTTGTGTTGGTCGTTTTGACGTGGCAAACCCTTAAAATTCCGAACACACAGAGTGCGACGGGCATTCTTTACGCAGGTGTAATTCTCGCATTTCTCGGGGAATTGACTTCGCAGCTACTGTCCGTTGGCCGTCACTATCCTTTATGATGGACAAATGAACGTTACATACCGTTGTCCAAAATGCGAAGAGTCAGTCCGAGTCTACTTTGAATCGGATGTCGAAACGATAGCTTGCTCAGAGTGCGACCACTCGTTATCCGTAACGTCGAGGCACATGACTGACGGAGAAATCTGTAATTGTCTTGTCTGTCACGGTAACGAACTTTTTATCCGCAAGAACTTCTCCCAGAAATTGGGAGTGAGCATAATTGCGGTCGGTTTTATTGCCAGTTCAATCGCGTATTACCACTACCTGATCTACTGGTCATTTGGAATTCTCTTAGCGTCTGCGTTGGTCGACCTTCTGTTGTATACGTTTGTGGGAAACATGCTCGAGTGCTATCGATGTCATACCGAGTACCGAAATGTACCTGGCTTGGAGAAGCACGAAGCATTCAGTCTTGAAACCCACGAGCGTTTTCGTCAACAGGCCGCTCGTCAGGCTGACGAGGGAACTCCGCACGGCTCGGAATCGTAACCGTTCAATGCGCAACTCGCATAAATCGTCAGTTGAGATCACAAATTGAGTTGACTCCACTGGTAACAAATTAACGGTGCACCTCGTGTCACAAGACGAGTTTACATGGACCAGGAACGAGAACGGATCGAAGCTGATTTACGGGGCGTGCTTCGAGGCGAAGTGCGGTGCGACGATCTTTTCCTGCAGTTGTATGCCAGCGACGCGAGCATCTACGAAGTTCGTCCGTTAGCCATTGTTCGACCGCGCGGTGTCCAAGACGTCGTGGCATGCGTCCAATACGGTACTGAAAACCACATCCCCATTCACGCTCGCGGCGCTGGAACCGGACTCGCTGGCGAGTCGCTTGGCCCGGGAATTGTCTTGGACTTTTCTCATTCGATGCGGCGTATCTTGGAAGTGGGAGAAGAGACTGTCCGAGTGCACCCCGGTGTCATTCTTTCTCAGCTGAATCGCGAGTTGTTCAAACACGGCCGCATGTTCGCTCCCGATCCATCCACGAGAAGTGTAACTACGATAGGCAGTGTCATTGCGCTCGACGCAAAGGGCAGTCATTGGCCCCAATATGGTTCGGCGAAGGACCACGTCGAATCGATGCAAACAGTGCTGGCCGACGGAACCGTCACCGAATTCGGCCAACATCCGATCAATCCTCGACGGATCATGAGCCAAACCCCTCGCCGCGACGACTTGATCACTCATCTGGCAGAGCTGCTTCATCGCTCAGCCCCCCTGATCAAAGAGAATATTCCCGCGTCGGTAAACCGCTCCGGTTACAACGTCTTCGAACTCATCGATGGCGATCAGATTGACTTGGCTAAGTTGATGGTTGGAAGTGAAGGCACTTTGGGCCTGACCACGGAAGCAACTTTAAGGACCGTCCCGCTCCCTAAGCATCGAGGAGTTGCGCTGCTGTTCTTTGACCGCCTAGAAAATGCCGCAAAAGGGGCCATTGAGTTACAGTCAATGAGTGTGGCGGCATGCGATCTAATGGACCGTCGTTTGCTCAGCATTGCCCGCGAATCGGACGTTCGTTTCGAGTTGCTGATTCCAAAAGAAGCCGAGGCCATGCTACTGGTCGAAATTCAATCCGACGATCCCAATACGTTGCGCGAACAGTTAAAACAACTTGTCTATCGCCTGCAACGTCGGCGGAAACTGGCCTTCGATGCTCGAACTACTATCGAACGCGACGAGCGAGATCTATATTGGCGGCTGACTCGACGAGTTATCCCCACACTCTATCGACTCGAGGGATCGAGCCGACCGTTACCATTTGTGGAAGACATCACGATCCCTCCGCATTCGCTACCGGAGTTTTTGGTGGCGGTGCAGAATATCCTCAAGTCGCATGAAACGATGGCGTCCGTGTTTGCTCACGCCGGACATGGTCAATTACATATTCGCCCGTTCCTCGACTTGGCAAACCCGTCGGATGTCCGCAAGATGCAAGCCTTGGCGTCGGACATTTACGAAGAAGTGCTAGAGTTCAAAGGGTCTGCGAGCGGCGAACATGGCGATGGGCTCAGTCGTACGTGGTTTGTCCCAAAACAATTCGGTGCTCTTTACGATGTCTTCCGCGAAGTAAAACGGATCTTCGATCCGGAGAACATTCTCAATCCAGGGAAGATCGTCGCGGATAGCCCCCAGCCAATGACCAAGAACCTCCGTCCAGTTACGGCGGTAACTCGGGAAGAAACCGAGACCAAATCGGAACGGTTGCAGCTCCAATTGGTTTGGGACAACGAGGAATTGGCCTACGCGGCTCGAGGTTGTAACGGTTGCGGACGTTGTCGCACACTTTCGTCCGACGAGCGAATGTGTCCGATCTTTCGTTTCTCGCCGCGCGAGGAAGCAACACCTCGCGCGAAAGCAAACCTCATGCGAGCAA
>Ga0115002_10007229_pt1 | contig 12549 bp, 8 predicted proteins | sample ArcticOcean_MG_C_8_FD_89576 | JGI IMG/M metagenome (GOLD analysis project Ga0115002, IMG submission 89576) | Marine microbial communities from western Arctic Ocean - ArcticOcean_MG_CB11_86 | ecosystem: Environmental > Aquatic > Marine > Oceanic | place: Arctic Ocean: Canada Basin | collected...
GAGCGCCGCTAGCAGGATTGCGAACCGGATCCACAGCGTGGAGCGGCCGGGCAGCCCGGGTACCTCCACTATCCGGGCGATGGCCGGCCCCTGGCCTTCCCCGTCCCCATTGCCGAACGTTGCCATAGGGCTCCTGGCCTAGACCACCGTCGTTCCCTGCGAGTTGCCGTCGAGGCAGAACGCCAGCGCCGAGGCCTGCGTGCCGTTGATGATCTGCGCGCGCACGCCCGCTTCGGCCGCCGCCATGCACGCACGGACCTTGGGGATCATCCCTGCCTTCACGACGCCACGGTCGATCATCTCCTGGACCTGGCCGCCAGGCACGCGCCGTAGCAGGCGGCCGTTGGCGTCTAGCACGCCATCCACGTCGGTTAGGAACACGAGGTCCGCCACCCCCATCGTGGCTGCGATGGCGCCCGCGGCCGTGTCGGCATTCACGTTGAGGAGGTGACGTCCTTCGCTCTCGTCGATGGCCAGCGGGGCGATCACCGGTACGTACCCGGCATCCACTAAATCGCGAATCAGCTGAGGGTCTACGGTTACAGTGCTGGCCACGAACCCGAGCGCCAGGTCGTCCACGCGCCCGCTCAGCAGTCCGCCGTCCGCCCCGGAAATGCCGATGGCGCGGGCGCCGTACGCGGCGAGCTGCTGCACCAAGCCTTTGTTGACAAGCCCCGCGAGCACCGCCGTTACCACGTCGAGGCTGGGTCCGTCGGTGACGCGAAGGCCGCCGGCGAACTCGGCGCGGATACCCAGCCGGTCCATCCAGTCCGTGACCGCCGCGCCTCCGCCGTGGACGACGATTGGATGGCAGCCGTCGGCGGCGAGGCGCGCGACATCCGCGAGCGAGGAGTCCTTGGTGCCGAGCGTGCTCCCGCCGATCTTGACGACGATGGGTCCGAGGCTGGTCATGGCCGTGCGCGTGGCTAAGAGCCGGCTACGTGGTGTACGCGCTGTTGAACGTGACGTACCCCTCGGTCAGTTCGCAGCCCCATGCCGCCGCCGAGGAACTACCGAGGCCGAGGCGGAGGGTCAGCTCCACTTCCGGGTTGTTCATGATGGAGATGATGGCTTCCTTGTGGAACGAGATGGGTAGCCCGTGTTCCATGAGACAGACGTCGTTGATGAAAAAGCTGATCTTCTTCTCCTCGATGGCGGCACCGGCGCGCCCCGCGGCGGCGATGACTCGGCCCCAGTTCGGGTCGTTGCCGTGGATGGCCGACTTGACCAGACTGGACGACGCAACGGTGCGGGCGATGGCGCGGGCGTCGTCCCTGCTCGCTGCCTCCTCGACCTGTACCGAGAAGATGCGCTCCGAGCCCTCGGCGTCCCGAACGAGCTCCTTGCACAGGTGGCCACTCAGCTCGCGCAGTGCCGCTGTAAAGGCCGCCGCGCCGGGCGACTCCGAGTTCAGCGGCGCGTTGCCCGCCTCGCCGTTGGCGAACAGCAGGACCGTGTCGTTGGTGCTGGAGTCGCCGTCGACCGACACCATGTTGAACGTCTCGCCCACCACCTCGCTGAGGGCGCTGCGCAGCAGCTCAGGCTTGACCGCGGCGTCGGTGGTGAGGAAAGCGAGCATCGTCGCCATGTTGGGATGGATCATGCCTGAGCCCTTGACGCACCCGCCGATGGTGATCCGGTGGCCGTCGATTTCGCAGCGGACCGCAGCCGACTTGGCGCGGCGGTCCGTCGTGAGGATCGACCGTGCAAAGGCATCCCCGCCGTCGCCGTGGGTAAGTTCAACCTTCGGCATTCCCGCGCGGATAAGTGCCATGGGTAACTCAACACCGATCAGGCCGGTCGTGCACACGGCCATCTCGTCGGGATCGAGACCGACGTGGCGTGCGGCGAGGTCCGTCAGTTCGATCGCATCGCGGTGGCCCGCCTCGACCACGGCGTTGGCGATGCCACTGGAGGCCACGACTGCACGGACCCGCCCAGCCTCGACTCGCTCCTGTGTCAGGACCAGTGAGCCCGACTTGATCAGGTTGAGTGTGTAGGTGCCCACAGCCAGGCATGGTCTTTCGGACATGAGGATGCCCAAGTCGAGCTTGCCCGGACCGGAGGTCTTGATACCAGAGTAGACACCGCCAGCGACGAACCCCTTAGGGCTTGTGACCCCACCATCAGACACGAACTCAACGCCTGTCATGCGCTCTTCCCATCGCCCGCCAGAATCCCTGCGCATCTGATGATCATCCCACTCACGGAGTGCGCGAGTTTATCACAGGGCGGCGTCCTGTCTGCCTGGCTACACGAAGCGCGTCCGCTTGCTGCGCGCCTTTGCGGACGTCTCGATGGGCAAGCCCTGCTCGACCAGCGCTTCGTCCACCAACTGGGCGAACAGCTCGCGGTCGCCGGTGCTGACCACCGCCTGCTCGTGCGCCTCCTGGAGCGCGACGGGGTAGCCGTGCCCTTTTTCCACCTGCGTGAGCAGCACGGCGTGCAGCAGATCAAGGGCAGCAGGGTCGTCCGCGGACCACGCCGGCAACTCGACGCGCCCGACCTCGTCGCCGGCGTCCACGTAGAAGAATGACACGGTGTGGCCTGCGTAGTGGTTAGCGACGACGCTGGAGGTGCTACGGAACAGAGCCGAGCGCTCGCCATCGCCGAGGCTGGCACTGAAGAGCTCGGTGTCGGTAAGGCCGCCAACCGCATCGCACGGGCGACCTGCCGTCGGTAGCGCACGGCAGTGCGCATCGCAGTCCACGGGTTCGTGCGGACATACGTGGAGGCGCAGCGCGTTGATGACGTCTGTGGAGCGCGGCAGGCTCACGTAGCTCGCGACGGCTAGCGTCCGGGTACGTGCCGCGGCGCGGAGCCGGTCCAGCGCGAGCAGGAGGCCATTGGCCAACAGCGCGTCGCGTACGAAGTCGGGGTACGTCGCGCCGGTGAGCCCCCATAGGATCAGCGAGCCGTCGAGTAGCGCAACCACCGGCAGGTCTGGCGGCGCGGCATCGACTAGGTCGGCCAGCGCCTCGACCTCGCGCACGGCCCGGCGCATGCCGAGCAGCGGGCCCTCGACCGGCACGTCGAGCACGCTCGATGGGTCGGCTAGTGCCAACTCGTTGTCGGCCGCGTGCAGGCTGGGTGTGTTCCACAGCCACGCGTCCGGCTGCTCGCCGTAGCGCAGCAAGACATGGCCAAGGTTGATGAGGTAGCAGCGCGCGGGAGAGTGGCGGTCGACGTCGATGTGGGAGCCGTCCACCGCCACTACGACGTGGTCCGGCGGCAGCGGTGGCCGCGGCATCGTCCTAGCGAGCGCGCCGTCCAGCCCTGCGACTAGCCACGTGACTTTCCCCGCGCTCCGGCGCCGCTCGACGTTAGCTGGGTCGGCCTTACCCAGCGCCGCCAGCGCGCGCTCGAGCGTGTTCGCTTTCGCGCCGACGCGCTCCCGCAGGTGCCTGGCGAGCCCGGGTACCTGCGCGGCAGTCTTGCCGAGGTCAAGACTCATGCGTTGTCCTTTCCGCCCAGAGCGCCAGAGAGCTCTGGTGCTCTGGAACCCTACCCTCGCAGCAAGACCCGCTCGTCGCCGACGCGACGCGTGATCTTCTCCTCGTCCAAGTGCTCAAGCAGCGCCTGTGCATACTTGCGGCTGGTGCCGAGCAGGTCGCGCACGTCCGCCAGCGTTGCCTTCCCGGCCGCGCGCATGTGGTCGACGATCCTGTCCTCAATCTCGCGGTATGACGCCGCTTCGAGAACGACGCCGTCGGTCGCGCGCACCACGCGTCCCTGCTCTGCTAGCAGCACCAGCAGGTCGGCGGCGATCGACGGGGCGGTCACAGGGAATGGATCCTTGGTCAGCTGGGCGACATAGGTATTCATGGCGGCCTGCTGTTCGGCCGAGACCGCGACCTCGTGGTCGAGCAGGCGCACCGTGCCCGCGTCGTCGTCGACGATGGTGCCCGACGCCGCCAGGTGGGTGAGTACCACCTGGGCCGTGGCCCCGGTCAATCCGAGCCTGCTGCGGAGCTCCTGGCGGGAGATTCCCTGGCGCAACGGGTATTGCGCGTGGAACGCGGCAAGCGTCTGCTGCGCGCGTCCCGACTGGCCGGCCCAGCCCTTGGCCGTGTACAGGAGCGACGCGTCCGTTACCTCCTGGCCTAGGACAACGGCGGCGCCCTCGGCGATTGCCTGGCGGGCCAGTTCCGTGGTGTCGGCGACGGAGGCGTTGGTCCGGCGCGCCAGGGTCGCCACGTTGGCAGGCTCGCCAGCCTCAAGGGCACTGACCAGCTGTGCCGTTGGACTTCCCTCCGCCAGCGTCTCCAGCCGCGTCAGCGTCGCCGCATGCCGCCGCCGGTGGCGTTTGGCGTCGACGTCGACGACCGTGCCGCCGCCAAGCGTCGCATCCGAAGACCGCAGCACGAATCGATCGCCCCGGACCAGCGGCGCGGGCTCCTCCAGCCAGACCTGCGCCCATGCCTCGTCGCCTGGCTCCAGCACATCGCGGTCGAGGAGACGGACTCTGGCCGCCGTCTCGGTCGTGTGGGCGTGGAAAGTCACCGGCAGGTTGTGCCGCATGCCGCGCGGCACGTCAGCAAGCAGGTACACGCGCGCGTCAAAGGCGCGGGTGTTGTGGAGCCAGCCGGGCGACGTTAGGACCTCGCCGCGTTCGACGTCATCGGTCGAGACGCCGCTCAGGTTGACGGCAACCCTGGTGCCAGGCCGCGCCTCCTCCAGCTTCTCGCGGTGGGTTTGCAACCCGCGGATGCGTCCGGGCTTCCCTCTTCGCGTGAGCAGCACCTCTTGGCCGAGCCGGAGACTGCCGTCGATGAGCGTGCCCGTGACCACCGTGCCGAAGCCGGAGATGCTGAAGGCGCGATCGACGGCCAGGCGTGGCCGGCCCACGTCCTTCCGGGGCTTCGTCTCGTCCAGGGCACGGTCGATGGCTTCCAGCAACTCCGGTAACCCCTCGCCGGTGGTGGCGGAAACAGGAAGCAGAGGTGAGCCCGCCAGCGTGGTGTTGTCGAGTAGTTCCTCAACCTCGAGCTGGGCCAGGCCCAGGATGTCTTCGTCGACCAAGTCTCGCTTGGTGATGACCGCGATGCCTCGCTTAACTTTGAGCAGGTCGAGAATGGCCAGGTGCTCGCGCGTCTGCGGCATGACCGACTCGTCGGCGGCGACGACTAGGAGAGCCAGATCGATGCCGCCCACGCCGGCTAGCATGTTCTTGATGAAGCGCTCGTGGCCTGGCACGTCGACGATGCTGACCTCGCGCCCGCTGGGCAGCGTGAGCCAGGCGAATCCCAAGTCGATGGTGAGCCCGCGCTCCTTCTCCTCGCGAAGGCGGTCGGGATCGATGCCAGTGAGGGCGTGGACGAGGGTGGACTTGCCGTGGTCGACGTGTCCCGCGGTACCGACGACATGCATGCTTCGAGCATAGCACCGGGGCATGCGCTGACCAGGTCCGACGTTGTGCCATCCTGAGCGAGTGACGATTGGCGCCTCAGATCCTCCGCTGCGCCGTTTAGGCGCGTGATAAGGTTGGCCACGGTGCGGACGCGGCCCTTGTGCTGCCCGCAGGCCCAACCGCAGGAGGGAACAGATGGCAGGCCCACTCGTCGCTTCATCACCTGAGTTCGTCCGAGCCGCATACGAGAAGATCGATCAGCGCTTACAGGCCGTAAGACAACGACTTGGCCGGCCGCTGACGTACGCGGAGAAGGTGTTCTTAGGCCACCTTGATGATCCGGCGAACGCCGCCCTCGTGCCCGGCGAGAGCTACATGAACCTGCGTCCTGACCGTGTGGCTCTCCAAGACGTCACGGGCCAAATGGCCATCCTCCAGTTCATGCAGGCGGGGCGCACCACGGCGGCGGTCCCGACCACGGTGCACTGCGATCACCTGATCCAGGCGCGGGTCGGCGCCCAGTCGGACACCGGCGAGGCCCTCACTGAAAACAAAGAAGTCTATGACTTCTTGCGCAGCGCCTCCAACCGGTATGGCCTAGGGTTCTGGGGCCCCGGCTCCGGCATCATCCACCAAGTGGTGGTTGAGAACTACGCCTTCCCTGGCGGAATGATGATCGGCACCGACTCCCACACGCCTAACGCAGGCGGCCTCGGCATGTTTGCTGCCGGGGTCGGCGGCGCCGACGCCGTGGACGTCATGGCCGACTTCCCGTGGGAGGTCCTCTACCCGCGCCTGATCGGCGTCAAGCTCACCGGCAAGCTGAGCGGCTGGACGGCCCCCAAGGACGTCATCCTCAAGCTGGCCGGCATCCTGACAGTGAAGGGCGGGACCAACGCCGTCGTCGAGTACTTCGGCCCGGCACGGAGTCCATTAGTGCGACAGGGAAGGCCACCATCACCAACATGGGCGCCGAGCTCGGTGCTACGACATCAATCTTCCCCTACGACGAGCGCGCTGCAATCTACTTGCGAGCCACCGAGCGCAGCGAACTGGCCGAGCTTGCAGAGCAGTACCGCCACCTGCTCGGTGCCGACCCAGAGGTCGCCGCGGACCCGAGCAAATACTTCGATCGTGTGGTGGAGATCGACCTCTCAACCCTTGAACCGCACGTCGTCGGCCCGCACACCCCTGACCTGGCGCGCCCCATCTCCGAGGTTGCCGCGGCTATCATCGCCGAAGGCTACCCGGACGTGGTCTCAGCCGCACTCATCGGTTCGTGCACCAACTCCTCCTATGAAGACATCTCCCGCGTCGCGCACGTGGCGAGGCAGGCCGAGGCCCACGGCATGAACGTGGCCGCGCCTCTGCTGGTGACCCCCGGCTCGGAGGCGATTCATGCGACGATCCAGCGCGACGGCCAGATGAAGGCGCTGGAGGACGTCGGAGCCACGGTTCTTGCGAACGCCTGTGGGCCGTGCATTGGCCAGTGGCGGCGCCCGACGGTCAAGGCCGGCGAGGCGAACTCCATCGTCACGTCCTTCAACCGCAACTTCCCGGCCCGCAACGACGCCAACCCCAGCACGATGAACTTCATCACGAGCCCCGAGATTGTCATGGCCTACGCACTGTCCGGGAGGCTGTCCTTCAACCCCCTGACCGACACGCTGACGACTGGCGGCACGACCTGGAAGCTGGAGCCGCCTGCCGAGGCGCCCGAGGTGCCCGCCGATGGGTATGCGGGCCGCGGCTACGGCTATGAGGTGCCCGCCGAGGACGGCAGCGGCGTCCAGGTCGTCGTCGACCCAGACTCTAACCGCCTCCAGCTGCTGTCACCGTTTCCCGCGTGGGACGGTAAGGACTACGAGGGCATGCCCGTGCTGGTCAAGGCCAAAGGCAAGTGCACCACCGACCACATCTCGCCCGCCGGCCCGTGGCTGCGCTTCCGCGGGCACCTCAACAACCTCAGCGACAATACCTTTACAGGTGCCATCAACGCCTACACTGGCGAGGCGGGCAAAGGGCTCAACGTCGAGACCGGCGAGCGCGACGTCTCATTCCCCAAGATCGCCCGCGACTACAAGGCCCGCGGACTCTCGTGGGTGGCTATCGGCGACGAGAACTACGGCGAGGGTTCGAGCCGCGAACACGCCGCCATGTCGCCGCGCCTTTTGGGCGCCAAGGCCGTCATCGTCCGCTCCTTCGCCCGCATCCACGAGTCCAACCTCAAGAAACAGGGCATATTGCCGTTGACCTTCGCGAACCCCGCTGACTACGATCAAGCTCAAGAGACTGACCGCATTAGCATCCATGGCCTGAAGAGCCTGACCCCCGGCCAGGCTCTTCAGGCCACGCTGTACCACGCGGACGGCTCAGAGGACAGGATCACGCTGAACCACACGATGAGTGACGAGCACATCGGCTGGTTCAAAGCGGGGGCTGCGCTGAACATCTTGGGCAAAGCGAGCTAGCGAACATATGAGTACCGAAAACGACGACATCACGAACCTACAACAGGTGGCGCTGCGCCATTACTGGCAGCCCACCCTGCCATGGAACACCCTGGCCGAGTCCGGCCCTCGCATCGCCACCGCAGGTGAAGGCGTGATGATTAAGGTCAACGGCGAGTGGGGCTACGACGCCATGGCCGGCCTTGTTGTCACTAACATTGGTCACGGCAGGACCGAGGTCGTAGACGCGGTGCGAGACCAGCTCGCGACGCTGCACTACGCCAGCACCTTTCACTTCGGCTCGCCGTCGGTCATCCGGCTTGCCGAGAAGGTCGCCTCACTGACCCCCGGCGATCTGAACCGAGTGCAGTTCTCAAGTGGCGGCGCGGAGGCCGTCGAGACGGCGCTGAAGATTGCCTACCAGTACCACGCTAATCGTGGGGAGCCCGGCCGTACCAAGTTCATCGCGCGACAGGACTCGTACCACGGCATATCTCGCGGCGCCCTGAGCGTGACGACCTCCTCCTACGGGGACCGAGAGACGTTCGAGCCCATCCTGCCGGATGTCCCGCGGTGGGCGCCGCAGCCGTTCTACTACGGTCGCGAGGACCGTGGCGAAAGCCTGGACGACTTCACCCGGCGCTGCGCCCAGGCCATCGAGGACATCATCGTGGCCGAGGGTCCGGAGACCGTCGCCGCCGTTATCGCGGAGCCAGTGTCGTTCTCGGCCGGCATCGCCATCCCCGGAGACGCTTACTGGCCGATGCTGCGGGCCATTTGTGACCGGCACGGAGTCCTGCTCATTGCCGACGAAGTCATCACCGGCTTCGGGCGCACCGGCAAGTGGTTCGCCATGGAGCACTGGGGTGTCGTGCCGGACATGATGACCCTCGCCAAGGGGATCACCAGCGGTTACTTTCCGGTTGGGGCCTGTGTAGCCCGCGACCACGTCTTCGAGGCATTCAAGGGAGGCCCGGAGGTGACCTATAAGCACGGCTTCACCTACGGTGGTCACCCCGCCGGAGGCGCCGCGGGGCTCGCCAACATTGACATCCTCGAGCGCGAAAGCCTGGTTCAGAACTCGGAGACAATGGGACGGTACCTACTTGAGCGCCTCGAAGGGCTGACAGGGCACCCCACGGTCGTTGAGGCGCGTGGCATCGGCCTGATGACGGCGTTGGAGCTTGTCTCCGAGAAGAACGCGCGCACGCCGTTGAGCGTGCTGCCCGACGCTATCCCAACGCTGGATGAGGCAATGCATGCGCGTGGTGTCTTCACTCGCTCTGGGGACAAGCTGTTCATCGCGCCACCGCTGACGGTGACCGAGGCGGACGTCGATGGCATCATCAACGGCGTCGACGCCAGCCTGACGGAAATGGAAGCGAAGCTGGGCTTGGCCTAGCGGCTCGCGGCTGCCGCGGCGACAAAGCGCTCGAAGGCCTCATTGGCCAACAGCCTGCCGTGCTCGGTGAGTCGCAGCGCAGGCCCGGACCACTCCAGCAGGCCCAGCACCAAGCACTCCGCCAGCGGCTCCGGTACAGCTTCGGTGATACCTCGGCCCCAGCGCGCCGCGAAGGCGGCGTCCGCGACGCCGAGGTTGAGGCGCAGTCCCATCATCAGGACGTCGGATATCGCAGTCGCTTCGTCCAGCGCCTCCCGTTCGTCGACGGTCGGTACGGTGCCGAGGGCGGCGCTCAGGTCAGCGTTGCCCGGCGTCCAGGCCTGCGCACGCTCAACGTAGAGGCGCGGCGACTTCAAGTTTGCGAAACGTATGCCGGCCGGGCCGAGGCTGCCGAGCGCGGGCAGACCGTTGGCCCATAGATAGGAATGAGCGCCGGGCCCCACGCCTAGGTAAGACTCGCTCCGCCAGTAGGCCAGGTTGTGGGTGCTCTCGCGTCCCGGCCGAGCCCAGTTCGATATCTCGTACTGCGCGTAGCCGGCGCCCGCCAGCAGCTCCTGCGTGAGCCGGTACATCTCGGCGCCTATGTCCGGGTCAGGGTCGGCGAGCCGACCCAAGCGGACGTCGACTTCCATGGGAGTGCCACCCTCCAAGGTCAGCGCGTACGCTGACAGGTGGTCGGGCGCTAGTGCGACGGCCTCGCGAAGCGTGTGCTCCCACGAGCTGACCAACTGGCGAGGTAGACCGAAGATCAGGTCGAGGCTGACGTTGGCGAAGCCCGCTTCGCGAGCCGCGGCGACGGCCTGCATGGCCTGGTCGGCGTCGTGACGCCGGCCCAGCAAGCGCAACTCATTGTCGTCCAACGACTGCACGCCGATGCTGATGCGATTGAAGCCGGCACGCCGCATGGACTGAAGGCGCTCGCGGACAGTGTCGCCGGGGTTGGCTTCAACCGTCACCTCGGCTTCGTCCGGCAGGTCGAACGCTGAGCGCACCGCGTGCATCAGACGCGTCAGGTCGCGGGTCGGCAGGTAGGACGGCGTGCCGCCTCCGAAGAAGACTGAGCGCAGCGGCGGCGCGCCGAGCACCTTGCCCCAGCCGGCGATCTCATGCGCTAGCGCGTCCACGTAAGCAGGCATGAGCGCTTCGATGCCCGCGTACGTGTTGAAGTCACAGTAAGGGCACTTGGTCTCGCAGAACGGGATATGGACGTAGAGGGCGAGCCCCGGTGGTCCCGAGGCGGGCGCCGCGTCGTTGTGCGGTGCGCTGGTCACCATGCGATTATACGGGGTGCGAGATCCTACTACCCTGGGCCTATGCCCACCTTGCCTCCATAGGCACTGAGATCGGTTTGATGGCTAACAAGGGGAGCAAGATTTTTCACTCGCTTCACCCCGGAGCGCCATCGTGAAAGAGCCCATAGGCGGAACTGCGTTCCAGGGCGAACTGGGTGAAAACAGCAACCGCGCGTCAACTGAAGGCACGGGTGTGCCAGACGCATCCACGCTACCGGGGCGAGCCAGGCCCCAAGAAGTGCAGTCCGTTAGACGTTGAACAGGAAGTTGGCGACGTCGCCGTCCTTAACGACGTACTGCTTGCCCTCCTGTCGGAACGTCCCCTGCTTGCGAGCCTCCGCGATGCTCCCCGCCGACGTCAGGTCGTCGTAGCTGACCACCTCCGCGCGGATGAAGCCGCGCTGGATGTCAGTGTGGATCTTCGCCGCTGCGTCCAACGCTACCGTGCCCTTCGTTATCGTCCACGCTCGTGTCTCGTCCTCGCCCGTAGTCAGGAATGAGACCAGCCCGAGCAGGTTGTAAGACACCTGCACCATCCGGTCCAGGGCCGACTCGCCCGCGCCCATTGACTCGCGGAACTCGGCCTCGTCGACGGGTGCCATCTGGGCCAGCTCCATTTCCAACTTGCCGGCCATAGCCAGGGTCGCGACGCCAGGCCGCGTGATGCGCTCTGCCACCTGTGCCTCGGTTTCGGCGATGCGGGCGACGTCATCCTCGCCGACGTTGAACAGCACCACCAACGGCTTGGCTGTCAGCAACTGAAAGTTATCGAGTATCGCCTTGGCCTCCGCCGGTATCGACTGCTCGCGCACGGGCACGCCGGAGTCCAGCGCCTCGCGGATGGGACCGAGCAGGGCTGACTCGCGCTGCAGCGCGTCCCGGTCTGCGGTGCGTGCGGAGCGCATCTGTTGCTGGAGCCGCTCTGCACGTCGTTCGAGCAGCGCCATATCGGACAGCGCCAGTTCATCCTGGAGTGCGGCGACCTCGGCATAGGGGTCGATGTTTCCGGTGGCGCTGGCGACGGATGGGTCGTCGAAGGCCCTGGCCACCAGCAGCAACTCGTCGCAGCGCTGGAGAAGATTCAGGTACGCACCATCGATCCCGCGGGAGGTCCCCAGCCCTTCCGGTGCCGCGGGTATGTCGATGTACTCGACCTCTGCCTGGATGATGCGCTTGGAGTGCTCGATGTCGGACAGCACCTGCAGCCGCGGGTCCGGCACCTTCACCATACCGACGTTCGGTTGCTGGCCGCCTGCGCGAAAACCAGCCACGTCGGCGTGCCCGCGTGTGACGGCGTTGAAGACGGTGGTCTTGCCGCTTTGGGGCAAACCGATGATTCCAATTGCCAAACTTGATCCTCCGAATCGGGCTTGATCATTCTAGCGCAACCAAAATGTCTTACGTTCAGTAAGACTTAATTCATGATCGCGAACAGGGTTAACGTCACGAAGGTGACCAACATCACAGCGATAGCCACCCCAAGCGGCGGGCGCCCGACCAGGCCTAGCGTCGCCCCCAGCCCGTGGCGGCGCGCGTAGCCAGTCGTGCTCAGCAAGCCGGACCATACGGCGTCCGGCGTCGTGACCAGGCGCCCCATTGAGTCGGCGAGGGCCGTTGCCGCGCCTTCCACAACTGAGAGCGCGCGCTCCAGGGGTTGCTGTACCAGCATACGGATTGGCTTTCCCGCATTGCGGTATAGCCAATCCGTGTCGGTCGAGACCTTGTCCTTGGGCTTCAGGGCCCCCAATATGAGCCAGAAGCCCAAGCCCGTGAAGACCAGCAGCTCCAGGGCATGGATGACCTTCGCCGGTTTGTAGACGGCGTAGGAGCCCGTGAAGTTCATGAAGTCGTAGAAGGCCTGCGGGAACAGGCCGATAGCGACGCACAGCACCGCCGCTCCCGACATGCCCACGTACATGCCCACCGGCACCTTCCTGATGAGGGTTACCGGTGTCGCGCGCTTGGCGCCGAACCACGTGAAGTAGGGCAGCTTGAGGCCGGTGTGCAGAAACGTGCCTACGGATGCCACGTAGAGGCTGAGTACGGCGAGGGAGC
>Ga0115002_10007230_pt1 | contig 12549 bp, 9 predicted proteins | sample ArcticOcean_MG_C_8_FD_89576 | JGI IMG/M metagenome (GOLD analysis project Ga0115002, IMG submission 89576) | Marine microbial communities from western Arctic Ocean - ArcticOcean_MG_CB11_86 | ecosystem: Environmental > Aquatic > Marine > Oceanic | place: Arctic Ocean: Canada Basin | collected...
GTTGGGTTGAGTTGGGTTGAGTTGGGTTGGGTTTCGGTGCGAGCGATGCGGCGTGGTAGCATGAGGGGCGCTGGGCCGAGGAAGAGTGGGGAGATCAAGGACGGGTGTCGGGAGGCCGTGTGATGAGCGGAAGTGGCTGTCGGGACTACCGCAGCAGCATGGGGCGTCGTGCTGTGCTGGGCAGTGGCTTGGGTGCCGGTCTTTCGCTAGGCAGTCTGGGTGTTGCCAGCGACGGGGTTGTCGAGTTGGGGGATGTGCCGCGTGATACGGCGGTGATCCAGTACTGGCTCAACGGAGCCGCCAGTCATTTCGAGACGTACGATCCCAAGCCGGATGCACCTCTTGGCATCCGCAGTCCGTTCCATCCGATTTCGACCAACGTCCCTGGCACGTTCGTGTGTGAGTCGTTGCCTTTGCATGCCAAGTTGATGGACAAGGTGACATTGATTCGCAGCGTGCATCACGACAACAGCGATCATCAGCACGGCATGCACTGGTGTCAGACCGGTCATGACGCGAAGGCTACGGGAGTGAACCCGTTCAAGAAGTCGAGTCACGCGAGCAGTGGTTGCCTGGTGTCGATGGTCCGCGGCGCGAACCACACGGGCATGCCGCCGTATGTGTTCATGGGTTATCCGTTGGACAACCAGGGCCCTCACCGGATGTATCCTCACCGGGGCGCCTATCTTCCGGCTCGATTCAACCCGATGGAGATCCTGATCAAGCGAACCGGAGACGGGAAGTTACCGGCCGAGGACAAGGACTTCGTCGTCCGCAGTTTGTCTCCGGCGGAAGGCCTGTCGCGAGCGAGCCTGGAAAAGCGGCGCAGCTTGTTGGCTCGTTTCGAGCAGATCCGTGGCGAGCCTGACCCGGTGGCAACGGCATCGTGGTCGGCATTTCATGAGAGCGCGTTCAACCTGGTGGCTGGCGAAGAGAGGGGTTCGGCGTTTGATCTCGAGCAGGAGGCCGAGTCGACTCGGCGGCGTTACGGTTACCATCGTGCGGGCCAGTCGGCGTTGTTGGCACGGCGATTGGTCGAGCGAGGTGTGACGTTTGTGACGTTGATCGATCCGGGCGTGGGGTTGTCGAGTTCAGGCTGGGATTTCCACAAGACACTCGAGGCTCATACCAACACGGCCAGTCCGCCGATGGACCTGGCAGTGACCACATTGATCAACGACTTGCACGAGCGGGGTTTGGCCAAGCGTGTGCTGGTTGTGGTGTGGGGCGAGTTCGGTCGCACTCCGAAGATCAACGCCAACGGTGGCCGTGACCACTGGGCGAACGTGCAGAGCGTATTGTTGGCCGGAGGCAGTTACCGGCACGGCCAGGTGATTGGCAGTTCCAACTCCAAGGGCGAGGTGCCTCAGGAACGACCGCTTTGGCCCTACGACGTGGTGGCCACGATGTACCATCACCTGGGTATCGATCCCCGTTTCACTCCGATTGCAGGAGCCACCCGCACGCGGCCATTGTTGGACCGCGGCGAGGTGATTCCGGAATTGCTTTGATGAAGACTCTCGTCCCAGCCGGCCTGTTGGCTCTTGTGATTCTGTCAGCTGCCGCGTTGTGGCCGACTTCGGCGACGGACGCGGCAGATACGAAGTCGAAGCCTGTGCAGGAGGACTGGCCCGACTGGCGTGGTCCTCGGCGCGACGGCATTTCGCGTCAGACCGGTTTGTCGCTCGATTGGACCACGAGCAAGCCCAAGCGGATTTGGCAGAGGGAACTGGGGATTGGGTATTCATCGATGAGTGTTGTTGGCGACCGGTTGTTCACGATGGGGTCTGAGGAGTCGGCCGAGTACGTGTATTGCCTGGACGCTGGTGACGGTTCGACGTTGTGGAAGGTGCATTCCGGGACGACGTTCAAGAACTCGTACGGCAACGGCCCGCGTGGCACACCGATTGTTGAGGGGGACCGGGTGTACGCGTTGGGTGCCAACGGCGACCTGTTGTGTCTGTCGCGGGGATCTGGTGCGGTCGTTTGGCAGGTGAACATTTTGAAGCAGTTCGGAGCCAAGAACATCATCTGGGGCGTTTCGACGACGCCATTGATCGACGGCAAGAAGCTGATCGTGCACGTCGGTTCCGAGCAGGCATCGATCGTGGCTCTGGACAAGTTGACCGGCAAGTTGATCTGGAAGACTCACGACGACGTGGCGGGATATTCCTCGCCAGTGCGAATCGACATACCCAGCGGCGACGGCGGCGACGGTCCGGTGGCTCAGTTGGTCGTCTGGTGCGGCAAGACGCTGGTGGGATTACAGCCATCGGATGGCAGCGTGCAGTGGTCCCAGGATTGGTTGACGACCGACGACATGAACATTGCCACTCCGATCTTCGAGCCATCGACGCGGACGTTGTACGTGTCGGCGTCGCGCAACACGGGCCGTTGCACGGCGTACAAGTTGACGGCGTCCGAGGGGACGGTGCGTTGCGATGAGATCTACACCAACAAGTCGATGAAGAACCATTACAACAGTTGCGTGTTGCTCGACGGGTTCCTTTACGGTTTCGACAACAACGTGATGCGTTGCCAGGAGCTGTCGACCGGCAAGATTCTCTGGACCAACCGCACGGTTGGCAAAGGCGCGGTCATTTCGGCCATGGGTCATTTGTTCGTATTGGGTGAGAAGGGTGAGATGGCGTTGGTGAAGGCGACATCCGAGTCCTACACCGAGAAGGGTCGCTTCCAGGCTCTGGCCAGCAAGCGAGCCTGGACGCCTCCGGCCTTGGCCCGAGGCCGACTGTACGTCAGGGATCTCGAGCGGATCACCTGCATCGACGTCAGCAAGTGAAGGCTGGCGAACAGTCCAGCCCGGCTGCGGCGTGAGTTGGACAGGTCCGGCGTCTGGCAGACTCGGCTATGCCCTGAACCGGTTGCTATCCGGCGGTGGTTGCTATCCGGCGGTGGGTGTGGGCAGGTTGATGACGAGTGTGCCGTGGTGACGTTTGATGTCATAGGTCTTGCCGTCCTGAGTCCCACTTTTGTCGGGTTCATCGAGGTTGGTTTTCAGAGTGTACCGACCGGCCTTGGCGACGGGGAACGAGGCGAGGCCATTGGAGTCGGTTTTGAGGTTGGCCGTGTAGCCACCGGCTCCGCGGATGGCGACCGGCCGTCCGGCCAGCGGTTTGCCGTGCCAGAGCACCTGGAACTTGAAGGAGGCTTCGGTCGATTGCGGCACGATTTCCAGGTCAAGTTGAGGTGCACGAGCGAGTCGTTTGAGGCTATCGGCGTCGGTGAACTCGATGTGTCGTGCGTAGTAGTGCAGCAGCACGTCGGTTTTGCCGTAGCGATAGACGCCCCACATGGCGAACGAGTCGATACTGCGTGGTCCTCTGGTGGGCAGGCTGGCGCTGAGCCATCTTTTGCCCGGCTTCTTGGCCACGACGAGCTTCAGCGTTTTCGGCTTCTTGGCGGTGCGGATCCAGGTCTTGCCGCGTTTGATGAACGGATCGAGGTACTGTCCGTCTCCGGGTCCGGGCCCGCCTTCGAAGTAGATGTTCGTCGTACCATTTTTACCGGTCTTGGCATCGACGGTGACCCAGAGATAGTGGGCCATGGTTGTCGAAGTGCAGGCGGCGGCGACCAGCAGTGCGGGGATCAGTCGAGAGAGGCAACGGCGGGTCATGGTGAGTCTCGGGTGACAGGAGGAATCAGGCAGGATTATGCGGTTGTGTTTTGACCGATGGCAAGTGGCCGGGCAATGCGGGGTGGTTTCTTGAGTCGGTGTGCCTTGGTAAGCTGACCGGGTTCAGGAGTGGGTTGCTCGGCTGGTTCATTTTCGTGTTCATCGATTCGGTGAGAGTCTTCGTTTTGAGGTGTTTGGCATGTGGCAATGGCGAAGCGGTTCTGGCGGGATGCTATTGCTGGGGTTGGCTGCGGCGATCGCTATTGTGTCGGGTTGCAGTGATGATGCGGCTCCGGCCCCGACTCCGGTGGCCGGTGGCGGGAGAGTGGTGAGTCCAGAGCCGGGTCCTCCACCGGTGATTGACGAGCCGGGTCTTCCACCGGTCGCGGTGGATCCACCGCCACCCGACCCGGTCACGATTCCTGAGCCAGTTTCAGAACCGGTTCGCCCGTCAGTCCCTGCGGGGAAGGCCATCGAGGTTGTAACGCGTGCGGGTCGCAAGCGAGCGGTGGTGGCGGCGGGTGTGGAGTTGGATTCGAAGTTGTTCTCGAAGTTGGGGTTGGCGGGCGGATTGCACGAGATCGATCTGGTTGCCACCGGGTCTTCGTTGTTGAGGGTGGTGCCGGTGATCCGTCGTTTTCCCGAGTTGACGGTCGATTTTCCGTCCGGCCGTTGGATTCCCGGCCGGGTGACATTGAACGAGCGGGCCACGGTGGCTGACATTCGGGCGGTGTCAACGATGCGAGAGGTGCGTGGTCTGGACCTGTCGTCCTGTCGGTTGGTCGACAGCGAGTTGACTGATTTGTCGCGGATGATCGGCCTGGAGTCTCTGTTTCTGCCTCCCACCACGACCGACGGTATTTCGGCTGCCCTGGTCGGCATGCGGTCCTTGAAGTCCCTGTCACTCGAGGCGACCGCAGTGACATCAGCGGGCCTGGCCACTTTGCCCAGGAGTCTTGAAGAGTTGAACCTTTCGAGCACTTCGATCGACGACGAGGCGGTCGAGCAGTTGCGTCGTCTGCCGGGTCTGAAGCGGTTGTGGTTGGACGAGACATCGGTGGGCGACAAGTCGTTGGGGGTGGTATCGAGTCGAACGACGATCGAGGTGTTGGGATTGACGGGCACATTGATCACATCCGACGGACTGAAGCAACTGGCCGGTCTCGTGAAGCTCAGATCGCTTTACCTGGGCGAGACGTCGATCGACGACACGTCGTTGGGCGTGCTGATGTTGATGAAGCAGTTGAAGGTCCTGGACGTGACGGAGACGGGTCTGAGTGTTTCTGGCCGGCAGGCATTGGTCGAGTCGTTGCGAACGGCTGAGGTGCGGATCGACCTGGACGCATTGGTGCAGGCGATCGAGGACGCCGGCGGTCGGATCGAAAAGGCCTTGCCTCGCATCGCGCGGGTGACTCGAAACCAGGATGGCCAGGTGGAGTCTCTGAACGTGTTCGCTGCGAACTTCAGCGACATTGGCATGTCGATGTTGCGACGATTCCCATCATTGAAGCGGTTGAGTGTCGAGGGGACCTTGGTGACTGATGTGGGGCTGAAGCATCTCTCGTCGATGACTCAGCTTGAGGAATTGTGGTTGTCGAGGACATCGATCAGCGACCCGGGCCTGGCGGAATTGCGTCCGTTGCGTTCTTTGCGTCAGTTGCATCTGTCGGGGACGCGGACGACGGTGTCGGGTGCGTTGTCGTTGTGGTCGGCGATGCCTGGCGTGGTGATGAGTTTTCCGGGTGGTCGATTGTCACCGGGCGAGTTGTCGTTGAATCGCCGTGCCGGTCCTTTGGAGTTGATTCCCCTGGAGGGGCTCAGGGGATTGAGGCAGCTTCATCTGGAGGGTGTGCGGCCTGGGGATTCGGGTCTTGAGTACATTGCGAGTCTGGTCGAGTTGGAGGAATTGAGTTTGCCTCGGGCGGGGATCCACGGACCGGGGCTGGTTCACCTGCACAACATGGGTGGTCTGCGTGTCCTGGACCTGACCGGCAATCCACTCGACACGGTCACCGCCGCCCATGTCGCCGCCTGGGTGGAGCTTCGCGAGTTGACTCTGGATCACACGAACATCAAGACACTGGCCCCATTTGCCACATTGGGTCGGTTGGCTTTGAAGCGGTTGAGCGTGGCGGGGACATCGGTTGACGACGAGCAGTTGGCCTTGTTGCCGAGGTTTTCGAATCTGGAGTTGCTGGATTTGACCGGCTGCGCGAGGATCAGCGACCGTGGCGTCGCGGCTCATCTCCCCGGTTTGCCTCGGCTCGAGGCCCTGGCACTGGGTGGTACGAGTGTAAGTGATGCGGGGGTGGGCCGGTTGTCGATGTGCCGGATGTTGCGAGTCTTGCGACTGTCGGACACGTCGGTCACATCCGAGGGCCTGTTGCCGTTGTCCGGGTTGGCTCAATTGACGCGTCTGGACCTGTCTGGTTGTGCGGTGGACCCGGCGATGTTGTCGGCCGTTTCGCGTTTCGGTCGACTCGAACGGCTCGACCTTCGCCGCACGAGTTTATCGGCAGAGGAGGTTGCGGAGTGGCGTGAGGGGCATGCCGACTGCGAGGTGATTCATGCGGTGGATCCATTGTTGGAGGCCTTGGGCGGGCGCGGTCAGAAGACTCAGTCGGAGTTGCAAGTGGCTGTGGAGCAGGTGTCGGAGGTTGAGGGTTCAGCGGGAGCGGGAGCGGGGGTGTTGGTGACGGTGACCGATTCGGACCTGACCGACGTCGGCTTGGCCCGACTCGCCGCACTTGAGGGACTCGGGCGACTGGTGCTCAACGGTGTCGGCATCACCGATGCCGGTCTGGGTCCGTTGGAGTCATCGACGTCGTTGCGTAAGTTGGATCTTTCGAACACTTCGATCACCGACCATGCCAGTACGAATCTATCGCGGCTGGTCGGCCTGACCGAGTTGTCGTTGGCCGACACCGATTTCTCGGATCGCGGTCTGTCTCGACTGACGGGATTGGAGAAGCTCGAGAGTCTGGATTTGGGTGGACTTTCGATCACGGCCGACGGTTTGACGGCTGCGGTGCCTCGATTCCAGGCACTTCGCCACCTGAACCTGTCCGAGACCTTGGTGGTCAACGCCGACCTGAGATTTCTGGGTGCGGCGAGGAGCCTGGAGTCTTTGGCTCTTCGGGACACGGTGATCAGTGATCGCGGGATCGCGGCCATTTCGAGTCTGAAATCTCTGAAAAGGCTCTGGATCGAGCGGACGCGGATTACCGAAAAGGGAGTAGAGGCGTTGCAGGCTGCGTTGCCCGATTGCGAGATATTCGGGCCGTGACACGTCGCTTGGGTTGATGTGGAATTGACGACGTGTACGGTGAAGGTGTTCACTACTCGAGGCGAAGTCGTTAACGATCCGACTTCCGTGGGCATGGGCCAGCCCTTCAAGGAGCGAGAGATGATGAAGACTGTTTTGCTTGTGCTGCTGACGGCCGGCTTGGTGTTGTGTCCGGGAGCGAGTGTCGAGAGGGCTTGGTCGGCGGAGGGCGACGACGGTGGGCACCGTCCGCCGGGGAACGTCGTTGGTCAACTCAGGCATCGCTTGTTGCATCGATTCGACGAGAACGGCAACGGTCGTCTGGACCATCGCGAGGCTCACCACGCGATGAAGACGGTGATTGGCATTCTGTCTCGCCACCGCGGCCGACCGATCACGATTTCCGATCTGCCAGCGGGTTTGCGTCCGATCTTCGGAATGTTCGATAAGAATGGCGACGGCATATTGGGCCCAGTGGAACAAAGACGTCTGGCTCATGCCTTGCGCCACGCTGGCCGGCATCCTCACCCTCCAAAGCCTCCGGAGAAGCCTGGTGACGGCGACGCGGGCGAGCGTCCCGAGCGTCCTGGCAAACCTGGACGTCCCGAGCGTCCGGGTGACGGCGATGGTGCGTCTGACGACGGCGACGAGGTCGGCCCCGATCGGCCTCATCCGTCTCGATTGACCCCCGAGTTGGTTCGTCAATTGCGAGCGTTGTTGTTGTCGGCGTTCGACCGCAACCAGAACGGTCATCTGGATCCTCCCGAACGGGCACACGCCCGCCGCGTTGTGCTGGGTTTCCTGTCACAAGAGCAGGGCGAGGCGATCGAGATTGCTTCGGCTCCGCAGCGATTGGCTGGGATCCTGGGCCTGTTTGATTTCAACGGCGACGGCAAGCTGGGGCCTCAGGAGAAGCGTCTGCTAAGGCAGGCGTTGCACATCGTATTGCGGCATCGGCCTCGACCCGACAAACCGGGCGAGCCGAGTGGTGATCGTCCCGAGCGTCCTCGGAGTGATCGACCGATCGGCGACGATCTGGACGACGGTCGACCGGTCGACCGTGGTGGAGACGACGGGATCGAGGTCCGACCCGGTCATCCTCCGCGACCGGACTTCTAGGTAGTCGATTGGCGTCGGGATAGGCCACCCCGTCGGAATCGTGTACGGCGAGTCGTCGGCTGAGCCAGTCTCTTGGGGGGGATTAGACGACTGGTTTCCAGCCGTCCTGATAGTCACGTTCCCAGAGCTTGGCGGCCTGTTCGTTTCCGACGATGTGTCCATCGGCGGACCGGCAGGTGATCGACTGTCCGGTCCGTTGAGCGATATTGCCGAGGTGGCAGAGCAGTGTGCTCTTGTGACCTTCGGTCACTTCACAGTTGAGGGATTGGGGTGCATCGTTGCGGATGGCGGCGGTGAAATTGTCGATATGTTCGATATCGCCACGGCTGTTGCCGGAGACTTTTTCGACGATCTTGTCGGCACCGTTGTAGACGACGTGTCCGCCGTTGCTGTCGAGTTCCATGCTCCCCTTGTCGCCGTAAAAGGTGACGAAGCTGCCCCGGTGTCGGTTACAGCTGAGTCCCTGCCAGGTGACGCTTCGGTTGCCGGGGAATTCGAAGGAGACCTGGTGAGTGTCGGGAGTCTGCTGGTCGTCTGTCCAGTGGTAGCGTCCCCCGCTCGAGTTGACTCGGATCGGGAAATCGACTCCGAGTCCCCAGCGGCACAGGTCGAGTGTGTGGATGCCGTTGTTGCCCAGTTCGCCGTTGCCCCAGTGCCAGAACCAGTGCCAGTTGTAGTGGACTCGGTTGTCGAGGTAGGGGGTACGTGGTGCGGGCCCTTGCCAGAGTTCGTAGTTGAGGTGTTTGGGGATGGCGGCGGGTTTGCCGTGTCCGAGCGAGCCTCGGGCGCTGTTGTAATACGCACGGGCCAGGTAAACCCGACCGATGACTCCATCGTGTAGTTTTTGGATGCTCTGGATGGTTTGAGGCCCACTGCGTCGCTGGGTGCCGACCTGGACGGCTCGGTTGTTCTTGTGAGCTGCCTGGACCATCCACTCGCCTTCCTGCGGGTTGTGCGAGCAGGGTTTTTCGCAGTAGGCGTGCTTACCGGCATTGACGGCCATGATGGTGGCCGGAGCGTGCCAGTGGTTGGGAGCGGCGATGACGAGGGCATCGACAGTCTTGTCGTCGAGGATTGTGCGGATATCGCCGATCGGAGTGGGTGTCTTGGCTCCGGTCTTTGCGACAGCCGCGGCACATGCCGCAGCGCGGTTGCTATCGACATCGCAGACGTACTTGACCTCGACATTGGGTCGACCGGCGAAGCTGAGCGAGAGGCTGCGGCCTCGGCTGAGCCCCATCACGCCGACAACCACCTTGTCGTTCACCGCAGCGGTTCCGGCCGCCGCCCGGACGGTGCTGGTTGATGCGATGGTGGCTGCGGTGGTGGCTGCCAGGAACGTGCGTCGATTGACTGTCGAGGTCATGCCGTGTTCTCCTTGTAGGACTCGTCTGGATTGGTTTGGGCCGGCTGTTTCGACCTGATCATCCTACCTCATTCGTACGAAAAATGAGACGACAGGTCGTCGTATCAGTCGTTTTCCGAGACGTGGAACCCGTGTTGTTTTCTGTGGTGTGGTCCATCGAAGAGTTGGGTGCTCTTGAAGAGTTCGATGCGACCGTCGCCGGCGATTTCGCGAACCTGTTCTCTGAGTTGGTCGAGTTGTTGGTTTTCGAGCGGTTGGAAGTTTCGTCCGGCGTCGAGTGCCTGTTTGAGGTCACGTCGGATTCGGATGCCGAGGACTTGGGAGGAGACGGGTTGCGAGAGCGAGTAGTGGATGCATTGGGTTGCGGTCGCAAGTCCGGCGGCGGGGATAGCTCCGTTTTGACCATCGGGGCTTCCGGCAAGAGTCTTCATGCCGATGACTCCGATCCCGTTTTTCAGGCAGACCGGGACGACGTTGTTCTGGAAGCTGCGGAAGAAGTAGTCACAGATATTGATCGGCATTTGTGCGGTGTCCCATTCGTGAGGCTGGGCGATCATATCGAGATGAATGCGAGGGTCCTTGTGTCCGGTGAAGCCGATGAAGCGAATCTTGCCGGCTTTTTGGGCTTCGAGAGCGGCCCGGAGACCTCCTTGTTCGAAGATCCATTCGGGGTCATTGTCGTAGTCGATTTCGTGGAACTGCCAGAGGTCGATGTGGTCGGTTTTGAGTCGTTTGAGGCTGTCGTGGAGGTTGTCGAGTGATCCCTGGTAATCGCGTTCGCAGTTCTTGGTCATCAGGAAGACCTGGTCGCGTCGGTTGGCGATGGCTCGGCCCATGACTTCTTCGGCGTAGCCATCGTGGTAGTCCCAGGCGTTGTCGAAGAAGGTCATGCCTTCCTGGATCGCCTCGTGCATCATGCTGATCGCTTCGGGTTCTCCATCGTCCTTGGCGCATTGTGCGATGTGCCATCCTCCGAGGCAGAGGATTGAGACGTGTTGGCCGGTGTTGCCGAGCGGTCGAGTGGGCAGTCCGAGTCCGTCATCCTGTTGTGCTTCGAACAGTGCCCGGGCCAGTCGCAGGTCGTCTCGATCGGTTGGCTCGTTGGTATCAGTCATGCGATGGCGGATCCGGTGCTGTGGCGAGTCGTTTCTTTGCGGAGTGTGTGGCGGATCGTAACAAAGCGACGGCTCGACTGGCAGAGGCTTCGGGGCGGCGGGTAGGATCCAGCCGTCTGTGGTCGCGAGCGATCGGGGTGGAGGAGGTCGAGGATGCGGTGTTGTACGAGCGTGGTGGTGTGGTTGTCGTTGTGTGTGGGTGCGGTGTTGGGAGCGGACGAGTCGTCGTCGTTGGTGATCGCGGCGGACTTGAAGTCACGCGGTCTGTCGGTGTCGCGAGCGACGGTGAAGTCGGCTGGAGGTGGATTGGCGATCGACGTCCAGCGTGACGTTGTCTATGCGGTCTACGGTGACCGGAAGCTGACAGCGGACGTGTTTGTGCCGCGTGGCGATTCGAAGCGTCTACGTCCGGCGGTGCTGGTTGTCCACGGCGGCGGGTGGATGAAGGGCGACAAGGCGAAGTTCCACTACCTGGCCGCCGGATTGGCTCGACGCGGATACGTGAGTGTCGCGGTTGGTTACCGGCTGGGTGGCGAGGCGAAGTTCCCGGCAGCGGTTCACGACTGCAACGCGGCGACTCGATGGTTGAGATCGATGGCGGGTAAGTTTGATGTGGATCCAGGCCGGATCGGTGCGGTGGGAGGATCGGCGGGAGGCCACCTGGTGGGATTGATGGCGGCTGCGCCGCAGGTGTGCTTCTTGCAGGGTGCCGGTGGGCATGCGGGAGTGTCAAGCGCCTTGCAGGCGGCGGTGGTGTTGGCGGGTCCGATGCAGTTGACGACCGGTTCGGTGGCCGTGAAGTCGCGCGAGCAGCCCGAGAGTTCGTTTGCCAACAAGTGGTTCGGGAAGACACTGGCCGAGGCACCTCAGTTGTACCGGCTGGGTGCTCCATTCACGCACTTTTCGCCCAAGACGCCTCCAATCCTGTTCCTCCGTGGCCAGTACGACGCGTTGGCGGCGAATGTCGAGGCGCGAAGCCGGCTGGCGGGTCACGGCGTGTCGAGTGCCGCTTTGGTCTACTACCGAGGCCGTCACGGCTGTTGGAACCTGCATCCGTGGTTCGACGTGATGGTCGACGAGATCGACAGTTTTCTGGCCCGACACCTGGGCGATCCGACTCCGGGTCAGTTGATTGGTTGGAGCGGTTCGTGGCTACAGCAGCCGGGTGTCGAGGTGCAGCGGGGTGAGGATCGGATCGAGTTGGTTGTGGGGGCGGAGGTGACAGACCGTGTGCTGAAGTTACCTCGATTGAACAACCCGGTTCGGAGTGTCGAGATGCTCGGTTCGGGGCCAGGGACGGGCAAGCCGACGAAGTTGAAGATCGCTCCGAAGCCGACTCACTGGGAAATCCGACTCCCGGTGATGGAGCCAAAGTCTTCGAGGCGGATCCGGATCATCACGGTGGGTCGGCCCTGGAGTTCTCGGTTGCCGCGGGTGGTGACACCGTTGAACTCGGTGTCCCAGTCGATCGTCCTGGCTGCTCACGATGCGATCGTTGTCGGCAAGAACCTGAGATATGAGCCTCAGCCTCACAAGAACACGGTCGGCTATTGGACTCGTGTTGAGGACTGGTGTTGGTGGAGTGTTTATGTCGAGCGTCCGGGCCGCTACGAGGTTCGGGTGATGCAGGGTTGCGGGACGGGTCATGGGGGGAGTCGGGTGTCGGTTGGGTTGGCGGGTCAGAATTTGGAGTTCACGGTCGAGGACACTGGTGGGTTCCAGGCGTTCCGCACACGGTCAATCGGCGTGGTCACGATTCCTCGATCGGGGCTGTACCGATTGGAGATTCGTCCGATTTCGAAGAAGTCGGTGGCGGTGATGGATGTGCGGCAGGTGCAGTTGGTGTGGAGAGCCAGTCGCTGACGACCCGACTAGCGTCGCACGACCGGCACGGTTCTCCAGCCACTGAAACTCTCGGAGTACTCACGGATCGAGAAGCATCAGATGACGAGTTTCTTGCCATTGAGGTTGTCGTTTCGTCTGAGCAGCGAGATGCGAGTGGCCGTCGCGCCCGAGCCTCGGACTCCGATCAGATCGATCCCGATCCCGA
>Ga0115002_10007231_pt1 | contig 12548 bp, 12 predicted proteins | sample ArcticOcean_MG_C_8_FD_89576 | JGI IMG/M metagenome (GOLD analysis project Ga0115002, IMG submission 89576) | Marine microbial communities from western Arctic Ocean - ArcticOcean_MG_CB11_86 | ecosystem: Environmental > Aquatic > Marine > Oceanic | place: Arctic Ocean: Canada Basin | collected...
AAAAGTTTATTTCAACAAGAATGTATAAAAAGAGGCATTTTGATTTCTAGTTCTCAGAATATTAGTTTTAGCCACACTAATCATGACATTGATTACACATTAAAAGTATATAGAACTGCTATGGAGATTTTATCGACTGCACTTCGAGAAGGAAATATTGAAAAATTATTAGAAGGACCTCCTGTCCAAACAGTCTTTAGAAATCCATAAATTAGTATTAGTAATATTATGATGGAAAATCTAAAAGAAATAACAATTCGAAAGGCGTGTAAGGAAGATTTTAAGCTTCTTTGGAATTGGGCTAATGACATTGATGTTAGAGCTAATTCTTTAAATCCAGAAATTATTTCTATGACTAACCATAAAGAATGGTTAAAAAAAAGAATCCGATCAAATGACACATTGATATATATATTAGAATCAAAAGGAATTCCCTTTAGTCAAATAAGGTTTGATCGAATAAGTCAAAATGAAGCAGAGATTGATATATCTGTTTCTAGGGAATGGAGGTCAAAAGGATTGGGAACTTTGACTCTTACACAAACTAAGCTTAGGGCAATAGAACAATTGAGAATTCTTTTATTAACTGGTGTTGTTCGTGAGGCCAACATAGGTTCCTGCAAAGCATTTATAAATGCTGGGTTTATCGAAAGTGACAAAAGAAACATTAATGGAAATATATGCAGAGTATTTCATTGGGAATCAAATCAAAATCCGTCTTTGAATAATTAAGAGAGGTTGAGTTGCAAGAAATTTTAAATAATATTGAAATAGGTGGGCATCAGATTGGCGATGGTAATCCTACGTTTGTTATAGCAGAGATTGGGGTTAATCATAATGGAGATATAGATTTAGCGCATAAACTTATAGATGGCGCTTTAGAATCTGGGGCAGATGCAGTTAAATTTCAAACAATTGATGCGGATGCGAGTTATGTTCCCGGGACTCCTTCACATGATATTTTTAGCAAAATTTCATTTGCCTTAGAAGATTATCAAGCTTTAAGCAATCATTGCCGTGAAAAAGGTATTGTTTTCTTTACGACTCCAGGAGATTGGCCGTCATTAGAAATATGTAAAAATATTTCAGTACCTGCAGTTAAGATAAGTTCAGGTCTAATGACTAATACTCCTATTGTTTTAGAAGCAGCTACATTAGGAGTTCCATTAATAATATCAACTGGAGGAGCCTATTTATGGGAAATTGGAAAAATTGTAAATCAATTGGAAGATATTAATTTCAAAGACTTTACTCTATTGCATTGTGTAAGTATCTATCCTGCCGATGATGACACTTTAAATTTAAGAGCTATATTGGATATGAAAGAAGCGTTCCCCTACCCCATTGGATATTCAGATCATAGCCTTGGAATAACAGCTGTTTTATCGGCTGTAACATTGGGGGCCAAGGTGATTGAAAAACATTTTACTTTAAGTAGAGACCTTCCTGGAGGAGATAATTTTTTGTCGAGTGAACCTGATGAATTCAAGAGATTAGTTGACCAGATAAGAGCATGTGAAAATATGTTAATTGGTGGTTATAAAAGACCTCATAAAAAAGAGATGGAATTTAGGAAACGATTTAGAAGAAGATTGGTTGCAAATCGAGATATAAAAAAAGGTCAAATTTTAACGAATGAACTAGTAGGCCTAATGCGTCCCTTGGAGCCTTATGGATTATCTCCAGACTTTTATGAAGAAATAATTGGAAAAAAAGCTTCTAGAGAGATAGCGCGCCATGATCCTATCACTTTAGATGTAATAGATTTTTCAAATTAGTAAAGGGAATTGTTATAAATGATTAATGTTCTTATTACATGTATCGGAGGCTATTATGGTATTGACACTATAAAAGCTTTGAAATCAGATACTGAAATAGATATCAAAATTATAGGAGCAGATGCTGACCCTACAGTTGTAAGCAGACATTTTGTGGATGATTTTTTTTGTTTACCAAATGCTGATATAGATCCTCAGATGTTTATTACTAATATTTATGAAATATGCGATAAAAATAATGTAGATATTATTATTCCTGGTGCGGATGAAGAAGCATATGCCTTATCAAAATCAAAAGATATGTTCGAAAATATAGGAGTCAAATGTGCCGTTCAAGATGCTTCTATAATGAATATTATAGGGAACAAATTGTCTTTTTTTAAAAAAATGGAAGAATTAAACATTGAGGTTCCTAAATTTGCAGGAATATATAGTTATCACGATTTAATTAAAAATGCAGATCGACTTGGATTTCCGGATCGAAGGATTATATTGAAACCAAGTGTAGGAAGAGGTTCTAGAGGATTAATGGTGATAGATGATTCAATTAGCGACCCTACAGAAGGACATGAATCAAGAGGATATTGGCTTGGAGATATCAAATCTGCCGTTTCGCATTTGAAATTTCAACAAGACTCATTAGAAGTTGCAGATTTAGGTCTTTTGGCTATGGAGTATTTGCCTGGAGATATATATGACGTTGATTGTGTGGCCAAGGAAGGATTGGCATTGGCTATTATTCCAAGAAAAAGATTATGGGATACTCCTTTTTCACGTGGAGTAGAAGGCCATGTAATAGAGGAAAATAAGTTCATATTAGAAATAACTAATAAAATCATAAAGGCATTGTCTTTAGGGTATGTATTTGATTGTGATTTTGGCACACACAGTAACGGGCATCCAGGTGTTTTAGAAATTAATCCTAGATGGAGTGGATCAGTAGCAGCTTCGCTCGCTTCAGGAGTCAATATTCCTAGTTTAATAGTTAAAGTTTTAATGGGTATAGAATTTAATGAAATCAATCCTGTTTACGGCAACAAAATATTTCCTACTACACGTATGGGATTTATAGACTAGATGAATATAAAAAGTGAGGTGAGGTATTAACATTTTAGTAATCGCTGCCCATCCCGATGATGAAATTTTAGGTTGTGGAGCAACTATATCAAGACTTTCAAAATCTAATGATGTTCAAATTTGTATCATTGGAGAAGGAATAACTTCAAGATATAATTTACCAGGAGAAGCTTCTCTAGATGATTTAGAAACTCTGAGAGCCCAAGCTAAAGAAGCAGCAAAGATAGTTGGAGCTTCAGGAGTAGATTTTGCTGGATTTCCAGACAATCGTTTTGATAGTGTTGACTTATTAGAAATCATTAAAGTTATTGAACTTTGGATTGAAAAATATAAACCAGCGGTCATATACACTCATCATGGCGGAGATCTTAATATAGATCATGATCTTACGTTTAGGGCTGTCTTAACTGCGGCTAGGCCAACATTTGAATCAACGGTTAAAGATATATATAGTTTTGAGATACCTTCTGCAACAGATTGGTCTTTTGGTGCTTTAAAGCAATCCTTTAGACCCAATGTGTTTGTAGATGTTACAGATACAATTGAAAATAAAATTTCTGCATTGAAAATATATAAAGATGAAATGAGAGCTTTCCCTCATCCACGCTCATTAAAATCGGTAGAAATAAATGCTCAGAAATGGGGCTCTGTTTCTAACATTAACTTTGCGGAAGCTTTTGAATTGGTTCGGTCTATACGCTAGCCATGGATAAAGTTATATTTCGAGTTGACATAAGTCAGTCGACTGGTATTGGTCATATTAGAAGGTGTGAAGCTTTGGCATCAGCACTTAATGACTTAAATGTCGAGAGTGTTTTTATATTAAATGAAGCAATGGACGAAGACCTACTCAGAGTGTATAAAAATTACGATTTGCCATATAGAAAGCATTTTTTATCACAATTTTTAAGTACGGATTATAGTAATGACGATGCCCAGCGAGAAATTGATGAAATCAATAATTTTGCTGTTGAGGAAAATAGTAGAACGATTGTATTAGATTCATATCAGATTAATGATTCAAAATATATTGCCCGCCTACGTTCTTATGGCTTTTTTGTAGTAACAATTGATGATTTAGCAGATATGTCTTTTCCTTCAGATCTTGTTGTTAATGGGAGTGCAGGAGCTAAATATTTAAATTATAAATCTAGTACTGATGAGACAGTGTTTTTACTGGGGCTAGAATATTTTTTATTACGACCTGAATTTAAATATCATAATTATCAAATAAATAATGAAGTTAATAATATTTTGATTACTATGGGTGGGAGCGATAGTAGCGATAACACTTCTCTTATAATTAAATTATTAGAAAACAGAATCTCTGAGAGGGATTTTAAATTAAAAGTTGTCCTTGGGCCTTTTTATGATAACCACGTAAATATAGAATTGCTTTCTAAGAATTCGAAAAGAGATATAGAGATTATAGACTCTCCTACTAATATGCGGTCTATCATGGAATCGGTTGATTTAGCTATTTCTGCAGCTGGACAAACAATATATGAGTTATGTGCTTTAGGGGTTCCGGCAGTTGCTATTCAATCAGCTGAAAACCAAAGTTCTAATATTAATGAACTCTCTCGTTTGGGGGCCATTTATTCAATTAGATCATCTCCATACTCTGAGTATGGAGATACAGTTTTTGAATCCGAGTTCAAAAACTGTATTAGAACTTTAATTTATGACTATGACGTTAGAAAAAATATTTCAGATATCGCTAAAAAATTAGTAGATGGTAACGGTCCTGAAAGAGTGGGAAATCATATATTGAAATACGGATCGTAGTCACATATTCAATGAATTTAGAATTTAAATCATCCCCATATAGATCTTGGCAATTCAGAGAAATCCAGAATGCTTCGTTCGAGTTGAATGATCGTGTATACGTTTCTGGCTGGATATCTACAGATCGCGGGGTTCTTATGGGTAAAGATTTCGCTGAGTTCATCTTGTGTAAAATCCAAAATGCTACTTCTGAAAGGCTTAGAGAAGAGTTAATTTTTTTATTTAATAATAGTGATGGTAATTTTGCTATAGTCGCTTATTTTGACTCGAAAGTATGGGCAATTACGGATTTGGTGAGAACGATACCATTATTTTGGCATATTAAAAATGATTCGATAATAATCTCTGATGATGTTAAGTATTTAGTACCAGACTCCAAGATAGCTTCAGACCATGATTCTATTATTGAAATGCTATCAAGCGGATATGTAACTGGTGTAAATACAGTATACAAAGAAGTTAAATCAATAAGACCTGGAGAGATTCTAATTTGTGATAATTCAGATGGAATACCACATATAGAATTATTTAGATATTTCACGTACAAGGCAGATAACATTAGAGAAATGTCTCGTGATGATGATATTCAACTTTTGGACGAAACAACAAAAGATGCTTTTGAAATTATATTGAATTCATTAAACGGTGCTAAAATTGTTATTCCTCTAAGTGGGGGATTAGATTCGCGATTAATTGCTCTAACTCTCAAAAGATTGAAATATGACAACGTTTTGTGTATTTCATATGGTACTGAAGGTAATAAAGATTCTGTAAAAAGTTTTGAAACGGCTAAAAAATTAGGTTTTGCATGGGAAATGATTCCTTACTCTAAGAATCAACATGTTGAAAAAACTTTAAATGATAAGTTTTGGGAATTTTCTGAATATGCTTCTAATGGAACTGCCATACCTCATCTTGATGATTGGATAGCTTTAAATATGTTTAAGGATAAATTCACTCATTTGGAAGACGCAGTATTTATGCCCGGGCATACTGGAGATTTTATTTCAGGGGGGCATCTAAAATATTTAAATTATGCATTTGATGAACACGTCGAATCACATGATGAACCGATGAGATCTATTATTAATAAGCACTATTCTCTTTGGACAAATATATTAAAAGATCATTCATATTCTTCTATTATTTATGAGCGTATCTCAGATGTGTTAGAAGAGTTTGAATTTGACAATAATTTAAATAAAACGCAGGCATATGAATCTTGGGAATGGCAAGAAAGACAAAGTAAATATATTGTTAATTCTGTTAGGTCATATGAGTTTCATGGATATAGATGGCGGTTGCCGTTGTGGTCTACAAAATTTGTTCAATTTTGGAGAGAAACATCGTTAAATGCAAAATATGATCAATCTTTATATAAAGATTATTTAATATATTTTGATGATTATGGCATTTATGACGATATTAAATTAGGTACGGATGTTATAAGCCAGTCGGGTTTAAGAAATAATTATTTTAGAAATTTTGTTAAGCAAATTTTACAAAAAAACTCTTTAACTGGTTCTTTGTTAGGAAAAAGAGCTATTCGTAGAAAATTTGCATATCAATATGATAATCATCCGTTAGGAATGCCATGGGAATATGATAGGAAATTTTATATAAATTCAGATCATTCTAAGAGGCATCATGTATCCCTATGGGCTAAATATTTTATTCAAAAGCAATATAATTATTCATTAGAAAGTATGCCCATTTAATATTTCATATGTCAAAAACTGTTTTATTTATAGAATCTAGTCTTACTGGTGGGGGATCGGCTGTTAGTTTAAATCAACTTTTGAAAACAATTAATAGGAAAGAAATAAATCCGGTCGTTGTATTTTTAAATGATCATCCACAAGTTAATGTTACAAGAAATCTTGGAATTAAAGTATATATGGTGGACGACTGGCTATTGACTAGAACAGGATCATATTCTTCGTCGATATCCAAAAAATTAGCTCAAATTACCCATTTGTATTTATTAAGGACAATTAAAGTTTTACCTTTTTTGGCTTTATATTTAAATATCATGTTACATTTCGGGGTGATATTAAAAATTAGAAAAATCATAAAACATGAAAATCCATCAATAGTACATTTGAATGTTCAAATATTGAGAGATTTTTTCGGCCTTATCGCAGCTAATAGTTGCGGGGTTCGTTGTGTTAGTTATTTACGCTCAATACCAGGTAGGAAAATCGAATCTTCTATTCTTAATATGATTAATAGCAAAACCACTAAATTCATTGCTAATTCTCAATTTACTGCTGATTCATGGTCAGAAGTCGGAATCAGAAAAGATAAAATTTCTATTGTCTATAATGTCGTGGACATTTCAAATATTGAAAATAGCAATTTGGATGATTACGTTCCAACTAGCATAAAGGAAAAGTTTGTTGTTGGATTATTAGCTCCTTTGAGGAACTTCGCTAAAGTGGATGAGTTCGCCATTAATGCTTTCCATAAATTCCACAAGGATTTTCAAGATTCTGTTTTATTGATTATCGGAGATGGTCCCGTAAGGAAAATACTTGAAGATAAGGTTGCACAATTGAGACTAGAGGAGGCAGTGATTTTTCTAGGTTACCAGGAAAAAGCACTTTCACTGCTTAAAGAATTTGATGTTTCATTAGTACTTAATAATCAAGATACGCTTAGTAGAGTAGCGATAGAATCTCTACATGTCGGCACTCTTTTAGTAGCTTCAGATGTTGGAGGGATAAGAGAACTTGTTGTTTCTAGAGAAAATGGATTTTTAATAGATTACGACGATACAGAGGGAGTATTTAATGTGTTGAGACAGATTAAGACAAAAACAATTGATTCCAAAATCATTATTGAAAACGGGAAAAATACGGTATCGGATAAATTCAATATTTTGAAAAATACAAATAAAATATGCGATATATATTCACAAATTTTAACGATAGAAAAAGGTATTAAATAATGAACTCACCCAAAATCGGAGTTGTAGGTTGTGGATACTGGGGTAAGAATCTAGTAAGAGTTTTTAATGAATTAGGATATCTTGTCGCAGTTAGTGACACAACTCAAAATGGTAGAAATTCAGCTAAGGAAATTGCCCCCAAGGTAGAGGTTTTATCTTCTCTTGATGACATGTTAAAAATGTCAGTAGACGCAATTGTCATTTCTACGCCTGCTGAAACCCATTTTGATCTAGCGGAACGATCATTAAAATCTGGCAAAGATGTTTTGGTAGAAAAACCATTTGCAATGAATAAACTTGAATCAGAAAAATTAGTTGCAATAGCTTCTGATTATCAAAGTATTTTGATGGTAGGGCATGTCATGGAATACCATCCTGCAATAGTGAAATTAAACGAATTGATTACGGAAGGTGTTTTGGGAGAAGTTAGATATGTTTATTCCAATAGAGTTAGCTTAGGGAAAGTTAGAAGAGAAGAAAACATATTATTTAGTTTTGCCCCGCATGATATTGCCGTTATCAATAGACTTATGAACTCAAATCCCAAGTTTGTATCTACTACTGGAGGAGATTTCTTACAGCCTAATATTGCTGATGTGACAGTAAGCAATATAACATACGAAAATGGATCGAAAGCACACATATTTGTATCTTGGTTGCATCCATTTAAAGAACAACGACTAGTTGTTATCGGATCAGAAAATATGGCTAGTTTTGATGATGTTTCTAAGAAACTTATTTTATATGATCAAAAAGTCGACATTGAAGATGGGGTTCCTGTTCCTATAAAAGGGGCAGGAAAGATAGTAGGATTTCCTGATTTAGAGCCTTTAAAGGAAGAAGCATTAGAGTTCGTGAATTCTATAAATACGCGTGCTGATCCGAAGACTTCAGGGTTTAATGCTTTAAAAGTCATGGGTGTTTTAGATGCGGCACAAGAATCTATGGCCATTGATGGAAAACCAGTTTATATTAATTAATTATTAGTGAGTAAATTATGAGTAATTATTTTCTTCATGAAACATCATATGTTGATGAAAAATGTGTTATTGGAGATGATACCAAGATATGGCATTTTTCACACATAATGAACGGTTCGAATATTGGTAAAAAATGTACTATAGGCCAAAATGTTTTTATTGGTGATGGTGTAATTATTGGAGACAGTGTGAAAATCCAAAATAATGTCTCTGTATTTTCGGGAGTACAACTAGAAGATTATGTTTTTTGTGGACCGTCAGTTGTATTTACAAATGTTATTAATCCCAGATCTGAAATTAATAGGAAGTCTGATTATAAACCTACCTTGGTTAAAAGAGGTGCAACTATCGGAGCGAATGCAACAATAGTGTGCGGAACTACGATTGGGAAATTTGCATTTGTTGCTGCGGGTGCTGTTGTTAGTAAGGATGTTCCTGATTATGCGTTAGTTATGGGTGTCCCTTCTGAACAAAAAGGTTGGATGAGTCGACATGGCTATAAATTACCTGATCCAGATGAAAATGGATTATTAGTATGCCCGGGTTCTAATTTTAAATATATGATTCATTCTAATGGTCTTAAATGTGTAGATTTAGATGAAGGAAATGATATAGGCAATCAGTATGAAAAATAAAACTTTTAAACAAATACCTTTTTTTGACTTAAAAGAACAATATTCGTTGATAAAAACAGAAATCAAAGAATCCATAGATAAAGTTCTTGATTCACAAGTATTTATATTAGGGAAAGAAGTTTTGGAATTTGAGACTCAAATTGCTGATTATTTAGGTTGTGATAATGCTATCGGGGTATCTTCCGGTAGCGATGCTTTGCTTGTGGGATTAATGGGATTAGATATCGGAGTCGGTGATGAAGTTATAACAACGCCATACTCATTTTTTTCAACTGCAGGATCGATTGCTAGACTTGGTGCTACTCCTGTATTTGTTGATATTGAGCCAAGAACTTTCAACATGGATTCGCAATTAATAGAAAAGGCGATAACATCTAAGACTAAAGCTATCATGCCTGTACATTTATTTGGACAAGTTGCGCCGATGGACTCTATTTTAAGTATTGCTAACAAATATAATTTACATGTTATTGAAGATGCTGCTCAAGCAATAGGTGCAGAATATAAAAATAAAAAAGCAGGTACCATAGGTGATATAGGGTGTTTTAGTTTTTATCCAACTAAAAACCTTGGGGGTATGGGAGATGGCGGGATGGTAGTAACTAATGATTTTGAATTAGCAAAAAAAATTAGAATGCTTAGGAATCATGGGCATGAAAAAAAATATCAAAATAAATTTATTGGCGGTAATTTCCGATTAGATGCTATTCAGGCTGCAGTATTAAAAATTAAATTAAAATATTTAGATAAATGGATGAATTTAAGACGTGCTAATGCTGAAATATATAGGAAAAAATTCATCGATGTATTTGGGTCATCACATTTAGATAAAAATATAAACCTCCCATTTGAAATGCCTGAAGCAAAACATGTATATAATCAATTTGTGATTAAGGTTTTGGCTGATAGAGATCAACTTTCATATCAATTAAAAGATATCGGGATAGGAACTGAAATTTACTACCCGCTTTCTTTGCACTTGCAGGAATGTTTTGAATATTTAAATATTTCTGAAACAGCTATGCCGGAAAGCAAATCAGCGTCGATGCAAACATTAGCTTTGCCGATATACCCTGAATTACCTAAAAAATCTATAGAATATATTGTTGAAAATATTGGGAGTATAATTTTCAATAAATCATGAAAGAGATATACAAATTCGTATCATTTTTATATACCAAGATCGGATGGCGTATATGGGTATGGTTAACCTTTATTATCCTTGCCGCACTTCTTGATGGTCTTAGTGTCGGTTTTTTTATTCCCATACTGGAAACTGGAAGTGATGAACCCAATAGTGTGACACGTGAAGTCACCAGATTGTTTTCTTATATGAATATCACATATTCATTAATGACTTCGGTCATATTTATGGCAGCACTATATACGTTAAGAACTGTTTTCTTAATTATGCAAGGAATATACTCTGCCCGTATGGTTGCTAATTTACTAGCTACTATAAAAAAAGATGTAGTTGATGGAATATTGAAATCTGATTATCTGTATTTTATTTCAAAAGAAATTGGATATTTTAATAATGCGGTCACTGTTGAATATAATCATGTCGCATTTTCCTTTAGAGCATGTATGCGCCTATTCGTATCTATAGGGTTTGCTTTAGTTTATTTAATTCTTCCTTTATTTATAAATCCAACCGCAACTATATTATTACTTGTCGTACTTATTCCGTTATATTTTGTTACAAGAGTTATTAATAAGTGGACTCGTACGTTTTCGCTTAGAACATCTAAAAATAACGCAATGCTTCAATCCTTGCTTATTCAAACATTTTCAAACTTCAAATATTTGAAATCAACATATACAACTAAAAAAGTAGTGAAACATTTGAGGGATGCAATTAATACCCAGTCAGATTTGACTTATAAAAGTTCTGTTTTAGGAACTTTTACTGGGAGCACTTCTGAACTTATAATCATTTTAGTTGCATCGGCTCTGTTGGTATACAACGTACAATTCGCTGGGCAACCAATGATAGAAGTTTTATTACTGTTATTTTTGGTTAGAAGATCATCCAGTTATGCATTGTCAGGATATTCTGATTACCGAGGATTCATCAGTGCATTTGGGAGTTTGCAGGTTTTTGAAAAAATGGAAAATGATCTTTCTGAATTTAAAGAAGAGACTAGTGAAAATCCAACTGATCCCAATATGACATCTGCCATGTCATTCGAAAATGTCGGATTTTCATATGATGGAAAAAAACAAATACTGAACAAGATTGATATAAAAATCGAATCAAAATCTATAGTAGCCATAGTAGGAAAATCAGGTTCAGGGAAAAGCACTTTAGCTTCACTTATGACAGGAGTGCTTAAGCCTACTCAAGGTCAGATTAATCTTGGAGATGATAATTACATTGACATCGATCAAGAAAAATTAAGAACTCAGATAGGCTATGTAACTCAAGAGAATGTTATTTTTACAGATTCTATTCGGAATAATATAACTCTATGGGAGCCTTCAGCATCAGCAAATGACTACAAGTTAAATCAAGTTTTGGCATCAGCTTCTTTGACAGATTTTATAGAAGAATTAGAGGAAGGACTAGATACTCAATTAGGAGATAATGGCCTAACTGTTTCTGGTGGTCAACGACAGCGTATATGTATCGCTAGAGAGCTTTACAGGGATATAAAAATGCTTATATTGGACGAAGCAACTAGCTCGTTAGATTCAGCAACAGAGTCTAAGATTCAATCAAGTATTGAATCTCTTCGGGGAGAATTGACTTTAGTTATAGTGGCACATCGTCTTTCAACAATACGTAAAGCCGATTTAATACTAGTTATTGATAAAGGATCCATTATTGAATCAGGTAATTATGAAGATTTAAAATCTTTAAATGGAACTTTCAACCAAATGATTAAGTCGCAAGAATTTATTGCAGGATAATTTAGTGAAAATGTCATTCAATCACTTATTTCCATTATTGGTATTGAAAAATAATTTTGAATTTTTACATTTACTGATGTCGACTTATAAGTGTGCTAATAAAATTTTATTGAAAAAGGATATATAACTTAACAGACTTGTTATGAAAATAGGGGTATTAATATTAGGATCATTATTTAAGATAGGTGGATATCAAGTATTTGCCTACAATTTGATGTTAAGGCTTTCTATGCGAGGGCAAAATGTTGTATTAATAGTTAGATCAGATGAATTTAGAAAAAATTATGATCTTTATAAAGAATTGCCATTTTCAGTAGTCCATATAAAAAATAGTTCAGAACGATTCGTAAAGTATTTCCCTTACTTTTCAAATCGCGAGTTACGCAATATTGTTACGAAAAATAATATAAATATTTTGCAAGTTATT
>Ga0115002_10007233_pt1 | contig 12543 bp, 13 predicted proteins | sample ArcticOcean_MG_C_8_FD_89576 | JGI IMG/M metagenome (GOLD analysis project Ga0115002, IMG submission 89576) | Marine microbial communities from western Arctic Ocean - ArcticOcean_MG_CB11_86 | ecosystem: Environmental > Aquatic > Marine > Oceanic | place: Arctic Ocean: Canada Basin | collected...
AAGCCCCCACGATGGCCGCGGGGACGAAGTTGCGCCTGCCGGGCGCCGGGTTATAGGACACCAGCGCCGCCCCGGCGACAACGACCACAATGGCCCCCCACTGCGCGACCGATATGTCGTCGCCAAGAAACAGCACGGCCAGGAACGCGGCAAAGATGGGTGACGTGAGCCAAATGGGCGTCGCCTGCGACACGTCGACCCGGCTCAGCGCGAAGAAGTAGAGCGACAGACTGATCGCCCAAAGGGCCCCGGAGCCGACCGCCAGAGCCACGCTGCGGCCGTCGCCGCCGTCAGTTAGCGGCCAGGCGAAGGAGACGATGACGATGGCGACGGCCATCTGGATGAAGCCGACAGCCATGTTGAATCCGCGAACGTTGCGGAAGTAACGCGTCAGCAGCCGCTTGTCGAGGGCGGAGACAAGGGCAAAGCCAGCCGCGGATACGAGTGCGAGTGCGATCCAGTCCATAAGCCTTTTAAGACACAGCGAAAGCGCGCCTCTGGCTCCGCCGGGCGCGCCTCTGTCCCTCCATGATAGCCTACCTCGCATTCCCCAAGGAGCGTCCACATGGCCGCAGGACTTCCCGACCTCGAAGTGCGTCGCGACCGGCTGCAAGCGGATCTTGAGGCCATCGCCCGGTTCACTGACCCTCACCTCCCCTACACACGACGCGCGTTCACGCCGCAGTACGCCGAGGCACGCCGCTGGCTCACCGAACGGTTCATCGATGCTGGCCTGGATGTCCGCATCGATGCCGCCGGCAACCTGATCGGACGTAGGGGCGGCGCCGGAGACCGCGTCCTCATGTTGGGGTCGCATACTGACACCGTCGAGGCGGGAGGTCGGTTCGACGGCATCGTCGGGGTCATGGGCGCGCTGGAAGTGGCGCGCGCGCTGAAGGAAGCGGGAATCGAGTTATCGCTCCCTCTCGAGGTCGTCGACTTCGTATGCGAGGAGCCGACCATCGTTAACCTCAGTCCGCTGGGGAGCCGCCTCATGGCCGGCGACGTCACCGCCGCCCACATCGCGGCCACCGAGACGCCCTTTGGTCAGCCACTGGCGGACGCCATCGACGCTCTGGGCGGCAATGCAAAACAGGTCGAGGCCGCGAGGCGCAAGCTGGGCGACATCGCCGGCTACCTCGAACTGCACATCGAGCAGGGCTCGGTCTTGGAGCGCGAAGGCCTGGCTGTCGGCGTGGTGACCACCATCGCGGCGCCCTGCCGGGCCTTGGTTGCGCTGACCGGCGCCGCCGACCATGCCGGTGCGACGGCCATGCCGGACCGGCGTGATGCTCTGGCGGGAGCCGCCGAGCTGGTCCTAGCTGTCGAGCGCATCGCCAGTACGCCCGGCATGGTAGCGGAAGGGGTCGGCACCGTCGGCTGGCTCCGCGTCAGCCCAAACATGGTTAACGTGATCCCCGGCCGCGTCGACCTGACCATCGAGGTCCGTAGCACCGAGGCCGAGGCTCTCGCCGTCGCCCGCCGCGAGATCGAGACGGAGATTCATGACATCGCGGAACGCCGCAAACTGGAGGCGACCTTCGACTGGCAACACATCGAACTGCCCGTGCCGCTGCCGGAGCACATGCGCAACGCCGTCGCCCAGGCCTGCGACGACCTTGCGGTGCCCTACCGATACCTGCCGAGCCGGGCGTCGCACGACGCCGCCCGACTGGCCCCTATCGCGCCGGCCGGCATGGTGTTCATTCGCTGCAAGGACGGACGGAGTCACTGCCCCGAGGAGTGGGCCGACATGGACGACATCGTCGAAGGTACTCGAGTGCTCGGCCAGGCGCTGCTGCGCGTAAACGAGATGGTACGTGGCTCATGAGCGGCCCCCAACCCATCAGCCAGTTCGTCACAGCCCGAGGCGCGCGCCTCCACTACGTGGACTGGGGCGGAAACGGCTCACCCGTAATGCTGCTCCACGGCCTCCAGGACTGCACCGGCAACTGGGATCACATCGCTTCGGCGCTGAGTCAGCGTCACCGCGTCTATGCCTTGGACAGCCGGGGCCACGGCGATAGCGAGCGAACGCCTGGTCACTACCACTTCGAGGATTACGTCGGTGAAGTGGGAGAGGTTCTCGACGCGCTCGACCTGCACGACGTTGCGCTGGTCGGCCATTCCGCCGGCGGCAAGTACGCCTTCGCCCATGTGGCCGACCGCCCCCAGCGAGTCTCGCGGCTCGTCATCGTTGACATGGACCCTGACCAGCAGAACCCCGGCTCGGCAGGCATGTTCGATCGCTATCGGGCCGAGAGCGACGAATGGGACGACATCGCGACAGTGGTGGAACGCCTGCGCCTGCGTGAACCACGTACCAATAAGGTGCTGCTTGAACATCAGGCCCGCGCGATGACACGACCGCTACCTGACGGCCGGCTCGCGTGGAAGCGAGACCGCCAGGTGATCGTCGAGTATGAGCGCCCCGACGCCTGGAACATACTCCCGCGCATCAGCGTTCCGACCCTCCTCATTCGTGGCGCCGACAGCCCGCTGCTGAGGCGCGAGGTGGCCGAGCGCATGGCCGAGGCCATCCACCGCTGCGCCTTGGTCGAGGTGCCAGGCGGTGGCCATTGGTGCTATGGCGAGAACCCGGCCGGGTTCCTCGCCGCGCTCGGCCCCTTTATCGACACCCCCAGCGCCTAGTCCATTAGGGTGCCAAAGCCCTTTAATGCTGCAGCGAGCGGCGTCCACCGCGGTCCTTTCGGGCTGCCGTACCCTGTTGCTGTTGTGAGCCGCATGGGGCGCCGATAGAATGGAAGAGTCAGTACGGAACCCAGCGACTCAGGACGCCGAGGAGGCGCTCGATGCGCGCAAAACTGGCAGGGAGGCTTTGGAGCCCATGGCGAACGAACCCGAATACGATGTCGTGATCGTTGGTGGAGGGGCTGCCGGTTTAGCAGCGTCCATTTACGCGGTCCGTGCGATGCTCAAGACCCTTATCGTCGAGAAGATGGCCATCGGCGGCGAGATCCTCAAGACCGGCGACATCGAGAATTACCCCGGCTTCCCTCAGGGGATCGGCGGACCGGAACTCGCGGGGCTCTACGAGGAGCAGGCGCGCCGCTTCGGGGTTGAGTTCGTATATGACACGGTTGAGCAGCTTGACGTCGGCGGCAAGGTCAAGCGGGTCGTCGGTGACGAGCGCGAGTACACAGCCCGCGCCGTGATCATCGCCACCGGCGGCGAACACAACAAACTAGGCGTCCCTGGCGAAGAAGAGTACGCGGGCCGCGGCGTCTCTTACTGTGCGACGTGCGACGGCAACTTTTTCCGCGACATGGACGTGATCGTCGTCGGTGGCGGAGATGCCGCGATAGACGAGGGCCTTTACCTCACGCGCCTCGTCAAGAGCGTGACCGTCGTACACCGCCGCGGCGAGCTGCGGGCGAGCAAGATCCTCCAAAAGCGAGGATTCGAGACCCCCAATATGAGCTTCATCTGGGACAGCGCTGTCGAAAAGATCAGCGGCAACGGTGCCGTCAATGCAGTATCGATCCGCAACCTCAAGACCGACGAGGTCACGGAGCTGCCAACCCAGGGCGTATTTATTTACATCGGCTTCCATCCAGTGAGCGACTACCTCACCGACGTCGTCAACCTAGACGCCGCGGGCCACGTCGCCACGACGCTCTCCATGGAGACAAATGTACCCGGCATTTATGCTGCTGGTGACATTCGCCAGTTCTCCGAGCGGCAGCTCGGCAACGCCGTGGGCGACGGGATCGCCGCCGCCCTGGCTTCGTATCGTTATATTCAGGAGCAGGCGTCCGAAGGGTAGGAGTGCTCCAGGCATCTAGGCGAACACCGGAAGGGGCCGGCCTGAGGTCGGCCCCTTTCTCGTACCCAGCCTGCGCCGGCTTTCGACAAGCCGACGAAGGGCAGGTAAGGTTTCGCAGTTCTCTATTCACATCCGACCCTTCTGTCTTTTACTCACCCCTTCGGAGAGCGCCATGACCCTCGGCTGGGCCATCGTCAGTACCGGACGCCACCCTGACCAGAAGATGGCACCCGCCATCAACGCCACGGATGACGCACGGATCGCCGCCGTCGTGAGCCGTTCCAAGGCCCGCGCCCGCGAGTTCGCCGACAAGCACAGCGGCGCCAACGCCTACGACGACTACGCCGCAATGCTTCGCGACCCGGCGGTCGACGTCGTCTACCTAGCATCTCCCAATCACCTCCACACCCAGCAGGCTGTCGAGGCGGCGGCAGCGGGCAAGCACGTGTTGTGCGAAAAGCCGATGGCCTTGACCATCGACGACTGCAACCGGATCGTTGACGCTTGCGCAGCGGCCAATGTCCGGCTCGGTGTCGGCTTCCATTTACGCAACCATCCGGGGCACGAGCGACTCCGCGACCTCGTCGCCGCCGGGTCGCTGGGGACTATCTCTTTGGCGCAAGCCAACTGGGTACGTGGGGTGCGGGGGCAGTCGGCGCCCCCATTGCGTCCACCTGACCAGCAGTGGTGGGAGGACCCGGCGATGGCGGGCGCAGGAGTCATGATGGCCACCGGCGTCCACTGCGTTGACCTCCTTCGTTTCGTCCTGGGCCGCGAGGTCACCGAAGTCTCGGCCCTGACCGATGCGGCGGCGGACGCGCCGCTGGAGCACCTCATCACCCTGTTGCTGCGATTCGAGGGCGGCGCCGTTGGCACCGTCATTACCAGCCGCCGGACACCTGATTGGCCTAGCCAAGACGTGGCCGTCTACGGCTCACTAGGCAAGGGCATCGTGTCTGGCAGCGTGGAGACGGTACTCCAGGGCAACCTCAGCGTCACCACGGACGCCATGGATGAGCAGCAACACTTCGGCCCGGGCGCCATCGCGCTCTATGCGCGGCAGGTGGAAGCTTTCTGTCGAGCCGTCGCGGAAGGAATCGATCCGCCGGCCAGCGGCCTCGACGGCCTACGCAGCGCGCAGGTGACGCTCGCCATGGTTGAATCGGCGCGTACTGGGCGTCGCATCGAGCTCGCCTCCTAGTACGTCTCTCGTCGGGAGTAAGCAAGCCCTTTTTTTACTACCGTGCGTTATGGGCCCCACAGGGCGGCTCGTAAAGTGTCGCACCGGCGGGGAAAACCACATGCCCATCGCCGGAGGTTGGTTATGCTAGCGGACGCGCGTCCCCGGCTTTGGTCGACGACGGCGAGCCAGACATTCGCGCGTTGCTCTGCGCTTTCCTCGGGTGCTATGACTTCGACTGCGACGAGGCCAAGTCTGGCGACGAGGCGCTCACCTGGCTCGCCATCGGCCTGGTCGACCTCGTCGTCCTCGACATCCGTAGGCCGGCGGAAGTGGGTTTCAGGTACTGCAGAAGGCGCGCCAAGGCAACCCAGAAACGTGCATGCCGCGCCGGTCGGGGGACGCGCAGTCGGCGCCGGCGGTGCTTATTTAGCGACAGGAAAGGGGCGCCGCAAGGCGGGGTTAGACAAAAACAGGAGGGGCGGTCCATGGACCGCCCCTCCTGTGCGTTTCATTCTATTCGGCTCTAGTGGGAACCACAGCCGCAGTTGCCGCCACAAGCACACCCGCCGCCTGAGGGCGCGCTGGCGATGTTCGGGTTGCTGATCACAAACCCGCTGCGCATCATGCTTTCGGTGTAGTCGATCTCCGCGCCTTCTAGGAGAGGAACGCTGTCCGTGTCCACAACAACCCTGACGCCATTCTCGAGCAACACGATATCGTCATCCTTCGGTGCATCCTCAAGCGCGAGCATGTACTGCGCCCCTTGACCGTTTGGGACCACGATGACTCGCAATGCGGCGTCGAGCTGCCCTTCCTCTTCAAGGATACCCTTGAGTTTGCCTGCGGCAGCCTCGGTAATCGTAATCATAGACTTCACGTTCGTGGTCATCAGGCCCTGCTCCTTTGGGAACGACCGAAAGCTGCTCTCATGATAGCGACCCGCTATTCTCTAGTCAAGGAACCTGCAATAGTTGAGCGGAGGTGCGCGCAGCAAAGGCCCAGTCTCGACGTGTTCGGTCTGCATATAGCCTGATAGTGCCAAACTATTGCACGAATTCGGTGGCGAGCACTATACTTACGCCGGATTGCAGAGATCGTTGCAAGAGGTGCAAAGTGGACGACCTAGACTACCAATTAATTAATCTTCTCCAGGCCAACGGCCGCGCTTCCAATATCGAGCTGGCCAATCAAATTGGCGTCAGCGAAGGCACCATCAGGCGCCGCTTCCGCAACTTGGTCCGTGATGGCGTCATCCGCGTGGTCGCCGTGCCCGACCCTGCGAAACTCGGTCGAGGTACCACCGCGCTTGTCGGCCTGCAGGTCGACCCGGCGGAGGTCGAGCCCGTCGCGACCAAGCTGGCCGAACTGGCTGAGGTGCAGTATGCGGCCATCACGACGGGCGCGTATGACGTCTTTCTGTGGGTCGCGCTGCCGTCCCCGGAGCAACTCTCCTCTTTCTTGCGCTCCCAGGTAGGCACCGTGCCTGGCGTTCGGCGCACCGAGACGTTCGTGAACCTCTCCATCAAGAAGAACCCCGGTGGCCCAAGCACCATCGGGCAGCCAGTTGGGGTCGTTGCATCAAGAACGTAGGCCCCTTAGACTACCGCACCGACGAAGCCCTAGACGCCAACCCTCAGGAGGATCTTCCAGCCAATGGCGTACATAATCGTGGAGCCCTGTGTCGACCTGAAAGACGCTTCCTGCGTAGACGTGTGCCCTGTCGACTGCATCTACGAGGGGGAGAAGATGTACTTCATCCACCCCGACGAGTGCATCGACTGTGCTGCCTGTGAGCCCGTTTGCCCAGTAGCAGCCATTTTCGCCGAGGACGCCGTCCCGGAGCAGTGGACGAATTACATCGAGATCAACCGCGATTTCGATTACACCGCCGCCCGCGGCTAAGGCGTACCGGCATTCACGACGAAGCAAACGGCCCCGCATATGCGGGGCCGTTTTTTGCTGGCGTCAGTCAGTGGCTGATTCCTGCTCCTCAACCCCCCAGGTCGTCGAGCATTTCCTCAACCGGTTTCAGCAGGCAAGTGAAGATAGGCACGTCCCGTTCGGTGTACGGGCGCTGCTCGGCGTGCCGCAGCTCCATCACCAGGTCCAAAAAGCGCTTCGGCTCCGATGTTTCGAACCCCAGCACGAACTCCTGGTCGTCCAACCCATAGGAGTAGCTGGTGTGGATTTTCACCTCAGGGTAGCGGTGGCCGACCGCGAAGTGCTCCTCCATCATCCGCTGGCGCTCCTCGCTAGAGAGCTGATACCAGTCGTGGGTCTTCACGAACGGATAGACGAATAGGTACGGCCGGTCCATGGGCTTGATGCGCGTGCGGCTCTCCGACGCATCGTGCCTGTTGTGTTCATGATCGTCGATGTACATCGAGCGCCGCGTCATGGCCAGGTACGAGTGCGTGACGTTCAGGTAGGCCCCAAGCTCGGTTCGGGCCAGGCTGGTGGCAAGGGTCTGCTGGCCCTTGAGGTCGGCGCTAACGGACCAGATCATCAACTCCGCGTCGGCGCGCATGCCCATGAGGCTGTATGTGCGCAGCGTGAACTGTGCCCCAAGCTCGGCGATGACGCTGGCGAACTCCCGCTTGCTGCGGGCGCGGGCGTCCTCCGGCAACCGGCGCCAGGCTGGGTCAGTCTTGTAAAAGGCATAGCGAACGGTCTGCGCAGTAACGTCCGTGGTCATGGTTTGCCTATGATACTGCTGGCGGTCTCCTTCTCTGCACGGTAGGCGAAATAGGCCCCCAACAGCAGAAGCACGCTCCCAAAAACGTAATACGCCGCCACAGCAAGCAGCCCGACAATCGCCGAACCTAAGAGCATCAAGGCCCCGGCGCGTGGCCGGAAGAGCGTCACGAAGCTGCCAAGACCTCCGACCAGCGCGGCGCCGACGGCCAGTAGCCCGAACAACACCTGTCTCCCCGCCTCAAGTCCTCCGCCACCCACTAGGCCGGCGGAGCCAACGAACATGGCCAGCAACGAGCCCAGCAGCGCGAGGCCAACACCGAACATGCCAACCAAGAGGGCGATCTGGCGCACGACACTCCCAAACCAGGCCTGCGCAAGTCTATCATCGAAGGGCCGTGCCCTAGGCGGAGGCCTGAGGGTTGTTGACCTCCATTGTTGACGATTTACTTTGCCAGGTGATAACGTTCTCGACCTATGGCACACCGAATCGGTTGTCCTTGTCCTATGTAGGTGCGCCGCCTAAATTATGAGGCGCTGCGCCCCGCTGGCTATGGAGCCAAGGACTGGGGTGCAGCTTTTTTTTGTTCGCGACCGGAGGATCCACGATGCCCATTGCAAGCACTGCCGGCCTGGTTGACAACACGAAGGGTGTGATTCCGTATTTGGCGCTCGAGCCCGAGGAATTCGCGGTCGAGGCCGCGCGCTATCGAGCGGGGGAGATCGACGACACTCAGTTCACTCCGTGGCGCCTGCGCCGCGGCATCTACGGCCAGCGCCAGACTGATGCCCAGATGGTCCGCGTCAAACTTCCCGGAGGCTTGGGGACGGCCGAGCAGCTTGACGCGCTGGCCCTCATCGCCGACGAGCTCGCGCCACTCAAGATGGGGCACATCACCACGCGGGAGAACATTCAGTACCATCACATTTCGCTGGAGGACGCTCCAACGGTGATCCGTATCCTCGGCGAGGCTGGGCTCTCCACCCGCGAGGCCTGCGGCAACACCGTGCGCAATGTCATCGCCGATCCCATGATGGGCGTCGACCCTGAGCAGGCCTTCGACATCACTCCATATCTTGTCGCGTACGTCCGCAAGTTCGTGCGGCACCCCATCGCCCAGTCGATGCCGCGAAAATTCAAGACCGCCTTCTCCTCCGGCGAGCACGATCCCGCCATCGTCGGCATGCATGACCTTGGCTTCGTGGCGCGCATACGGGAGATCGACGGCGTCGAGCGCAAGGGCTTCAAGATGGTTGTCGGCGGCGGCACCTCGATCCTCGCCAAGAACGCCGAGGCGCTCTATGAGTTCGTCGCCATTGAGGACTACCTCCGCGTCACCGAAGCGATCCTCCGCGTGTTCGACGCCGCCGACGAGCTTCGCCAGAACAAAATGATGGCGCGCATCAAGGTCCTCATTCATCGACGCGGCATCGACGCCGTCCGGCAGATGGTCGATGACGAACTGCAGAAGCCGTGGGCCACAGAAGAAAGCTTCGACCCCACATCGCTGATGGCTGATGCCCAGGAGACGCCCCCGGCACCTCTGGCCAGCACCGGGGAAGGCGCCGGCGACAAAGAGTTCCTCCTCTGGCGGGCGACCAACGTCGTAGCGCAGTCCCAGGAGGGCTACAACGCTGTGTACGTGAAGGTCCCGCGCGGGGACCTTACCGCTGACCAATTCCGGGCGCTCGCACAGATCACCCGCAACCACGGCTCGGCCAGCTTCGGGCTCAGCGCTGAGCAGAACCTGGCGCTGCGCTGGATCCCCGACGGGGCGCTCTATTCCGTCTGGCGCGAGCTTGGCGCCATCGACCTGGCGGAAGCCGAGGTTTACACGATCACCGATATGACCTCGTGCCCCGGCACAGACAGCTGCAAGCTTGGTATCACCTCTTCCATGGGCCTGAACCGGGCCGTCTCAGATGCAATGCGCGACTGGGATGACTTGCTGGAAGACCCCGCCATCAAGAAGCTCCACGTCAAGGCGTCCGGCTGCCCGAACGGCTGCGGCCGGCACCACCTAGCAAACATCGGCTTCCAGGGGGCATCGATCAAGGGGCCCGGCGGCAACCAGATCCCCGCCTTCGAAGTCTACCTTGGTGGTGCCTACGAGCGCGGCGGCCTCAAGTACGCCCAGCGGGTCAAAGCCAAGGTGCCCGCCAAGCATGTCCCGAGCGCCATCAGGCGGCTCCTTGACTACTACCGGGATCAGCGCCATCCCGGCGAGGAGTTCAACGACTTCGTCGACCGCACGGGCACGGATGCCTTCGAGGCTCTCCTCTCGGAGTTCCGCGAGATCGGCCCGTTGGGCAAGGACACGCTGGATTACTACATGGACTGGGGCAAGAGCATTCTCTACAAGCTGGAGCGCGGCGAGGGCGAGTGCGCGGTCTAAACCAGCGCGAAAGATCAATAGCAGCGAAAGGCCGGCGTGATCACGTCGGCCTTTCGCGTTTCCTTGCCATTCGCAAGGGCCGCAAGGCGGCGCTGGCCTCCGCATTCCTGCTCGTCGCCTTGATCGCGACCACCTGCGGCGGCTCGGCCGAACCCGCCGCTGGAGCCGCGCTCGCCACCGACGGTATCAACCTTGGCGTGCCTGACCTCACCATCTCCATCTACCAAGGTGATGCCGCTCTCGGGGGGGACGAGGTCACGCTGACGGCGATCCTCGAACACACCGGCAAACCACTCGTACTCAACTTCTGGGCCGGGCTGTGCCCGCCCTGCCGGGCCGAGATGCCCGGCTTCCAGGAGGTCTTCGAGGCGCGAGGGGACGAATTCACATTGCTCGGCGTGGACATCGGGCCATTCCAGCTGCTCGGCACCCGCGCGGAAGGGTTAGCGCTCATCCGCGAGCTCGGCGTCGGCTACCCGGCGGGAACCACCTTCGATGAGCGCGCCATTCGCTCGTACCAGCTTCTCGGTATGCCGACCACTTACTTCATCACCAAGGATGGCGTGGTCAAGAGCCGCTTCGCTGGACTGCTGACCGAGAGCAAGATGAACGAACTCATCGACGAGATCCTCTAGGTCGGGGCCCACGATCCGCACGACCTCACAAGCGTGCGAGGGGGCTAGAATGGCCCCCTCCGCCCGGCTGGCGGCACCAGGAGGCGCGAGCGATGGCAATCGCAATTGTAGAGGCGAGGCCCGGCGTTCTCGCGGTCGATGCTGACGGGCACGTCGGCGAGAACGGCGCTGCAATCCTTGAGTACATGGACCAGCCCTACAAGGAGTTCCGCTCTGGCTTCGCAGGGCCCGGAGGGCTGACGCCGCTCGACGGCCACGACCGTTACCTGGGGCGGCGGCTCTACCGAGGCCCTGCCAGCAAGACCGAGGATTGGCTGGAGGCTCTGGAGCGCGGACCCCTCGAGTGGAGCGTGGTCTACCCTTCCCTCGGTCTGTTCTACGGCTTCATGCGTGACCCCGACTACCAGGCCGCCTACTGCCGCGCCTACAACACCTGGCTGGCCAAGGACTTCTGTGCCCCATCGAATGGGCGGATCATGGGCGTTGCCCTGCTGCCCATCTACGACCCTGTGGAGGCCGAAAAGGAGCTACGCCGCGGCGTAGCCATGGGCCTGGTTGGCGGGATGCTCGGTGCCGACGGCTCGCACCTGCTCGGCCATGCGCAGTTCGATCACGTCTACCAGACCGCGGGCGAACTCGACGTCTGCATCGCCGTTCACGCTTCCGGCTCCAGCATGGCGCCAGGCGCCGAACCTTTTCCCAAGTTCATCCAGACCCACACCGTCGCCCATCCCTTTGGCATTCTGCGCCAGATAACGAGCATGATGTTCGAGGGCGTCTTCGAGAAGTTCCCCAGCGTCCGTTTCGGTTTCCTCGAGTCGGGCGGCACGTGGGTCCCCTGGTGGCTGGACCGCATGGACGAAGAGTTCGAGCACCGTGGCGCGGTCGACGCGCCGCTGCTGAGCAAGCCGCCCAGCAAATACGTCCACCAGGGTGGCAACATTTTCTTTGGCTCCGAGGCCGAAGAGCGGTTGCTCGAACCGGTCATGGATCTGCTGGGCGATGATGCAATCATGTACGCTTCCGACTACCCCCACTGGGACGGCGAGTACCCTCGGTCGCTCTATGCCCTGGCCTCCAGGCCGCGCATGACACCGGAGCAGAAGTACGGCATCCTGCGTGGCGCCGCAGAACGGTTCTACGGTTTCGTGAAGTAGCGGCGGCCAATCCGCACGGACCAGTGTCGCTCGGCTCAAGCGACACCAAATTGGAGGCAGGCGATATGCTCGGACTCGGACTCGCATCGTCACCCGCACGATGGCCAACGCGCTCATGGTCGTTGCACATGACAACTCGGGCCTCAAGCGCATGGAATTAGTGAATCGGTTCCTAGCTCACTTCCCTCAGCTCAACGCACACCGCAAGTTCGCCTCGACGTTAGTGGAACTGCAAGGCCGCGGGCCGGCGAGGCCATAACATTCGACATCGCGGGTACGCAGGCATGTGCCATAGCCTTCCTCGATGACCTCGCAGCGGCCTGCCTCAGCCGCTAAGGCAAAGGCCACCCAGCAGCCGTACCGCGGCAAGCATGTCTTGCGAGGCTCATTATCGCTGCGCATGTTTCCTGGCTGGGGCATATAAGCAGGACCTACGGCCCAGCGGACGCCAGCGCTAGTGGGTGTGGGCCCCGTCGTGGCCGTGGCCTCCTGGGTGAGCCAGGAAGTGAGCGGGGTCCCTGGCAAACGCCAAACGGCAGCCCGGCGCGCAAAAGTAGTACGCCGTGCCTTCATGCTCATGGCTTCCCCCGCTCGGGTTGGCCACGTCGACCTCCATCCCGCACACCGGGTCCATGGCTGTCGTGCTCTCATTGAAAACTGCATCAAGTCCTGTCATGTTCTCTCCTTGCTA
>Ga0115002_10007234_pt1 | contig 12542 bp, 10 predicted proteins | sample ArcticOcean_MG_C_8_FD_89576 | JGI IMG/M metagenome (GOLD analysis project Ga0115002, IMG submission 89576) | Marine microbial communities from western Arctic Ocean - ArcticOcean_MG_CB11_86 | ecosystem: Environmental > Aquatic > Marine > Oceanic | place: Arctic Ocean: Canada Basin | collected...
CCGGCCATGTCTTCCCACGAGAGGGCGCTGGCGGTGTTGAGCCAGTCCAGCCCTTCCGGGAACGGGGGCGCTGGTGTTTTGCCGTCGTAGCGAGTCTCGGCCTGGGTCATGGCAGCCTTAAAATTTACAGGTGTGAGCGTGTGGCGAGCGTGGCTATTGTGGCACGGGCGGTGGTGTGGTGTGGTTCCCTCTCTCGTCGGGGAGAGGGGGACGGCCTACTCGCTGTTATCTATGTACCTGTCGATCGCCCAGAGTTCGTCGGCGCCGCGGCGCCAGATGATGGTGTAGCCGCCGTTGTGGGTTTTGGACTCGGTGCCGTCCAGGGGGGCGATTATCGCCGTGAATGTGGCCTGCTCCACGGCCCAGTCGCCTGCGAATCTCACGACTGGGTCAGTGATGCTTAGCTGGTACTGGTAGGACGCGAATATCCTCTCCAGCCAACCTGATATCGCTGCCCAGCCTTCCAGCGCGGTTTCGTCCTTCGGTATCCACACCGCTGCGGGCATGAACAGCGAGCCGAGCCGTTCCACGTTGCCGGCGTTCATGAATCGGACCCAGTCCAGTCGCAGGCTCTGGATCTCCGAGAGGTCGTAGTGGTTGAGCACCGGGGGCCTTTCCTGATTGCCTGTTGGGTGATGCAGCGTTACGACAGATTCCGTCTGTGATGGACTGCAACCGGCGAGATTCTTCGCCCTATTGGACAGGGCTCGGAATGACTTGTTGTGGGACATGCTTCAGATCGAATGCGGTGCGTTTATTCGCCTCGGACAGTTTTGAAGAAGTGCTGGCTATAGTGTGATACGAAGGTTGGGATGTGTGTGTAGTGGTAAAGGACTCCGCGCTCGACGTTTGATCGTGCTAGCTCGGGTCCGCCGGGCGTTCCGGACGCCTTGCCTGCGGCGTGGATCTTCTTGAAAGCGGTATCGACCGCCTCCGACACGACGGGGTGGGTGCGCTGGCCCGGGTAGCCGAGCGATTGCGACAGGTCTGACGGTCCTACGAAGAAGACGTCCACGCCCGGAACTTCCAGCATCTCGTCCAGGTTGTCGAGCCCTTCTTTGTGCTCGATCTGGACGCACACCAGAGTCTCCTCGTTGGATCGTTTGAGGAACTCCGGCTCGCTGATGCCCATGGCCTTTCGGCCGCCTCCAAGCCCGCGCTCGCCTTCCGGGTAGAACCGGACCGCTTTGACCGCTGCCTCAGCCTCGGCCGCCGTGTTCACGTGTGGCACCTGCACACCCATCGCGCCGCGATCCATGTATCGGAGGATCACGTCGGCGTCGTTCACCTGCGGTCGGACTATCGGCGTCAGTCCGTGCAGCTCACAGGCGAGCACCATCTGGTAGACGTCCGTGATGGTGTGAGAGCCGTGTTCTGCGTCGATCAGGATCCAGTCGTATCCGGCCTGGGCCACCATCTCGGCGAGTTCGGGCGCCGGGAAGGTGATCGACACGCCGAATGCCGGCTCGCCGGCTTTGATCTTGGCCTTCATGCGGTTTTCTGTGATCACGGTTGTGGTCCTTTTTTGGTTGTGGTGGTTGGCGTTTGTGGTCGTGGGATGAGTGTTGTTGTGATTAACGAGTTTGGTTTGTTGGATGGCGTGTCGGTGAAGGTTCCTCGGCTACGCTCGGAATGACCTGAGTGTTACCTGCCGAGTTGTTCTAAATAGTCGCCCAGCAGGGCCCACGCTCGGAATGACCGTACTAGCCTTGAGCGATGCGGGAACTACTCACGATGACAGATTTTGCGCTTCCTACGCCACTAATAATTCATGCCCTATTGGGGCCGACCGACCGCCTTTAAGTACGCTCGGCCGGAGGCTGCGATCAGGTTCTGGCTGTGGGTGTAGTGGTAGAGGATGCCCTGTTTTACGTGTTCCGCTGCGGCCGCTGCTTCTCCGGGGGTTCCGGACGACTTGCCGGCTGCGTGGATCTTTGTGAAGGCGTCTGCAATGGCGCTCTTCACTTCTGGATGACTTCGATCTCCCGGGTGCCCCAGCGACTGTGAAAGATCGGACGGGCCGACGAAAAACACGTCCACGCCATCGGTCTTCAGGATATCGTCCAGATTATCCAGCGCTTCTTTGTCCTCGATCTGGACACAGATCAGCGTCTCGTCGTTGAGCGCCTTCACCATATCTGGCCCATCGCCGAGGAAACCGTAATCGCCAGCCCGGGTGCCGCGCGCCAGTCCTCGCATGCCTTCCGGTGCGAACTTGACTGCTCGTACCGCTCTTTCGGCGTCTTCTCGGGTTATGACGTGCGGAATCTGGACGCCCTGGCAGCCCCGATCCAGGTATTTGGCGATCAGGTCAGGCCGATTCACCTCTGGCCGGACGATGGGCGCCATGCCGTGTCGCTCGGCTGCAAGAGCCAGCATCTCCACGTTCTCCGCCGTCATGGAACCGTGCTCGCAATCGATCAAGACCCAGTCGAACCCGAGCAACCCGATGATCTCGACCAGGTGTGGCGATGGGAACATTATCGAGATCCCGAACACCGGCTCGCCGGCCTTGATCTTCGCTTTCATCTTGTTTTTGAGCACTTAAAGCGTCCCCCTGTGAGCCATGAATTCAGGCCGCCAAACTATCTGATGGCGGGATTATCGCACCGTACGGCGGCCTGAATCGCCCTAATATCTCCGATTCCAATAGCGGTTACACGGGTGAACTGTTGACACCCGATTGGGCCTCGCCCAAAATCATTTGCTGTTAAATCATTCACAAACAGTGTTCTCTGGCGGTAACAAGACCGTCTCTGTGCGATGTTTTCTTGATTATCGGAGTTGGTCGGCGTAATGAAACTAGCCTCACGTATGAGTATCCTCGGCACTGAGACGGCGTTTGAAACGCTGGCAAAAGCCAGGGCACTGGAGGCAGAAGGCCGGACCATAATCCACCTCGAGATCGGTGAGCCGGACTTTGACACGCCGGAGCACGTCCGCGAGGCCGCTAAAACAGCCATCGATGAAGGATTCACGCATTACGGGCCGTCTGCGGGTCTGCCGCAGGCCCGAAAGGCCGTGGCCGCATTCGTTTCAAAGCGTATGGGCTACGAAGTAAGCCCGGATAACATCGTGGTAGCGACCGGCGGCAAGCCGACCCTGTTTTACACGATGCTCGCCCTTATTGAAGAGGGTGACGAGGTGATCTACCCGAATCCGGGCTTTCCGATCTACGAATCGATGATCAATTTCTCCGGCGGTACGCCTGTCCCACTCCAGTTGAACGAAGAGTCCGGGTTCACTGCGGACATCGACGACCTTGAGTCAAAGATCACCGAGAAGACGAAGCTCATCGTCGTCAACTCACCAAACAACCCGTGCGGGAGCGTAATTCCGCATTCGGACCTGGAGAGAATCGCCGCATTGGCGATCAAACACGATCTCACGATACTGAGCGACGAGATCTATCACGACTTCTACTTTGAAGGCGCGCACACGTCCATCACCCAGATCCCGGGTATGCGTGAGCGAACCATTGTTCTTGACGGTTTCTCCAAGAGCTACGCGATGACGGGCTGGCGACTGGGCTGGGCGGTTCTCCCGGACGCGCTTGTTGAGCCGTTCACCCGGCTGACAACTAACTCGGTGTCCGCATCCGCGTCCTTCACGCAGATCGCAGGTATCGCAGCTCTTGAAGGCACGCAACAGCCCGTGACCGACATGGTCGGGGAGTTCAAGAAGCGCCGGAAGGTAATCGTGGACGGCCTGAACTCGATCGACGGCATCGACTGCCGAACGCCGGACGGGGCGTTTTACGTGTTCCCGAATATCCGCGGCACCGGCATGACGAGCCAGGAGTTCGCAGACGCCTGCATGTATGACGCCAACGTGGCGCTACTTGCCGGGACGGCGTTTGGTGCGTACGGCGAGGGCTATGCTCGGCTATCGTTTGCCAACTCCGAGGAGAACCTCCTCAAGGGCGTGTCGCAGATAAAGGAAATGCTGGCGGCGCGCTAGTCCACGCACGCACCGGACTTACGTGGTCCGGGAACGTTGTCTCACCTTTTGACCTGAGCACACCGTACTCGGTCATCATCGTCGTAGAGTTTGACCGTGCGATGTTACGTAGTACGTGGGTCGTGGCGTCTGCGACCTGCTTCACGGGCGCTTCAACCACGACCCGGGGCGTTCCATCGAGAAGGCCCCAGAACGGCGGCAGTTCGTCACGTCGCATGAGTCCGGATGGCGCCATCAGGTAGTGGCAGTGGGCGGTGCGCAGGAATCCGGGATCCCTGAACTTGGTGCTGAAGTTGGTCACCCGTTTTGCGTGGTCGTCGCGTTTCTTGGTTCTTTTATTAAGATCTGAGAGCGCCTGGCGATAGGCGGGATCAGACTCAAGTTCGTGCACGCCGGACGACACGGCGTACTCCGCCGCCGCCTCCAATATGCCGGCCGTGAACTGAACCGCTTTATCCATCACGGGAGCTTGAGACTTCAGACGTTTCAGGTCGCCGGCATCGTGATCGTCGCGTGCCTTGTCGCCCCGGGACGCCTTCACTTCGATCGCGTAAACACGGTTGTCCGGCCCAACCCCCACGACGTCCACAACGCGACCTCCAGGTCCTTCCAACCGAACTTCAAAGCCGATGGCCCGGCATTTTGCCTCGCTGTAGAGCCACTCCCATGCGGCCCACTTAAGGCGATACGTCATTAGGTTGTCGCTGGCGCGGTGGAAGGGTCTATTGCTATCTGGCATGAGGTGCTCACTCGCCGAAACGGTTTCTTTATCTCAAAGTCTGTAATCTGCAAATTAGCACAATTGTTCGAAAACTCGTAATGGATGTTGCGGGCAAGCATTAGAACAAACGTGCTACGGTCTTGTTAATTCGGTGAGGCCCCCCTTCACCGGCCCGGTTGGACATCGCTCCAGCGGGTAGTCCGACCCTCCCCCGGGGCTACGGACAAGTGACGAGCGACGGAATCAGCAAGCCCGCCCCCCGGCCCCCCCTTGCTAGCTGATTCTGTCGCTCTTCTTTTTTGGGATATGCGCCGCCCTCGTGGTGATTGCGGACAGTATTTCTTCCCTGCGCACCAAGAGCGAATAGTCATCCTTCTCATTCCGATACCGGAAAGAGAAGGATCTCCCGGCCGGTCTTCCGCCGCGTTTGAATCCCATAATTCCGCTGTTCAATAAAACTGTCGTAGGGGCAGATTGGTATCGACCCGAGGGCGGGACTTGCTCCGCCCCTACGTTTGCGGAATTACCCCGTCGCTACGGCGTCGGCCTCAGCGTCCTCAGACACCTTCTCGACCGATGGCGGCACCAGGAGATATCCCTTGCCACGGATCGTGCGGATCAAGTCCTCGCCCTCCGGCGCCCGGGACAGCTTGCGTCGCAATCGGTAGAGAGTGGCGTCTACGGCGCGTTGCCCGCCATCGGGGGCGTCGCCGAATGCCGATTCGATCAAAGACGCCGGATCCATCACCTGTCCCGGAGTTCCGGCGAGCGCATACAGGAGGCCGAACTCTGAGCGGGAGAGCGATACGGGCACACCGACAACTGAAGATCGTTCCGTTGCAGGGTCCAGCGTCAGGCCGTCCATCTTGATGATCGGTCGTGACTCGCCAAGCTCGGCTCTTCCTGCGGCGTCCAGTTCAAGTGAAAGTCGGTTACGTGCAGCCGGTTGTGTTCCGGAGTTATGCGCCGCCACCAGACGTGCGGACAGCGAGACAAATCGTTCCATCTGATCGATCTGATCCAGCGTCACGGAGTTTTCGTCCCGACACAATCCGAACGCAACCCCGGCCGTGAGGTGCCCTACGACCATCGGAGCGACGACTCCAGACGCGTATCCCATGTGAGCGGCCCAGTCGGGCATGGCTTCAGAAGCCGGGCCGCTGACTCTCAGGGAAAGCGCAACGCCCTGTGCCGCAGCGCGGGCGGCGGCGGATTCGCCGTGCATCGATTCCTCGAAAGTGCCCGTCAAATCACTGGCTGTGTCGTCCTCTCGTTTGAGGAACACGCGTTGTTGGAGTCCAAGACCACCGCTGCGGGTGTACACGACGACGGCGTCGAAGCCGGTGATGGTCAGTATGGAGCGGGCGAACGCTTCCAGCGCGGTGGGCTCGTCGTTGGCCGTTGAAATCGGCCGGAGTCCGTCAAGCAATCTTGCCGCTCGTGCATCGGAATCGTTGCCCCGTTGTGCTTCCCGGCGTGCGGAACGTTCGGTAAACCGGCTCGAAGCGATATACCCAGACAGCGCTGCGGCCCCGGCGATCACCGGCGCCGTGGCCGAAATGGCGTCGAACGCAACAGCGCCAGCGATTATCCCGCCTCCAAGGGTCGCCGTAATTCCAAGCACGGCTGAAGTGGCAGCGCCCCGGTATCCAAGAAACAGGGCGTACTGGGAGGCGAACAGGGCTGGTATTGCGATGGCCGGGCCGGGCAGCCCGAGAACGGCGGCCGCACCTCCAGCGAACAGCACATCGGCGCCCATCATGCCGTAAATCCAGGTATCTGAACGGAAGCGGGGAAGGAGGATGAACTGGAGCACGATCGTGTAGGCGGCGAACGTTGCCGCAAGCACCGTGACGCCGATCAGGTCCGCACCGGCCACTAACCCCAACAGAAGAACGCCCGTTACGACAGACAGTCGTATGGCCAGGGTTTGTCGTTCCGAGTTCCGAAATTCCGCGTGTGTATCCATCGAGGTGAACGTAGCAGGAAACATCGTGCGCCCGCCGTTTGAGCTCGCGACCGATTCCAACGAGTGTTGGGAGGGTCTACCTCGGGTTCTCTTACGGTGATTAATACGCGTCCTGCGGTCACTTTGATTGCATCGGGGTTACGCAGTACCTAAACTGGGATGTATTACATGCCAGATTTAAATAAAGACTCAGATATAAAAAGCGATAATTCGGGTGGTGGCCGCAAACCGGGCATCATCCGTCGCACTCTTTCCTCGTTCGTAGGCCGTAGTCAAAACGGCGACTCTGTAGAAACTCCCCGGTCCGGCCAACCCGCGGTTGACCGCACGGATCGGTCAGTAGCAGAACCGCAGCAACGATCTCCCCGAAACGAAGTTGACGCGCCTGCGCCAAGTCGTCGGCGATCTCGTCGGACTTCAGATGAAGGCAACGGGAACGCGCCGGTCAGGCGACGATCTCGTGGCGGTCGTGGTCGTCGCAACGGAAATGATGACGCAACGACGGTTGAGAACGAAGTTTCTTCGCAGCAAGAGACGCAGCCTCGATCCGAAGCCGCGCCGCGCCGGGAACGCCGATCACGTCGGCAGGATTCCCAAGAGGGTTCACGCCCTGAACGGGAGCCAATGAGCCGGCGAGATCAGCGTGGAGACGACGCGCCGCAAAGCCGCAGAGGCGGCAGAGGCCGACGTTCGGACCGATCTTCAGATTCAAGAGACTCCGGACAGAACGCACAGGCGCCAACGCCGATGGAAGAGCGTGCTCCACTTGAGAACACGGGAAGCGGTCTTCAGAGTTATGACGGTCCGGAGCGCGGTAAGTTCGGCGATATAGAAATGTCTGGCCCCGTCGCAGCCGCGTTGGCGGATATGGGCTACGAGACTCCTTCACCAATTCAGCTGGAAGCCGTACCGGGTTGCCTCGAGGGGCGTGACCTGGTGGGACAGGCCATAACCGGGTCCGGCAAGACCGCTGCTTTTGGTATCCCGATATGTGAACGGGTTGACCCTTACTCCCGGGACGTACAGGGGATAGTCCTCGTGCCGACGCGCGAACTTGCGATGCAGGTGGCGCGTGAGGTTGAGCGTATCGGCAAGTACCGCGGGATCAGCGTCTGCGCCGTGTACGGCGGACAGCCAATCAACCGCCAGATTGCCGCGCTACAGCGTGGCGTTAACGTCGTCGTCGGAACCCCCGGCCGGGTGATGGATCACATGGGACGGGGAACGCTTGACCTGCAGCACGTCAGGGTTGCGGTGCTGGACGAGGCGGACGAGATGCTGGACATCGGGTTCGCCGAAGACATGGAGTTCATTCTTCGACACACGCCGCGTTCGCGGCAGACTCTGCTGTTCTCGGCAACGGTCCCGGGCTTCGTAAAACGATTGATTCGGCGCTACCAGGATGACCCGATGTGGATCCAACTGGGGGCCGAGATTCAGACGGTGGACGAGGTGGACCAGATCTACTTCGAGGTCGCCGAGCGAGACAAGCAGACGGCGCTACGCCTGGTTCTAGACGACATGGGCGGCGCATACCGGATGCTTGTATTCCGCAGGACGCAGATCGGCGTGGACCGGCTCGCAAGGGCACTCAAGTCAGGTGGATTTGGCGCGATGGGGCTGCACGGTGGGTTGTCGCAGGGAGAACGAAACCGGGCGATGGGAATGTTCCGCGCCGGTGAGTTGCCGATCCTGGTGTCGACCAACGTCGCCGCCCGTGGGATCGACATCCCGGAGATCACACATGTCGTCAACTACGATATGCCGGACAACGTTGAAGAATACGTCCACCGAATTGGCCGCACGGCGCGCATGGGACGGCAGGGCTACGCAATCACCTTTATGGCGGAGTGGGACTACGAGGGCTGGGAGAAGATCCGGTCGCACATCGGCGACGAAAAGCTGATCCAGGGCAATCTGCCGATTTACGACTAGGGCTCGAGCCGTGGGCGGTGCACCGATGTAGGGGCGGCGCTTGCTCCGCCCCGTCCGTCCTTACTGACCCCTGGTAGACGCTCCGCCCGCTCGCCCGGGTCCGACTCGCCCCGGATGTGGGTTCTCGCCCGCCAATGCGTTTCGTACGTCCTCCGCCCAGATCACTTCGGCGTCGTCCTCCGGCTTGTAGTCGAGGATGCGTCGCGAATTTTCGATCGACATGAATCGGCGCGTGTTCTCGCTGACCACGTAGCAGACGATGAACGGCACGCCGTCCGAGTTTGAGATGTCTTCCGTCTCGATAGCGCGGGTCACGAACTGGCGCCAGTCACGAGGACTGATGTATGCGGCGAGGTCCCGTTTGTATCGGTTCATATCGCCGTCGTACTCGGCCAGCTCCACGGGCCTTGGGGCCCCGATACGCATCGACACGACATCCATCTTCCGGCCGACATCGCCGTTAGCGAACAGGAAGGCGAGCTGCTCGTACGAGAGCTTGGACCAGCCGTAGAACGATGCAGGAAACGGTGCGTCGTCCGGGTGGATAACGTCCTGCAGGCGCGAGTGGATGCGGTTTTGCTCGGTCCAGCTCGTCACGGAGTTTGAGGTCGCGATCAGCACCCTGCGCACTCCTGCGTGGTGGGCGCAGGCGAGGACGTTAAACGCCATCTGGATGTTCTGCATCTCGATCGGAAAGCGTTCGAGAGGTGGCACGCCGCTGCCGAACATGCCGCCCGGGGTTTTGTACGCGAGATGGATGACGGTATCGACGCCTTCAAACACGTCCTGGTACTTCGATATGTCGGGGTCGATCAGGTCTCGCACAACCACGTCTGGCCGTGGATCGCCGTCGCGCTTCTCGATGGCGTCGACAAGTGAGAAATCGAACCTGTCCGATAGTCCCTCGCACAGCATCCCCGCCAGGTATCCGGCCCCGCCGGTGATCAGGACTTTTCGCTTGTTTGCCACGGTTGTCTCCGATGATTACGTTCTTGTGTGCTGTATGTCGCCTGGGAGCAGGAAGGATCTTCTCCCTCACCCAACCCTCTCCCGCTGGGAGAGGGGGCATATGATTTCCGCCGTTACGCCAGTGCCCTGATATTCTCGAAGGACCAGCCGTTACAGGGACGCTGTAAGTTCGAGTCTGTTGCCGCATCCATGTTGGTGATCTTGAAGGACGGGTGTGGGCGGGGCAAGCGCCGCCCCTACGGCATCATTGCCGGAACACTCCCGCACTCTGACTCCGGGGCTCTCACGATTTCAGGCCTCCGAAATGTCCCATCCGTGGAGCACGTAGTAGCCGACTCCTGGTAGATCGGTCGTGGCTTCCAGGCCCTGTGCTCGCTTGAGACGCTGGATGTTGAACAGGTGCGTGATCAGCTCAAAGTACATGTGCCGGAACGTCCCTTCCATCGTGAGGACGGAAATTCCGGTCTCCCTGTTCCGGTCGATGCCCGTTGGGTGGGCATCGATCATAAGGTCCCAGTGCGGTCCCTGTTCGGCTTCGATGGTCATGCTGCGCATCTGGTCCACGGTGTGAGAATCTAGCGATCCTTGAGCAAGCGCCAGCCCGTTGTCCAGGGCACGTGTGATGTCGTCGATACCTTTGAAAAGATTCTCGTCGAGGGCGCGGTCCGTATCGGACGCGGCGAGGGCCGTGATCTGTGAATCATCCAGCCCCGGTCCTTCCGGAAATATCTGATCGCCCCACCGCAACAACATCCAGCGATACAGCATCGATGCCATGTGGCTGGTCTGCCTGGATATGCTCCATTCGCCCCACTCGAACCGGTCAGACGTCCAGTTCAGTTGCTCATGGGTCAGGCCCTTGATCTCGTCATGTATCGATGCTCCGACATCCCAGAAACCCGGGAGTAGGGATCGGCCGGTATCGGGCTGGTTGGCATCGTCGGTCAATCGTCATCGCCTTTCGGTTAGTACAACTCTGTACGTGACTGGGGACATAATTAAGTGTGAGTGCGAGGAGTCTCAGGTGGAGCATGTTTACTGTCAAATGATGAGCGGTAATTGTTGGACCGATCTCGGGTCCGATATCACAACCGTCGCTGATAGTCTGACCGCATGACAAACACGAACTGGTTTAAAGGCAACCTGCACACACATTCCTCAGCTAGTGAGCGTGGGCCCGGGGACACGCCCCCGGAGCACGTCTCAGAGTGGTACCACCAGCACGGATACGACTTTCTGGTGCTCTCAGACCACAACCATCACACAATCCTGGATGGCACGCATGAGCAGCGGTCGCACTGGCCGCATCTGATCCCCGGTGAGGAGGTTACGGCCGCTTTTGGCGAAGCACCGATACATCTCGGCGGCATAGGCACGCGAGAGCTGGTCGGGCCACGCGACGGCAGCACTCTGGTGGAGACCATTCAGGCCAATATTGACGGTATTCGAGACGCCGGCGGGCTTGCCACGCTCAACCATCCGAACTTCCGCTGGGCGTACGACGACCGCGCCATAATCGCTACCGAGGGCGCATGGGCGATGGAGGTGTTCAACGGACACCCCGGCGTGAACAACCAGGGTGGCGGTGTAAGCCCCAGCGCTGAGTCGATATGGGATCGCGTTCTGGTTGCAGGTCAACGCATATATGGCGTTGCCACCGACGATGCACATCACTTCCAGGGAGAGTTCGGACCGCGAAGGTCGAACCCGGGACGGGGATGGATATCGGTTCGAGCCGACGACCTGTCCGACGCTTCGCTGCTGGATTCGATGTCCCGGGGGGATTTTTATGCATCGACAGGTGTAGCGCTTGCCGAACTTGAGATTCGCGGTCGAGAAATCGTAATGGAGATAGAGCCGGATAACGATCTCCAGCTCAAGTACACCGTGGTGTTCACTGGCCCCAACGGTCGTGAGATGTGGACGACGACCGGCGAGTCAGCCCGGTTTACGCGTTCCCGGATTGATGACTACGTACGGGCTACGGTGTACGCATCAAACGGCGAGAAGGCGTGGACTCAGCCGATCTTCTGGGAGTAATGGAGCGGGTGCCCACGTATCCTGACGACTTACATAGCGAATGCGACTAGGTCGCCGCGCCTGATGGCATTCGTGTGACCACCGCCAGCACTGCTGCACCGGCTGCGACGATCGCCGATACCAGGAACACACCGTCCAACCCGGGGCCGTCTGCCACCAGCCCGGCTACAAGTGGGCCGGCAAGCACGCCTACCCCGTACATCGACTGATAGAACCCCATCGCCGTCGCACGCAGTCTTGGGATTGCTGTGAGCGCCACGATCGCCATGAGCGCAGCGGAAAGCACGCCGTGGCCTAGCCCGGCGATGCCCTGAGTGATGAACAGCGGGAAGACCGTATCGGCGAGGGTGACGGCCGCGGTGGCGGCGCCGACCACGACAAGTGACCCCGCCACGGCCGCCTGGTATCCAACCCTGGCGATGATCATCGGAGCGATCAGCGTCCCGGCCATCGCTGCGCCAAGCGTGAAGGTGGTGATGTAGCCGATTGTCGAAAGCGAGGCTCCGATGTTCTCGGCGTAGACGGGGACGAAGGCGAAGTACGTGGCGAATGCGATGAACTGCACGCCGATGCCGATCACGGCGAGCCGCAACAGACGGCCGGACCCCGCCACCCGCCTGACGGTCTCGAAGCCGTAGCGTTGCACCCGCTCAAGGGTGGGCTCGGGCGCGGACAGGATCAGCGCTGTGCCGATCGCTCCGGCTCCGACCGATCCCCAGAAAGTGGCCTTGCTGCCAAACAGGTCTGCGACCACCCCGCCCGCAAATGTCCCGAGCACGAGCCCTGCGGCCCAGACGGTCATGATCCGTGACATCGCTTTTGCCGTGTCGTCAGGCCGGTAGTAAGAGGCGAACAGGACCGTTATCGCAACCCACCCGGCGACGGACGCGCCGGTGAGCAGTCGGGCCGCGAATAACGTTCCCGTGTTGGGAGCCAGAGCCAGTCCCA
>Ga0115002_10007236_pt1 | contig 12541 bp, 7 predicted proteins | sample ArcticOcean_MG_C_8_FD_89576 | JGI IMG/M metagenome (GOLD analysis project Ga0115002, IMG submission 89576) | Marine microbial communities from western Arctic Ocean - ArcticOcean_MG_CB11_86 | ecosystem: Environmental > Aquatic > Marine > Oceanic | place: Arctic Ocean: Canada Basin | collected...
ATTGTAAGGGCCGCCAGAATTCGGATTCGACGAGCGACAGAGAGAAGCTAACGCTCGAGTCGTCGAGCGTTTGCGGCTTTTTGAGCAAATGCCGGATAAAATAGGCGTGTCTACGTGGTTTCTAATGTTTTGTGATCTATCTATTGATCTATCCCTATAGACGGTTTTTAACCCTCTGGGTTCGCTGATCCCTTGAAAATTTTTCGGCCCAAACTGGGATGGTAATTGGTCCAGCCCGAGTCACCTGAAGCATCTTCGGCCATCAGCTGCGTGAAGGTATGCATCTTGGAGTCGAGGCTGTCGAGATAGTGCAAGGCCAGAGCTTCGAGGGTCATGGGCACTTTGGGACTGCCGTATTCGTACAGCCCGTGGTGGCTGAGAATCATATGCTTAATACGTAATACTAGCTCGCGGGGGAAGGTTTCGCCCGACAATTTTTCCGCTTCTGCGACCTTTTCGTCCAACATCGACTGCGCAATGACCAAATGACCAAGCAGCTGACCCGCGTCCGTATATTCAAATTCTCGCTCGTAACCTAACTCTTCGATCTTCCCGACATCGTGTAGGAACGCGCCAATCAACAGCAGATCCGCATCCATTTCTGGGTAACGAGGAGAAATGTCCTGAGCCAACTCCATGACGTTGATTACATGTTGCAGCAAACCGCCATGGAAGGCGTGATGGTTCTTAATGCCCGCCGGCGCCTTGCAGAATCTTCGCATGAACTCTTCGTCCATCAGAAAACAGTCGGCAAGATTGCGCAACGGAAAATTCTTCATGCCTCGCAACATTTCGCGAAGGCGAGTTGTGAGTGTCTCGATTTCCTTTTCCGTGACAGTCACAAAGTCTTCAGGATCCACGTCGGCTTGAACTACCGGATCGATGCGGTTGACAATCATTTGCAACACGCCGTTGTAGATCTGGGTCGTTCCCTGAACGCGGAGATATTCCCCGCACTCGAACATTTCGGTGACTTTTTCGTTCGCGTTCCACAGCATTCCCGTAACGGAACCCGTGCGGTCGGCTAAGCGAAGTTGTAAATACAGATTGCCGTTGCGGTTGGATCGTGTTTGTTTTTGTAGGGTCAGAAAGACCTGATCTACCGATTCCCCTTCGCCAAGTTGGCTGATGAAACGTCGGGTCATGAAGTTCTCTTTGGGGAAAATAGGGTGAATGGAGGCAGCACTCCAGCTACGGTAAAGATTCTAGGTGCCCGACGGGATCCGTTCAAGGCGGCTCGATTGCCCAGTTTTTGCGAGAAATTGCGTTATCTGAGCTGGAACTAGCAGCAAAATGCAGACACTTGATTGCTAGGACCAGCCGCTGCAATCATTTATACTACTATTTGCACTGGGATTTGGTGAATGGTCGAGCATTTGGTTTGCTTATATCTCCCAAAAACCCATCCGGACAGAGAACTAGGCCCACAAGTGGGCCCAAGAGGAACAAATCATGACTCGTGGCCAGCAACTCTTTCTGCGCGCTCTATTGATAGTCACTTTTCTTGTCGGTGGATTCACTTCGGTTTTACAAGCCGAATTGAGTGAAGAGAATCGTCGGGCTATCTCCCGTTTGTATATCAATATCAAGCACGCCGGCACTCTCTACAACCAAGAGAAGTTTGACGAGTGCGCGGAAGTCGTGAAGAAAGTTCAGGGTACAGCAGAAGAACTGGGTGCTAAAGGCGATCCCGATGTGGTCGAAGCACTAGGACAGGTTTTCCGACGAGTCCGAAATGCTCACGCGTTGTTAGAGCTCGAGGGGTTTAATCTCCCAAAAATCAAAGAACCAAAAATTGCCGATAAACCAATGCCTTCCCCCGACACCCCACCGACGGCCTCACCAGCTGGCGATGGTGTTAGTTTTTCCAAACACGTCGCTCCAATGCTGTTAGCCAAATGTGGCAAGTGTCACGTCAACGACTCAAAGGGAAAGTTTAGTCTGGCAACTTATGCAGCTCTTATGCGTGGCTCGGAAGGTGGCGTAGTCATTTTCAAAGGCGACGCCCCTGGAAGCCGAATTGTGGAAGTGATCGAAGAAGGCGATATGCCTCGCGGTGGACTCAAAATTTCGGCCGACGAATTCAAGACACTGAAAACTTGGATCAATGAAGGCGCGAAGTTTGACGGCAAAGACACCAGCACCACCCTCGCAAGATTGGCTCCCGGAACGGCAGCCGAAGAAGCGATGAAAGTTGGAGTCACCAAGTCGACCGGAAAAGAAACAATCAGTTTCGCTCGCGATATCGCTCCCGTCCTTGTCGCTCAATGTTCTGGTTGCCATGTGAATACCACGCGACCTCGCGGTGATCTCAACATGACAACGTTTGCTCAACTTCTCGAAGGTGGTGAAAGTGGCGCGCCGGTTGTTCCCGGCAAACCCGCCGCTAGCCTGCTGATTAAAAAACTTAAAGGGACCGGCGGCGGCGAGCAAATGCCAGTCGGAAAAGATCCACTACCCACCGATGTGATCGCCAAGTTTGAAAAATGGATTGCCGAAGGTGCAACATTCGATGGGAATAGCCCCAACAATAAGACGGAAGACGTCGCGAATCTCGCCAAGGCAGAAGCGGCAACGCACGAAGAACTCAGCGCCGACCGCAAAGAGATCGCTGCAAAAAACTGGCGGTTGGGAATGCCCGGCATCGATTCCGATACCGAGATGACGAAGAACTTTCTGCTGATCGGTAACGTTGGAACAAAAACACTTGAACAGCATGGTAAGACAGCCGAAACTGTCGCCCCGAAAGTTGGCTTGATGTTCGGAGCCAAGAGTGACGAGCCGCTGGTTAAGGGACGAATTACGATGTTCTTCTTCCAACAACGATACGATTATTCCGAGTTCGGTAAGATGGTAGAAAAACGTTCCAGCACGCCCCGCGAATGGAAAGGACATTGGAATTTCACCATCGTCGACGCCTATGGCGCCATGATCGCATCTTTTGAACCCGATTATTCGATGGACGCCCTGCTGGGACAACAAATCGCCGGCGTTTACGTCGCCAGCTTAGGAAGCTCCCCGCGTTGGTTCTCCGAAGGAGCTGCTCGAGTGGCCGCTGTTCGTTTGGCGAAAGACGACCCGCGCACCGCCAAATGGAAAGAAGCTCTACCCGAAGTTGTGCGTGGAATGAGTGATGCAGCTGACTTCATCAACAATAAGCTCGCACCTGAATCCAACGATATCGCGAGCTACAGTTTCGTCGAATTTTTGATGAAAGATCGCAAGCGTTTTGACAAGTTGCTCAACGCTCTTCGAGCGGGCAAAGATTTCGACAAATCGTTCTCCAGTGTCTACGGTGGCAGCGCCGAACAGATCGCCAGTCGCTGGCGTCAAGGTGCTGGTCGCTGATAAGCCACGCTGGTAAATTGATTCTCACGCAGCTTTGCTGTCCACTCAACGAACGAGTGAGCAGCGAATCGTTCTTCAAACTGTGAGCAATTAATTTCCGCGAAGGCTTCACTATGTCTAAGTACATCGTCAAACCAGTTGACGCGTCGCTGCACAATATCTTCCCTGGAGTCGACATTCGGACCGTCGCCGGAGAGAAGATGATGCTGTCTCTCGTTGAAATGGAACCTCACGCTGTCGTCGAAAAACACAGCCACCCACACGAACAGATGGGGTTGTTGCTGGAAGGCGAATGCGAGTTCATCATTGGCGACGAACGCGTGATTGTAAAAGCGGGAGAGATGTGGCGAATTCCCGGTGGCGTCGAACACAAAGTCATCAACGGCGACAAACCCGGGAAAGCGCTCGACGTTTTTCACCCCATCCGCGAAGACTATTTATAACTTTGAGACGCTGGCAGCGAATCGAAAGTGAGGGCAATGTGGAGAACTCGTATGTGTCTGTCGACGAGAGTCGTAGAAGGGACAAATTAACCCGGAGTATTCATCGCGGACGCTTTATTGTCGTGGCTGTTTTATTTTTTGTCCTTGGGTGTTCTCTAATCGCGATCGTCTGGCCCACCGAAATTGATGACGTTATTTATTTTCGTGTTAAAATGGCGAGATTCGCAACCGAGTTGTTCCTTGCTTTCAACCTCCTTGCCGGAAGAAAATGGGCAAGAACGGTCCTTATGTTTCTGATTGGATTGGGTGTCGTGGGCCTGATGGTCTTTATCGCGCTGTTGAACAAAAATTCAGACCCATTGCTCGCGATCGCGCTGACATCCTTGATTTTTGTTTCCACCGCAAGTCTATGGGCCCTGAGTGTCTCCGAGGTGACCAACTTCTTGGAACACCAGCGGAGCGGTGAAACTTGGCCGGAAGTTGGAATGTCGGCGGCGAAATATGATGATGAGTTGGATCCGCAAAACGGCGATGAGGAGGAAAACTGCGATTTGGAAAAATGTCATTGGTGCGAAGAGACGATTACCAGAACGCAATACGATATGTGTCCCGCTTGTGATCGACCAATCTAACTAGCCAATTGCCTACTCATTCTGACGCTCAGGCGCGCTTGCGAGCCCGAGTTGAGAAATCTCTGTTTTGTTGGACTTTTCTGACTCGGGTCGACGATAACCACTTACTGGTTTTGACTTTAACTCGCCTTTCTCAATGCCCTTGCAATTTTCTCGAGTCGAACAATAATACGGATATGACTATCAACAGCAGCAAATCCTATTTTTACTTTTCGTTTTTTAGACCTCGGGTTCGAGGGGCTGGAAGACGACTGTAGTTAGTCGATCAATACAAAATTCCAAAGCCCTGAGAGCCCAAGTGGTTCTCAGGGCTTTTTTTGTTGCCATTTTGCTGTCCGCTCGAGACCTGAAATACCGAATTCACTTAAACCGCTCAAACAAAAAGCCTGAGGAGAATCCCAATGATCGTTGTTATGGAACCCGGTGCGTCGAAAGAAGAAGTTCAACATATGGTCGATCGCGTCGAGGAATTGGGACTGAAATCCCACGTCATCGTCGGCACCGAACAGACTGTGATCGCCGCCATTGGCGAGAAACGCGAACACACCAAAGAGGCGCTCGAAAGCGGACCAGGCGTATCGAAAGTGTTGCCGATCTTGGCTCCTTACAAGGTCGCTAGTCGCGAAGTAAAGCCAGAATTGACTTGCGTCAAAGTTGGCAGTTTGCAAGTCGGTGCTGGGAAACTCGGAGTGATCGCCGGACCGTGTTCCGTAGAAGGTGAAGAGCAGATCATTTCAACTGCCAAAGCCGTGCGGGCAGCGGGCGCCACGGCGCTGCGTGGCGGAGCATTCAAACCTCGCACCAGTCCCTACAGTTTCCAAGGGATGAAAGAAGAAGGCTTGAAACTGCTCGCCGCAGCTCGCGAAGAAACAGGACTCGCCGTTGTTACCGAAATCATGTCGACCGATGACGTCGATCTCGTCGCAGAATACTCGGATGTTCTGCAAATCGGTGCCAGAAATATGCAAAACTATCGACTCCTCGAGGCAGTCGGAAATACCGATCGAGCGGTCCTGCTCAAACGCGGCGCCAGCGCCACTATGGACGAATTGCTGCTGGCTGCCGAATACATTTTGAATGAGGGAAATCCGAACGTCATGCTTTGCGAACGGGGTATCCGCACCTTCGAGAGTCACACTCGATTCACTCTGCCGCTGGCCTCCGTTCCCTACTTGCGACAGAAGACTCACTTGCCCGTCGTGATTGATCCCTCGCACGGAACGGGACACACTTACTTGGTCCCCGACATGGCCGCCGCAGCTGTCGCCGCTGGCGCCGACGGATTGATCGTCGAAGTACACCCAACGCCAGAAACTGCTATGAGCGACGGCTATCAATCGATGACCTTCCCGCAGTTCGAAGCAATGATGGTGAAATGTCGCAAAGTCGCCAACGCCCTAGATATCGAAATGTAAATCAACCAGATTTCAAAACCCATTGAGGATTTCAAAACCCATTGAGTGCGACGGGAAGACAGAGATCAAGAACTCTAGTTTCTTAATCTTACTCTTACTCTTAATCTCCAATTATCGATCAACAATATCCATGTTGCCGCGCGAGCGCGTTTGGATTGCAATCGGCCAAGAGATTTTGGGAGCCTGAGACCCAGGGAGTCCGTCCCAGAGAGCTGGAGACTCGCCCAGGGAGTCGAGGCGAGTTGAACTTGTGGATCGTGTAAGAATTGCTGCGCTCTCGCGAAAGGGGCCAACGCCGGCACGAGTGGTTTGGAGATTAGATTAAGAAGCAAGATTAAGAAGCAAGATTAGGGAAACCAGATTAGGGTAACCTATTTGGCGGCGGGACGGTTATCCATTGTTCGCTGCAGCATTACCTGCTGTGGGTGCGGAAGCGATGCGAGCAAGCTTTTGCTTTTTGCATCGTAAATCAAAGTGCCCACTCCGCCGTTTTTTTGTAATAGGTGAGCGCCGATCATTTTGCCGAATCGATCGATGATCGCAGCGGGTGTTTCACCAGCTGCCACGAATTCGGAGATGTCGTAGACTTCGAGTTCGAGTTGCTCCTTGAGGTCGTTGCTCGACATGATTTCGACAGTGCGCTCATCGACAACCCGGTAGCCCAATTTCATTGGCTTTAGCAACTCCGTAAGAGTTGCGTCCAGCGTAGCGTCTTGTGCCGATACGCTTCCCATACTGTCGGGAGTCCATCCAATTTTCATCGTCGATTGCCAATTGATCAGGATTCGAGTCCCCGTCGACTTTTGGAGTTTAGAGACGATTTTCAACAGGGGTGTTGCTTGCCCGTAGTTGATCGACACGGTTTGTTCAAGCCTTGCTTTTCCGCGGGAGTAACGCGACTTTCGAGCAAACATTGCTTTCGGAAAACTCGTTCTCAGTGGCAAGCCACGGCTCTGTCGAAGCGATTCTAGTAAGAACAGAATCTTAAACTGTTGATGTTCCGTTTGAGAAACGATCAATGTTTGATCGCCCATTTCGATCGTCGCCTCGCCACCGTTCTCTTTCCAAGTGTTTGGAGCGACAAGTTGCGAGATCCATTTTTTCAATTCCGCTAATTCCTCTTGGGTAGCTGCCACATCTGTCACGCGATGAGTTACCAAACGCAAGGCGCCGTGGAATTTAGAAAACCGAGTTACCACTAGTTGGTCTTCCAACGCTAATACGGCCAACTTTTCAGGGACTAACCCTTTTTCGAGAATCTCTTCGACGGTTATATCCGTGGCTTGAATGGTCAAGCCGGTTTCGGGAGTCTTGCCTATCCAACGTAGTGAATCTGTATCCAGCGTAATTGGGATTGTGCTGAAGTCGGAAACGAATTGCAATACATCCGCCAACGGCATGTTGCGCATCTCTATTGCTGGAATGCTATCCGCCAATCTCGCAGTGATGTCAATCGCTCGCGGTTCTGGTCGAGGACGAATTTCTGCCGACATTTGGCCTTCGTTTGGATCAGCTGGCTCGTCAACTGGATCGACCGCGACATCGTTGTTCACGGGAGTATTGTCGAGGTACGGAGCAAAACGCTCTAATAACTCGTCCAATGCCGACTGACTTGTGGGCTTCTCCGGCTCGCCGTTAATTCGAGGCTCATCTACGAATCCAGGCGGACCATCATCAATTGGAGGATCTAAAGGATCGTCGGTCGGGTCATTCCCAATTTCTTTAGGCGGAACCGTAATCACGTTCGGCAACCCGTTTGGATTTGATTCCGCAGGCGGGTCCGTTGCGGGCGGAACAGTGATTGGTGGATTAGCAATTGGTGGATTCGCGATAGGCGGATCGATTGCAGGATTCTCGGGTGTAATTGACGGTGGGTCTGATTCGATTCCCGGCGCGGCGGGGATTCCAGGCGCTTCGACGATTACGTCAGGTGGAGGATCGACCGGAGCTGGAGCTACCGGATTGGGATCGGGATTTGTGTCGTCCACGTTGGGCGTTGGGGCGATAGGTACGTGGGGTTCGACCGGTTCCACAGACGCTTCGACCACGACCTCGGGCTGGTTGAGCCACGAGTTGATTCCCATGATAGTGATGGCCAGCAATCCAACTCCAGCGACTGCGCCGGCAACCAACAGTGCGCGTTGTTGAAGAACTTTCGTGCCGCTGGATGTCCAGTCGTCCGTTGGTAGTACGGGGCCACCGTAGACTTCATCCGATTGTGCTTCTGCGCCGGCAACGGCAGGTTCATGTGCCGAGTCGAGGCTATCCGCAGCGTCGCCAAACAGATTGTCGGCAGCGGCTTCTTCAGTCGCGACACTGGAAGGTTGTTCAGCAGCGGACTCTTCTTGTGGCGAAGAAACACTGCTGCCAATGTTTTCGGTCGCACCCAAATCCTCTACGGTTTCGGGATCGGCGGAAACGAGATTTTTGGCAGCCGTAGCTTTGGCAGAGGGCGAAGACTTTGCCCGTTCCAGATTTTCCGGTTGAGGTTCCGGTTGTATCTCTTTTTCGGGCCCTACATCTTGTTTGGGTTTTGATTCTGAGTTGGGCGCTGGTTCTTGATGGGCCGCTGGTTCTTTGGTGGGCGCTGGTTGTTCGACAGATTCGTGTTGCGACGGTACTTGCTGTGGAACGTAACCGGGAGGTGCGGCGATCTGGACCATGCCTTCGCAGCTGGGACAATTTAAGATTTGCCCAATCGCCGATTCGTTGCGAACCGCGATCCGCTTATTGCATGTCGTACAGGTTATGGAGAACAGATGACTCACGCTGTCGCTCTTTCGTGCAAAACCAAGCCCCTGGTTTAGCGAGGAGCATGTCTAAAATCCCCTGTCGGGTTCTAGAACTCTCCTAATTGTAGGCTATTTAGCTCCAAAAACGGTAGGGATTTTGTATTTGTCATTTTGACTCGCGATTTGGCGAGTGGTAATCAGGATGCTCTCTTTGCCATCTTCCGGATCGGGACCGATGACCCAAAGCAGTTTTTGGGCCGGTTCTGACACTTGTGATGTTCGCGTCGGGTTGGCTTTGTGAACCAGAGCCGTCAAAACATCCGCTACGGATTTATCGGACTCGTTAAAATCCCGGATCTGTTGGTTTCGAGTAATCCCGTCCAGTTTCAGGTCTTCTCCGATGATCTTGATGCGGAATTTAATCGGCAGACCGGGAGCGGATTCCTCAACTTCGCGAACAACATTTGCCATCGAGAACTCGAGCGAATCTTGTCCAAACGAAATGCTCATCTTTATCTGCAGCGCTTCGGCCAGTGTCGTGATTTTCGGTGCGGTAGGCTCGGTTGGAATCACAGAGGATCCGGCACCTGAACTTAGTACAAGTTCGGATCCGAAGAGCAGATTGTGACCAGCGTAACCGGGGAGCGTTCCGTTGATCATCGCCATATTGTCTTCCACTCCAACTCTCGTGTATTTGTGAGCGGCTCGGATCATGTTTGGATACTGAATCCTGATCGCTTCCCAGTACTGGTTTTGCGACAACGTGACAATGTACTTGCTGATGGAACTGGGGATTTCGGCGATGCGGGCTTTCATTTGTGCGGCTCGATCCTGTTTCTGAACATCGGCGACACCTTCCACTCGCATCTCGTAATAGAATTCATCGTCGAACTGAGCGCTGAGCATAACTGACGTCACGTCGTCGCCCACAAACCATTCGAGTGGTCCGCGGATTTTCGCCGGCTCGCCAAAATACCAGCTGCGACCATCTCGGAATAGCGAGCTGGATAAGTAGCGAGGATTGGCGATAACCGTTAGGTGGCGAGACGAGTCGGAAACCTTTCGCAAGTTGTTCACCGCTCGAGATAGCGCTGGCGTGGCGGGTCCAACCACGGCAACGTCTTTGACATCTCGCTCGTTCCCCATCAAGTACGAAGTGATATTTGCCTGACTGGGGATATAGTAGGCATAGCCATTTCCAGTGTAGTAGTCGCTGCCATTAAATTGTTTTACTTGGGGATTCTTGAGCTTCGCCAGCAAATCGGATTTCGCCATCGGCTGTGCTAAACGCACAACGTATGAAGTAAACGGAAACTCGTCGCCATTGTCGTGAACTGACATGATTATTGTTGCGACTTTGTCGAGTGTCACGCCGGCAGCAGCTTCCCAAGATGCGCGTTGCGAGTCAAACATCGGACCCAGTGATTTTAGCGCCAAATTGCCTTGTTCACTCGCCAATAGGTCGGCGGGGCGAGCGTGAATGTAAACGCTGGCACCGGGCGGAACCATGCGAAAGTCCATCGGCTCACCAGATGTCGGCGACGCCCAAAGCAATTGGCCCGTCGTGTCGTCGATCACTTGAGTCGTCGGCGGAGCTGGATTTCCATTGCCGTTGGTTCCGTTACCATTCGTTCCGTTACCGTTTGTTCCATTACCATTACCATTACCATTGATACCGTTGATACCGTTGGGATTCCCGTTGACGCCATTGGGGTTGCCATTGATCGAGACATTCGTGGCTCCATTCCCATTTGTCCCATTTCCATTGCCGTTGGTTCCGTTGCCATTGGTTCCATTGCCATTGTTCTCGTTGAGCGTTGGATCTCCGTTTGGCTGGCCATTTGGGTCTAGGTCCTCCTCGTTATTGCTGGTCACTTCGGGCCCGGTTGGTTTATCCGGGTCGCTCATAAAGTGGGTGGCGAGGAGTGTCACGATGATCAAACCTGCGACGCTGGCGAGCCCGATAGCGATCTTTTTGGTTTTTTCTTTTTCGCGGCGTTGAGCGTATTCTTCGGGAGTTGGAACCGGTTTGGTCTCACCCGTTGAAGCATCCGTAGTGATCCCTTCGTCTGCGTCATAGAAGTCGAGCTGATCCTCGAAATTGAATTTTGGTTGCGCGGTGGCAACTGCGGCGGCGGCTTCGTTGTTCGTTTCACTCTTGGCAGGTTCGGTCGGCGAGCTGGTATCGATATTGATCGCGGGGGCTGCCGGCTGTGCGGCGACAGGTTGGGCTGGCGCCTGGCCACTCATTGCAGCATTTTTCTGGCCGATAAACTGTTCGAAACCGGCCATCGTCGGCGGTGTCGGTTGCGGGTGAAGTTGCATTTGGCCCGGCGGAACAATCGCATTCAACTGCTCGACGATCATGTTAATTTGTTGATATCGGACGGTTGGATTCTTGGCCATCATGTACGTGACCATTTGCGATACCGGTTGAGGGACACCCAGCGGTTCGAGTGGTTGGATTGGTTCGGTAGCGTGGCGGCCGAGTTTTTGTGGGGCGTCGCCACCAGCGAAAGGTGGCCGCCCAGTTAATAGGAAGTACATCGAGCAGCCGAGTGCATAGATATCGGTGAGGAAATCTGGTGCCTTCCCCGGTTGGCCAAGTTCTGGAGCTGCATAGTCAGCTCGAGCCAGTGACAATCCGGATGGGTCGGGATGGCCAAAATTGACCGCAGCTGGAGGCTGGAAAGGGTCGCGAATAATCTTGGCGTTGCCGTTGGGCTCTAGCCACAGATTTGCGGGACGGATATCGCCATGCGGCTGACCGTTCTGATGGAGTCGGCTGAGCCCCAATGCGATCAGACGAGTAATGCGGGTCACTTCGCTGGCCGGCAGCGGACCAGATTGTTCGACTTGTTCTTGAAGCGACTTTCCAGCACAGTCTTCCAGCGTCACAAATTTGAACGAGACAAGATCGACTGGTTCGTAACAACGGTGAATGTTCGGATGGACAACTGCGCACTCGCGCAAAGCGTGTCCCGATACGACCGCCCATTGATTGGGATCTTGACTCGCTGGCCCCGCCAAAAATTGTAAAATGACTGGGTGTCCCGTTTGAACGTGGTCTGCACGAAAACAGCCGTCCCAACGTCCACCTTGAATGCGGTCGGTTAATTTATAGTCACCGTAAAAGAATGGACCCGATCTACCGCCGAGCAGAATGGTGGCCTGATAGCGCGTCAGGACCTTCTGGGCGATTAGCCATTCGGAAAGCGTTTTGGAGTTGCCTTGAGTTCCCGCGCCTTTCACCTGGGCGAAATTTTGCGATAACTGATGGCATTGGTTGGCATCGATTAGATAGCTCTCTGCCGCGAGCCTCCAAAAGTCTGCAATCGAAACGGACATGAATTTTCCTCTCTGTAGCGATCTCGACGATTTCTAATTGATCGTCGTCGTGCTCGCGTCGACTCGACTGTCTAATAGTCAGTCGAAAATGTTCCGGGTGGGTGGTCGATTTGGGGGTTGGGAGTCCTTTTGAACTACGCCCCGCCAATCAGCCGGATTCCACTCTCCATACGTTCTGACGCCCAATGGCGGAATTGGTTTCCAATTTCGAGGAGATTCGTCGAAAACTATTCTGTAGCCACGAGTTTCGCACGATTCACTCCCAAACTTCCAATGTAACGCACTCACCCAATTATCTGCAAATACAGCACCAATTATTCCCCTACAAATACACTATTTTTTGCGGATTTTTCCGGAAAAACGGGTTTTGTTCTAACCGCAGTCATTTGGCGGCCGCGTTCATGGTCCCAAGGCCATTTTTTCTTGGCCTTCCAGGAATTCCGTTACTTCGGCTTCCCGGAATTGGGCATTTGACTCTACGGTCCCTCAAATCGCTGGACGCGATATGATTGAGACCGTCTGCCAAATACCCGTGACGTCTAATTTGAGTTAGGCGAATTCCCGGAAGTCCGTTTTCTTGTTGGCCTTCCAGGAATTCCGTTACTTCGGTTTCCCGGAATTGG